>JACCEA011677205.1_pt1 | contig 16139 bp, 14 predicted proteins | sample 7449851 | NCBI WGS metagenome assembly JACCEA01 (sample SAMN15323453, study PRJNA562643) | freshwater metagenome | isolation source: river surface water | place: USA:Blue River Watershed | collected 2017-08-18 | reverse complement strand
TCGGCCAGGGTCGACTTCCCGTGGTCGATGTGCGCGATGATGCTGAAGTTGCGCAGTCGAGACTGCGGAATGGTGCTCATGGGCTAAGGATCGCACGCTCTCGCCCGTGCCGCCGAGGGGCGCCTGCAGAGGAGCGTGGCGGAGCCTCTGCTACGATCGCCCGACGGCTCAACCGAGCCCCATTAGCTGATGGAGTGACCAACATGGGAAAGACCCCGCGCAAGTACAAGGGTGCACGAACACCGCAGTCGCTGAAAGAGGTTCGCGCCTCTGCCCGCCGCAATGCGGTGCAGCAGCCACAGCGAACCGCCGCCAAGAGCCTCGTCGCCAAGGCGCTCGAGATCATCACGGGCCAGACCCAGGGCGACACCGCTGCCGCCGTCAACAAGGCGTCGAGCGCCCTTGACCGTGCTGCCAAGCACGGCGCCATTCATAAGAACGCCGCGGCCCGACGCAAGTCGCGCCTCGCTAAGAAGGCTGCCCGGGCGGCTGCCGCTGGCGGCGTGATGCCGAAGGTGGTGAACAAGAAGAAGTCGGCGCCAAAGAAGGTCGCCGCACCAAAGGCTGAGGCTGCCGCTGCAAAGCCGGCTGCCAAGAAGCCAGCCGCGAAGAAGCCTGCTGCCAAGAAGGCGGCGCCAAAGGCCTAAGCGAACGAATCGATCGACCGCCCGCTGCGCATCGCGCAGTGTGGCGGGACGACGATTAGGCGACTGGCTCCTCGCGCTTCACGCGCGGAGCACTCGGCCAGTAGAAGAGCCCACCCAGCAGCGCGAAGCCTGTCGTGCTGAGAATCAAGATACGCACCGTTCCCATCTGGCCATCCCAATACCAATCGGTGAATGAGGCCACGTCGGTGATGCCTGCTTCGGCGAGCGCCTCTTTGCCACCTTCAGCTCCCTGGTAGCGCACGTAGACGCACTCTGGTCCGGCCGCGCACTTGAACGAGCCGCCCTGCTTCTCGTCGCGGTAGCCAGGGTCAAGCGAGAAGAAGAAGAGCTTCACCGCAAGGAAGAGCGCGGCGAAGGTCACCGCGGTGATGGCGCCACTCCAAGCGGCGTTCGCGAAGATGCGACCTGGGCGACTGCGCAGCTGCCCGGCGCGCTGATTGCCGTACCAGCCGATGAGCAGACCAGAGAGCGGCGCGAAGATGATGTACGCCGGATCGATCGGGATCACCATCAAGAAGCTCACCGCAACGGTAAGTGCCATGCCGATACCAACGAAGGCGGCGACGGTTGCTCCGCGATCCACAAAGCGACTCATGCGTGGGTCACGTGCGAGAAGGCGGCGCGGCCGGCGTAGATCGCCCGAGTGCCGAGCTGCTCTTCAATGCGTAAGAGGCGGTTCAGTTTGGCGACGCGCTCCGAACGCGATGGGGCACCCGTCTTGATCTGCCCCGCATTCGTAGCCACGGCGAGGTCGGCGATGGTGGTGTCTTCGGTCTCGCCGGAGCGGTGGCTCAAGATGCTCGCCCAGCCGGCGCCGCGCGCCAGGGTGATCGCGTCAAGCGTCTCGGTGAGCGTGCCGATCTGGTTCGGCTTCACCAGCAGCGCGTTCGCCGCACCAGCATCGATGGCGCGCTCAATGCGGTGGGTGTTGGTTACCAACAGGTCGTCGCCCACGATCTGCACCTTGCCACCGATGCGCGCGGTGAGGGCCTCCCAACCGCTCCAGTCATCTTCAGCCAGACCATCTTCGATGCTGATGATCGGATACTTCGACGCCCAGCTCGCCCAGAGATCAACGAGTGCACCGCTCTCTAGGGTGCGACCTTCGCGATCGAGCTTGTAGTGGCCGTTCGGCTGCAGAAGTTCTGTTGCAGCAGCATCAATGGCAATCGCGATCTCTTCGCCCGGTCGATACCCAGCCGCCTCAATCGCCGTCATGAGTGCATCGAGTGCCGCCTCGTTTGACGGCAGGCTCGGCGCAAAGCCGCCCTCATCACCCTGGCCAGTTGCAAGGCCGCGATCGTGCAGGTTCTTGCGGAGTGCGGCGAAGACCTCGGCGCCTGCGCGCAGCGCATCGCGATAGGTGGCGGCGCCCACAGGAACCACCATGAACTCCTGGAAGTCGGTGGAGTGCTCGGCATGCTTGCCGCCATTCAGAATGTTGAGCAGCGGCACTGGGAGCTTTACTGCGGCGTCACCGCCAAGTTCGTACCAGAGTTCTTTGCCGTGCAGCGCAGCACGCGCATGGGCCGCTGCAAGCGAAACACCGAGAATGGCGTTCGCGCCGAGTCGGCCCTTTGCCGGTGTGCCATCAAGAGCGATGAGTGCTGCATCAAGAGCCCGCTGGTCGCTCACCGACGTGCCGTTCAGTGCCTGTGCGATTTCACCGTTCACTGCGGCAACGGCGCCAAGGACGCCCTTGCCACCGAAGCGACGCTTGTCGCCATCGCGAAGCTCGACCGCTTCATGTGCGCCAGTAGAGGCGCCCGATGGAACAGCAGCGCGACCTCGTGCGCCACCACCCAGGGTGACGTCAACCTCGACGGTCGGATTGCCGCGCGAGTCAAGAATTTCGCGCGCGTGGATCGCGGCGATGCGGTCGCTCATGCCAGTGGATCACTCTCGTCGTCGTCCTCATCGTCGAGCGCTGACGGCTTGATGATCGGCTTCGGCTTTGCTGCGGCCCGCTTCGGTGCCGCCTTGCCACCTGGCTTCACCGGTGCGACGTAAACGATTGGCAGCGTCTCGTACGGTGAGCCGGCGGTTGGCACCACGGCGAGGCCTGGGAGGTCGCGCCCCTCGAGGAACTCGAGTGAGGCACCGCCACCGGTGGAGAGGTGCGTCATCTTCTCGGCAATGCCCAACTGTCGCAAGGCGGCAATGCTGTCGCCTCCGCCAACCACCACGGTCGCGCCCGCATCCGCCTTCTCGGCGGCAACCTTGGCGAGTTCGCGCGTGGCCACGGCGAACGATGGGATCTCAAAGACGCCGAGTGGTCCGTTCCACAGGATGGTCTTGATCGGCGCGAGCGCCTCGCGGATTGCGGTGATCGAGGCGGGACCAAGGTCAACCATGTGCCAGCTCGCCGGGAGCTTGTCGGTGGAGACCACCTTGAACTCGGTGCCGCGTGTCACCTCTTTAGCGACCACACCATCAACGGGAAGGAGGACGCGAACACCGCGGTCCTGCGCCAACTTCAAGATGCGTCGCGCATCGTCCACCATCTTCGACTCGTAGAGGCTCTTGCCAACACTGCGGCCAGAGGCGACAAGGAACGTATTCGCAACGCCACCACCAAGAATCAACAGGTCAACCTTTTTGATCAGTGCCTCAAGTACGGCCACCTTGCCAGAAACCTTGCCGCCGCCGACGATCGCGGCGAACGGTCGCGCAGGCTTCTCAAGCAAATTAGAAAGTGCCTCAACCTCTTGCTCCATCAGGAGTCCGACATACGACGGCAGGTAGGCGGCAACACCAACGGTGCTGGCGTGGGCGCGGTGCGCTGCACCGAACGCATCGTTCACGAAGACGTCGCCATACGAGGCGAGTCGCTCGGCGAATGCAGGATCGTTGCGCTCCTCACCAGCATGGAAGCGAACATTCTCAAGGAGGAGCAGCTCGCCCGGTCGCAAGCGACGCACGGCATCGTCGGTACCAACTCCAAGTGCATCACCGGTCGTCGGCACGTTCACACGAATAAGCTGCGTGAGTCGCTCAGCTGCGGGTCGCAGGCGAAGGCCATCGACAACGCGACCATCTGGTCGGCCAAGGTGCGACATGATCACAACCGATGCACCGCCATCAAGGAGCGCCTTGATGGTTGGGACGGCAGCGCGGATGCGCGAATCGTCAACGATCTTTCCATCGGAGAGCGGCACATTGAAGTCGACGCGCAGCAGCACGCGCTGGCCCTGCATGTTCAACTCACGGATCGTGCGCTTCCCTGAGGCGGAGATGATCTCTTCTGCGATGCGGCGCGGGCCACTCTGCGGTGGGGCCGGTCGTGGAATAGGGCGCGGGGTTGGCCGTGCCGGCTTCGCGGTGGTTGGGGTTCCACCTGGCTTGACCGTGGCCTTTACGTTGGGGCGGTTCGCTGGGCGGCTCGGTGCCGTTGGAGGCGCGCCCGTTGGTCGCGGCTGACCGTTGGAGCCGGTGATGGTTGGCTTCACCTGCGGCCGATTCGCTGGGCGGCTTGAGGCGAGCATCGCCCCAGCTGGCTTCTGCGGCGGCGCCCCGCTCGCGCTCTTGGCGGGAGTGGCTGTAGCCGGCTTCGCCGCAACAGGCTTTACAACAGGCTTTGCCGCCGGCTTCGCAGCGGCAGGCTTTGGGGCTGGCTTCGCGACAGGCTTCTCGACCGACTTCTCTTTCGGCTTCGCGCTACCGCCAATGAGTCTGGAGAGCAGTCCCTTCTTCTCAGGCATGCGTCGCCACGTACTTCACCAGGTCGGCAACGCGGCAGCTGTAGCCCCACTCGTTGTCGTACCAGGTGACGATCTTCACGAACTTGTCACCGACCATCATGGTGCTGAGGGTGTCAATGATCGATGAGCGCGTATCGCCCTTGTAATCCGATGAGACCAACGGTTCGTCAGAGACTCCGAGGATCCCCTTCATTGGGCCCGCCTCAGCGGCGCGGAACGCGGCATGAATTGCATCGATACTCGCCGATCGCTCCAGCTCTGCGGTGAAGTCCACGATGCTCACCGTTGGGGTTGGGACGCGAATGCTGTAGCCACCGAAGCGCCCTTCAAGTTCTGGAATGACGCGGGCGATCGCCGCCGCGGCGCCCGTCGACGCCGGCACAAGGTTGAGACTTGCGGCGCGTGCGCGACGTGGATCGCTGTGCGCCACGTCAAGGATTCGCTGGTCGTTGGTGTAGCTGTGGATGGTGGTCATCAATGCCCGTGCAATACCCCAACCATCCGAGACGATCTTCGCCGCAGGGGCGAGGCAGTTCGTGGTGCAGCTGGCATTCGACACGATGTGATGCTTCGCTGGGTCGTACTGCTTCTCGTTTACGCCCATCACGATGGTTAGGTCTTCGCCGGTCGCAGGAGCGCTGATGATCACCTTCTTCGCGCCGGCGGCGCGGTGTGCCGCGGCCTTCTCGGCGTTGGTGAAGAGTCCGGTCGATTCCACAACGATGTCAACGCCAAGGTCGCCCCACGGGAGTGCCGCAGGATCTTTGCTCGCCAACACCTTGATGCGACGGCCGTCGATGACGAGCTCGTCCTCTTCCGCGGCAACGCTGCCGGGATAGATGCCGTAGGTGGAGTCGTACTTAAAGAGGTGGGCGTTCATCTTCGGATCAACTAGGTCGTTGATCGCCACCACCTCAACTTCAGGTGTGCGCTGAATGATTGCCTTCAGGCTCTGGCGCCCAATGCGGCCGAAGCCGTTAATGCCTACGCGTACGGTCATCGAGTGTCCCCCTTCGATTTCACCGCTACGGCCCGCTCCCACTCTGGATTGCCGATTCGCTCGACAACCATCGGATGGCAGCCCGCCAGGCTCACGTCCCCACCGAGCTCGGCGGGGTGTACGGAAACTCTCCGTCCTGGAACCTTGAAGCTATTGTCGCTGATCTCCCCCTCAATACGCGAATGGAGCGCCATCCAGTGCGCCTCGGCGAAGGAGCCGCCGATGATGATGCGGCTCGGATTGAACACATTGACGAAGCCAGAGACCGCCCGGCTGATCGCCAGGAGCGCGTGATCGATGAGCCCCTGCGCGACGCGATCCCCCGCAGTCGCAGCCTCGGAGACCTCCTTGGCGCTGACCCTCCCCTTCGGATGTGCGGCGAGCCAGGCGGCGAGCCAGGGGCTGGCGCCACTCGCAGCGGCCTCGCCCCCCGTGCGTGCAAGCGCGACACCCGAGGCGTGCGCCTCAAGGTGCCCAATCCCACCGCAGGCGCAGCGTGGTCCGTCGAGCGTGATCGGCATATGGCCGATCTCAATCCCTGTGTCATCTGGTCCTGTGTAGAGGCGACCACGACTAATCACCGCACCACCGAGCCCGGTGCTGATCGTGATGTAGAGCAAATCATCGATACCGCGCCCTGCACCGAACGCACGCTCGCCGAGGATCGCCACCTTCGTGTCGTGCTCAAGGAGCGTGGGGAGGTTGAGCGCCGCGCTGATCGGTTCGGCGAGATCCGTGCCTGGGAAATCGGGGCCGAGGTTGGGAGGCTCCACGGCGATCCCGCGCCACGGATCGATCGGACCCGGCGAACTGATTCCAACACCAACAAGGCGAGCGACTGCGGCTGCGTCTTCGATGCGAGCCGCATCTCGTGCCTGCTGCAGCGTGCTGATGCATGCGGCGACGATGGCGGCGGGGCCGCTGCTCACGGGAGTTGCGCTCGCTGCACGACCAATGCGCGAGCCATCGGCACGCACGACCGCTGCACGAATCTGCGTCCCGCCGAGATCGAGGGCGAGGACGGTCGCGTCAGCGGACGGGGCGGTCATGAATCCTCCGTGCTCATCTTGAGCTCACTGTGGATAACTTTGTGCGTGGTGTGGCGAGTTATGCACAACTCGCGAGAAGCGGCGCGGCCCCCGACCGGTCTCCCAGTCGAGGGCCGCCTGGCCGCTATGCAATCGCCGAGTGGCGATCGCGCGTTGTTAATCAGCCACCGATCTTGAAGACCTTGGTGCCGCACACTGGGCACTTGCCCTCGAGTGCTGGCTTGCCGTTCTTCATCGTGACCTTCTTCGTGTCAATAGCTTCGCGCTTTGCCTTGCACTTCACGCAATAAACTTCGGCCATCGTGTGTACCTCCACAAACCGGAGCGTGCGCTCCGGTCTACCTAGACCCCAAACGGGGCACGTGCCTTCTTGGTAGCGATACCAAGCGCTGATCTACGGGTGGGCCGAGAGGCCCCCTCGCACGATCACCATGATTGAGGATAGGGAGCACGCCCCGCACGGTCAACCCTGCCCCCCGCACGAATCCTCTCTGGCACAGCCTGTGCCCCCTCGCACGACGGGAGCACGACGAGCCCAACCCCTGTAAGGCCCGCCAGAGCGAGGCTGCCGCCGCGGACATCTAGGGTCTGGGAGACCTGTGCCGGCCACCACGCCTGAGGTCCGCCTGGGGTGGCAATCGAGGGGGTTCCGACCTCTAGCTGGGGCACGAGTGGGGGTAACTCGAGGGGTAACTGGCCCCCCACCACGCTCGCTGACCCTCCAGTAGGGGTGCCGGGGATGTTCGTGGCCACCGAGAGCGCCCAGAGGCGGTAGCCGCCTCCAGCCGCCCCTGCCCGCTGGTGCAGCACCCCGCGCACCGTGACGGCGCGCTTGGCGGCGAGGAGCTCCTCGGGGATCTCGTCGAGCACCCCGGGGGTGACCCCCACCAGGAGCTCCCCACCCCCTCGGAGTCGCAGGGTCAGACTGAGTGACCCCCCAACGAGCTCTTTCGGCGCGCCGCTCAGCACCCCCTGTACCTGAATGGCGCGTGCCTCCCGCGGCTCCCAGGCCCATGGCCCAGGGGCGGGTGGCACGACGGCGAGGGCGGCTCGTGGCTCAGCTGACCCGTCAACCTGCGCCGAAGAGGTGGCGACAAGGGTGAGCGCCTGCCGCCGCAGGATCACCGTTCCGGTGATCGTCACGACATCACCGCGGACAAGATCCGTATCGCCACTCTGGGCAAACACGAACACCCCAACGCCAGTTGCTGCATCTTCGACGCAGTAGAGCCGCTCTTCGGCGAGCTCGCCGGGTGCCGCCGAAACAACGCCGCGCAGTGTCGCCACGCTGTTCAGTGGCGTGGCGCGAATCTCTGTCGGCGTGAGTGGCTGTGGCTCTTCGCTTGGCGACGGGCTCGCTTCAGAGCCTGGCGGCGCAAGTGGCACCAAGGTGAAGTCGGCACTGTTGTTCTCTGTGTTGATCAACGCTAGATCCGCACCTCGCCGCCGCTTGATCGCCGTCGTCGCTGACGCCGCTGGTGCCGGGGCACCGAAGCCACCAGCACTTGACGTGGCGCTGCCCCAGGCAACCGCATCAGCGATCAGCGTGGGAGTAGCGCGAAGGCGCAATCGCACGGCACCGCCGGTTGCAGCAAGCCCCTCACTCCACGTTGCGAATGCGTTCAGCGCAAAGGCTCCGAGGCTATTGGCAGTTACCAGTCGCGCACCAGCGGCGAGTGGGGTAGCACCTTCAAAGCTGACGAGGCGACGCGTCGTGGTGCCGCTCGCCGTTGTGTAGACCAGTTCGTAGTCAGCAATGGTTGCACCACCCGCACCCACCGCCTCGACCACGACGTACTCGTCGGAGGCGGAGCTGCCGCCGGTGGCAATGCTGCTGATCAAGAGCGCATCGGTGCTGGCAGCACGAGTGAGCGACGGTGGAAGGAGGGTGAGCACCAGAATCGTGATCCCCAGTGCTCCAGCGCGAAGATGGGCTGCACTCGCCATACGGTTCTCCATCGCGGGGCTGGACGGGGGCGAGGGGCGCAGCCTCGCACGCGCTACGTACCGCGCGCGTCTAATATGGAGATATGAGCAACCCAGAGAACAGCAACGACCGAGCAGAGGCCCGCCGCCGCAACCGCCTGGCCGCCAAAGAGCGCGCCGCGCAAGAGGCGCTTGGCATCACCCCAGAGGCACCTGCCGCTGCGCCAACAAGCACCACAACGCCACCAACCACGGGTGGTCTCGGATTCCGTGCGGCACTCCGCTCATCCGCGGGCCGCGCGCCGATCCGTGAGGACCTCGCCTACCTGCCGCGCCTAATCCGCACCCGTGCCTTTGTGCTGCCACTCGTGCTGGTCGTCGTCACCACCGTCGTCGCACTGCAGCCAGGGGCGCTCACCTCAAACATTGCGCAGCTTGCCGTGCAGTCGATTCTGCTCCCGCCGGCATTTGTTGTTGCCTTCCTTGGCGGCATGCTCACGCGACGCGGTGCATGGTTGATCGGTGGAATTTTCGGAATCATTACCTACGTGGCATCAGCCATCGTTGGCAGCTCTGAAGCGATGTCCGCGTTCCCTGAAGGGAACCCAGTTAAGGGTCTGCTTGATGGCATCACCGCAAACATTGGAAACCCTGGCGCAATGCTGGGCGATATCTATGGTGTTGCCGCAGCTGGCATCTTGGCCGGCGCGTTCGCGGGTTGGTACGGCCGCTTCTTGCGCGCGATGAGTCCGAACCAGCCAACAGAGCGCGATCGTCGCCGCATGGAAGCGGAGCGACGTAAGGGGAAGCGCTAAGCGCTCGCCCCCGCGACCTGCGCAGCGATGAGCGCAAAGGTCAGCGCAAAGAGCCCCACCACAAGCAAGATCGGTAGAACGATTTCACGACGCTTCAACTTTGGTGCCATCACTCCTCCTTCAACCGACTAGGGCTTTGGACAACCCTCACCAAGATAAACGACGAGCGAGGTACGCGTTCCGAGCGGCTCGACCACGATGGTAAGCGTGCATGCCCCCAGATCACGGGTCGCGTTGATGCGCCGTGCGGTCGCGGTACCAGTTGGCTCATCGACGCTCCACGCGAGTCGGCGCAGCTCGTCGATCGCTGCAGCGGTCGCTTCACTAACTCCCAGCTGACTCCAGATCGCACCGCTCGCCTGTACGTCGAGGCGTACGAGCGAATGGCCGCTCGCCAGCAGCGGGAAGTCCGCGGGGAGCGCCCCCCAGACGCGCCCGTACTCGGTAGAGATGACCGTGGTTGTGCCTTGGCTGGGGGTTGGCGTGGCACTGCTTGAGCCGAAGCAACCGGCCAGGAGCAGTGGGATGGCCACGAGAAGCGCAGCTTGGCGCTGAAGGGGTGGAGTTAGGCGAGGGCCGAGATGGGGCAACACCTCGTGAGGATACTGCCCTCGCCTACGCCTCATAATAGAACAGGCGTTCTACTTGCGCAAGGGGGCTATGCCGGGAGGGTGGCGAGCACTAGCCCCACGGCTAGGGCGCCGAGGCCAATCACCTGAGGTCGGCGCAGTCGCTCGCGGTACCCAATGAGACCGCCAAGTACAACGATGATTGGGCCGAGCGAGCTGAGCAGCGAGACCGCCCAGGTTGGCCCCTGCTCAAGCGCCGCGGCAAAGATGAAGAAGGCGAGGGTGTCGCCCACCCCGACGAGTGCGGCGAGCGCTAACCCAACTCGATCAAGGCGCTGCCCCTCCCCCAGCAGATCGTGCCGCCCCCACTTCGGCAGGCGTGCGCGGTACTTGTAGAGGACGAAGAAGATCGCCCAGACCGTCACGATGTTGCCGAGCCTCGAGAGGGCGATCGCGGTGCTCCAGCCGTACGCCTTGATTGGAATCGTCAGCAGGACGGTGATGATCGCGAAGAAGAGGAGGCCGACCAGCGCAAAAGCGACACCCGGGCTAGCGAGGGAGGCACGTCGGTCGCGACCGCTACCGGTGGTCTGAAGGCCGAGGAGGCTGATCCCAATCCCCACCGCAATAACGCCGGCAATGTGCGGCGGTGTCAGACGCTCATTCAGGAAGATCACCGCAAGGAAGGCGGCGAGCGCGCCGTAGGCCGAGATCGTCGGCGAGACGACGCTGAGTGGCCCGAGGCGGAATGCGGTGAAGACTCCGATATACGCAATACCTGCGGCAACGCCCAAGATCAGCGTGCCGCCGACAATCGCTGGGTCGTAGATGGTGGTAAGCGCGCCGCGCGCGATCGCCACTGCGCCGGCCAGCACGAGCGAGGTGGAGACGGCGATCACCACCACGCGAAGCGAGCCGATTCGGCGTCCGACAAAGCTCGTGACGAGGTCGGTCGCGCCCCACATGGCGGCAGAGATCAGGGCGAGGACGAGTGGGTTCATCGCTAGATGCTAGCCGTCGGCGTGGTATTCTGCCGCTCCGCTGGGGCTGTAGCTCAATTGGTAGAGCGCGACATTCGCATTGTCGAGGTAAGGGGTTCGAATCCCCTCAGCTCCACCAGCTCCCTCACAGCGCAGGAGTATGTGATGGCCGTAGCGAAACCTCGACCCACCGCACCAACAGTCGCTGCCTATATCGGCGCACTTCCCGCTGCCGATGCGAAGAGCCTGCGCCGCCTCCGGGATGCCATCCTGGCTGCTGCACCGGGTGGCAAACAGGAAATCTCGTACGGGGTTCCTGGCATTCGCTTTCCGAACGGCTCACGCATTCACTTCGGCACGCGCCGTGGAGGGCTCAGCCTCTATGCCGGATACACCTACCGGCTCTTCACTTCGGAGCTCGCTACCTTCACCATCGCTGGGACAACGATTCACTTCACCCCAGAGCAGCAGCTACCGATCGCCCTCATTAAGAAGATCACCCGCGCGACGATTGCCCGGCACGATGAACGAGCGGCCGCCCGCACCGAGAAGAGAGCCCGCTAGCGAACCGCGCTGAGGGCAGGGGCGAGGCGCTGCAGCTGGCGCATCCGTGCCGCCTCGTCGGGGAGGTGTCGCTCCACTACCGCTCGGAATCGTGCGCCGTGACCGTTGGCGCGCAGATGGGCGAGCTCATGAACCACGACCGCTTCAAAGCACGAGGGTGGCGCCAACACGAGTCGCCATGAGAGCGAGATCGTGCCGTCACCCGAGGCACTTCCCCAACGAGTTGACTGGTCGCCGATGCGCAGTCGCGTTGGGGTGACGCGCATCTCGGCGGCATAGACGCTGATCATCTGCTCGGCGATGGCGCGCGCGCGGCGGCGTAACCAACTCAGAAGCCGACGGCGCACGGCGTCAGGATCTCCAGCAATCGTTGCGGGAATCTGAATCTCACCGTTGAGCGCCGTGATGCTGCCTCCGGTGCCGACAACGATGCGATGGGGACGTCCGGCATACGGGATCAGTCCGCCAATCGCCAGTCGCCCGTCGGTCCCCAGTGCGGTGCGGCGCGCGGTCACTTCGGCGAGGGAGCGGTCGATCCACTTGAGGCGTGTGGCGATGAACGCCTCAACATCGCGCCGTGCCCGTGCCTCGCTGTAGCGCTCTGGTACTACCGCCTCAAGGCCATGCTCTGGGTCAATGCGCAACGTGAGACGCCGTGCACGCGGGCTGCGAATCAGGCGATACGGTCGGGCACTCACGGTTCAGAGTTTCGCACGGGGGCGGCATCTCTCGGCGCGTGGGATGCTTTACCCATGACGACTGCCACCCCAAACCTCTCGCGACGGAGCCGTGCCGCGATCTACGCGGCAATCTTCCTCGCCTTTATCGACAACTTCGCCCTCCTCCCGGTCATTGGCCCGCGGGCGCAGGAGCTCGGCGGCACCCCGCTCTTGGTCGGCATCGCCATCGCCGCCTACTCACTCGCCAACCTCGCCTTCAATCCAATTGGCGGCATCCTTGCCGATCGCATCGGTCGTCGTCGCGTCGTTGTTGCAGCGCTCATCGTTAGCCCCGTCGCCATCGCGGTGTACGCCCTCGCAGATTCACTGCCACTCTTCCTGCTTGCGCGTGTGGTGCATGGCGCATCTGGCGGTGTCCTTGCCGCGGCGCTCTTCGCCCTTCTCGGTGATGCCGCTCCTGTTGGTGAGCGCGGGCGAACGCTCGGCCGCGCCGGCGCACTCATCGGTATTGCCGCCGTCTTTGGCCCGGCGAGTGCGGCGCTCGTCTCCAGCCTCTTTGACGTGAATGCCGTCTTTCTTGGTGTTGCCGGCCTGATCGCCGTTGGTCTTGCCGCCGTTCTCCCACTGATTCCTGAAACGCTCGTGGTCACCCCAGCAACGCGCCCAACCGTCGGCGCGTGGCGACGAATCCTTAGCGAGCCGCGGGTGCGCGTTGCCCTCTTGGCAATCTTTGGCCTTGAGGCCGCCGTCGGCACGGTGACCGGCTTCATCAAAGATGGTCTCATTCAGCGCGCGCTCGAAGAGGGTCGCTCACAAGAGGAGGCGCTGCGATACGCCGCGGGGGCGAGTGGTGGTCTCTTTACGATCTTCGGCATCATCGCGATTGCGCTGATGTTGAGTCGCATCTCGACGCGCGTCGACAAGCGTGGTCCATTTGGTATCTCGCTGATTGGGCTCGCCGCACTCGTTGGTGCACTGACGCTGCTCGCCATTAGCCCTACGTTCACCATCGACCTAGTGGCGATGGTGCTCTACGGCATTGGCTATGGGCTGATCTTTCCGGCGGCGGCAGGGGCGATTGCAATCGCCAGTGCCCCCGAGGAGCGCGGTCGCGCGAATGGCGCCTTCAACTTCTCGTTTGACCTGGGCATCTCGGCGGGGCCGATCTTGGGTGGCCTTGGCGCCACCGCCGTCATCGGGGTAACCCCGTTCGCTGGTGGGCTCGCCCTCGTCGCCCTCTCACTCCTTCTTCTCCCCCTCGCCGCACGCGGCGCAGCACGAGGCGCCACGAGGGGCTGAGGCGGGAGCGGCTGATACACTCGCTCCCCTTGGGGCTATAGCTCAGTTGGTAGAGCGCTTGCATGGCATGCAAGAGGTCAAGGGTTCGAATCCCTTTAGCTCCACCAAGCCGCCACATGGCGCGCTTCGGAAGGAGAGGAGCCCCACCCGTGGCCGAGCAAGACGAGCGACTCGAGCGGTACGACCCGACCGAGATTGAGCCGCGCTGGCAGCGCCGCTGGGAAGAACTCGGACTCCACACCACCGACCTCACCGATACGAGCAAGCCCAACTACTACCTGCTCACGATGTGGCCCTACCCGTCGGGCGACCTGCACATTGGCCACTGGTATGTGAAGACCCCGACCGACGCCATCGCGCGCTACAAGCGCATGCAGGGCTTCAACGTCTTCTACCCAGTCGGCTTCGATGCCTTCGGCCTCCCTGCCGAAAACGCCGCGATCAAGCGCAAGATTCATCCGCGCGAGTGGACGTACGCCAACATGGAGAACATGCGCCGCCAACTGCGCAGCATGGGCGCGTCATTCGATTGGAAGAGTGAGGTCGTCACCTGCGACCCGGTCTATTTCCGCTGGAACCAGTGGATCTTCCTCAAGTTCTACGAGAAGGGTGTCGCCTATCGCAAGCAGGCCCCTGTTGACTGGTGCCCGTCGTGCCAGGTGACCCTCGCGCGCGAACAGGTCGAAGGTGTTGATCGCGTCTGCTGGCGCTGCTCAACACCGGTCACCAAGCGAGACCTAACACAGTGGTTCTTCAAGATCACCGACTACGCCGATGAGTTGCTCTCGTATGAGGGGCTCAACTGGCCAGAACCGATTCGCACCATGCAAACGAATTGGATCGGGCGCTCGGAAGGCGCCGAGGTTGACTTCACCGTTGCGCCAGCAGCACATCACGCTGGCGGCGAAAAGCTGCGCGTTTTCACTACGCGCCCTGACACGCTCTACGGCGCAACCTTCATGGTGCTCGCACCAGAGCATGAGCTCGTCGAGGCCATCACCACACCAGAGCAGCGCGCCGCCGTCACCTCGTACATTGAGGCAACAAAGCGCAAGACTGAAATCGACCGCCTCACCACCACCAAAGAGAAGAGCGGTGTGGCCACGGGTGCATTCGCGATCAACCCGGTGAATGGCGAACAGATCCCCGTGTGGATCGCCGACTACGTGCTCGCCGGCTACGGCACGGGTGCGATCATGGCGGTGCCAGCGCACGACGAGCGCGACTACGAGTTCGCTCAGCAGTTCGGTCTGCCGATCAAGCTAGTGGTTGCCCCAGCGGCACTCGCCGCTACACCAAGCGACGTACCGCTCCCGTATGTGGAGAAATCCGAAGGTGCCGCCGTCGCCGTGAACAGCCCAGCCTGGAACGGCGCCGCGTGGCCAGAGTCGCTGAGCAAGGCGATCGCCCATCTCACCAGCACCAAGACGGGCGAGAAGAAGGTCACCTATCGCCTGCGCGACTGGCTGATCAGCCGCCAGCGCTACTGGGGTACGCCGATCCCGATCATTCACTGCGAAACCTGCGGCCCCGTCGGCGTGCCTGTGGAGCAGCTCCCCGTCACGCTTCCTGACGACGTCGACTTCAAGGCAACCGGCGAGTCACCACTAAAGACCGCCACCGCGTGGCTCAACGTGCCCTGCCCGAAGTGCGGTGGCCCTGGCCAACGCGAGACCGACACGATGGACACCTTCGTCGATTCGTCGTGGTACTGGTATCGCTACCTCGCGCCAAAGAACGAGCTCGGCCCCGTCGATCGCAAACTCGTTGACACCTGGTGCCCCGTTGATCAGTACACCGGTGGTGCCGAGCATGCCGTGATGCATCTGCTCTACTCGCGCTTCTTCACCAAGGCGATGCGCGACCTGGGGTTGATCGGCGAATCAGAGCCGTTCACGCGCCTCTTCAATCAGGGGCAGATCCTTGGCGCCGACGGCGAGCGCATGTCGAAGTCGCGCGGCAACGTGCAAGACCCCGACGAACTGGTGAGCCGACATGGCGCCGACGCGGTGCGCCTCTTCTTGATGTTCATGGGTCCGTGGGATCAGGGCGGCGCATGGTCGTCGAGCGGCATCAGCGGCATGGTGCGCTTCCTTGGCCGCATCTGGACACTCGCCCTCGACCCGCACGGCAAGGAGCCGGGTGATCCGAACTCTGGCGTGCTCCCCGAAGGCCAAGACCAAGCCGCAGGTGAAGCGGCCGTACGTCGCGCGGCGCACAAGGCGCTCGGCGGCGTCGGCACAGACATCGAGGCCTTCCGCTTCAACACCGCCGTTGCCAAACTCATGGAGCTTGCCAACGCGCTCTTCCCGTATCGCGGTAGCCCCGTTGCTGGCACCGCGGCGTGGAACGAGGCGATTCACTACCTGCTCGCCGGCATCTCCCCAATGGCGCCGCACCTCGCCGACGAGATGCACAGCCGCGTGCAGGCGGCCGCCGGCATCAGCGCCAGCGACCCACGCTGGACCTCAATTCATCAGTGCCCATGGCCGACCGTCGACAGCAGCCTGCTGACCGAGAGCACCCGCGAACTGCCGGTGCAGGTCAACGGCAAGCTGCGCGACAAGCTCACCGTGAGTGCGACCGCCACCGAAGCCGAGATCGAAGCGCTCGCCCTCGCCTCACCAAAGGTGCAGCTCGCCCTTGAGGGGCGCGCGCCGAAGAAGGTGATCCACGCCGGCGGGCGCCTCGTCAATATCGTCGGCTAGTTCGCCAGTAGCGCCAACATCGCCGCAACATCGATCGTTGCGGTCATCACCGTTCCGCCCGTTCCGGGCGTCAACACGATGTCGCTCATTGGGAGTCCCGCAGTTGCATCGGATGCTTCGATCTTTCCATCCTTAATCGCCGCAGCAAGCGCTTCGGCGAGCTCGTTCGAGATCGTTCCC
>JACCEA010527364.1_pt1 | contig 16140 bp, 24 predicted proteins | sample 7449851 | NCBI WGS metagenome assembly JACCEA01 (sample SAMN15323453, study PRJNA562643) | freshwater metagenome | isolation source: river surface water | place: USA:Blue River Watershed | collected 2017-08-18 | reverse complement strand
TGTTACTACTGTAGCGGCAAAAGCTGTTGAGTTTGGGGTGCTAAAGTATCCAGTCCCATCTGCTTTAGTTATTCCCCAACCAAGTATGACCTCTGCACCGCCCCCATTTTCATAGTACCAAACTACAAAATCTTGCTGCTTATCTACTGAAGTATTATAAGTTGGAGAGTATTGACTCCAACCTCCACCTTTATCGATCCATTCATTTATTGCAAGCTGCCCGTCAACGTACATCTTTGCACCGTCATCTGAATGTATTGCATACTTTACTGCAACGGCATCATCTGGCACAGTAATAGTTCCTTGAAATTTAACAATTACATTCTCTGATCTTCCAGAGTTAAGAACTTGTCCGCTTCCCCATTGATAAGCAATATAGGGGACAGTTGTAGTTGAAAGAGGCGTAGCGTTTGCAGCTGGAAGCGGAGGTTGTTGTCCTCCAGATGCTGCATAAGTTGTTGCCGTAATTCCATTAGTTGTTGTTGTTACGGTTGAAGCATTGGCAGCAGCTTGTGCTGTAGCTAAATTTGTAGTGTCTGTAGCAACTACAGCAGTTTGAGACTCTACTTGTTGTGTTACTGTATTTAAATTTGCTTGAGCATTATTTAAATTTGTTGTTGCTGTAGCCACCACTGCGGTTTGTGATTCAACTGCTACTTGAGCATTTGCTGCAACTGTTACGGCAATTTCTGCTGACTGAATTGCTGTTGTAGCTTCCTGTACCTTGACTGTGGCTTCTGCAACAGCGGTTGCAATAGGCTCTTGTGTTGTAGCAATTTGAGATGCAGTCTGAGTGTCTGTATTTGGAACATTTGCCTGAATTGTAGATATGATCGCATTGCCTTGTGTTTGTGCTGCTGCTTGTAATGTATCTGCTGCTGCTTCTACCTTGTCTGCAACTATCTCAACTGTAATAGGAGTGGTTACTGTGGCGGTATCTGAAGATGGGTTAGCTGGTGTTACTTGAACTGTAACTTCATCAGCACTTGCTACGCTAGGTCCAAAAAGGAAAAGCCAGCCGATTATAAAAAGGCTGGTTAAAAAATACTGTAACTTTCTAGTCAACTAGGTATCTCCTAAGTAATGCAATATTTTTGCTTACTTAGTAATTATAGCAGAAAGTTAATTTAAATTAGTTAGTAACCAATCTCCATGACACTACCATTATAACTTCTATCTGCGTTAGCTATTATGTTAGCAATCTGATCTATTGACGCAAGTTTTGTATGATCTCCTGCATAGTTTTGTTCGTAGAAAACTCTACTTCCATATATAAGTCCTGGAGATATTGAGAATGCAGATTGGTTTGGCTTAAGATGACAAGATAATGACTTTACAAATGCCTGTACTCCAGCCTTTGCTGCAGAATAGTTAGCATCTTCTATTGCAACATTAGCAGCCATAGATGATATATAAACTATCTGACCAGTATCAGATAAATACTTAGAGCACTCTTTGATCAAAAAGTTGTATCTTAATATAAATGCATCATAGAAAACTTGAAGAGCATCATATGGAACATCTCTTCCATAGTTTCCCAGGGAGTTTCCAGATACAAATATTATTTTTTCATATGTATTTTGACTAGCAGCCTTTATTGTTTCTTCTACAGAATTCATATCTTCTAAATTTAAATATAGCCAATTATAATCACCGTAAATTTTATCTTTTTGTCTGTAAGTAATTAATTGAATTGAGTAACCTTTATCTTCTAAGTCCTCTATCATTTTTGGGGCTATGCTACTTGTTCCGCCAATAATCAATACATTTTTATTCATACCTTATTATACCATGATATAATGTATATATGAACAAGGTCTATTTAACAGATGATATATTTTACATAGAAGACTTTTTATCTGAGGATTCATATTCAAGCTTTATACAGATGTGTAATGAAAACGATAAAAATTTTATTTATCCAGAATCATTCTTTCCACAGCGTGGAAGGCTAAACATGTCTAATAATTTACCAGAAAACCAAGAAAGCGCCTGGCAAGAGCTTACAAATAAACTAAGATTATTATTTAATAACGATCAGCACGGACTACTTGATGTAAAGAGCATAATTAAATTTGATAAGCATCGTGAAGGGCTTGATCCAGCTTTTTCTTTTGGCGAACACTACGATGACTATGGAAATAGAACAGAAAACAATTTAGATGATTTTTCAGATCCAGTAATATTTTTTGGGTGCGTATACTATATCAATGATTCATATGATGGCGGATTTGTTATGTATCCTAAAAGCAATGTGTATTTAAAGCCAAAAGCAAATACTCTGGTTTGTCATTCTGGATATGAGCCGCATATGGTTACTCAAGTTTTTAAAAACGATAAGTATAATGTACCATGCTTTATAAAAAATAAAAAACTATTGTAGTTCATGCTTTCTTATGATATCAAATATACAGGCAACTCTTATGGTTTTGTTGTCTATTGAATGTATTGTACCGTAAGGCATAAATAAAATATCATTTTTTTCTAAATGATATTCTGTAAAGGGTCTGTCACCAACATCAATCCATGACCTATATGGATCAGATTCACCAGGCTCATGTATTACATAGGTTGCACTTCCTATTACTTGCGTCAACAATACGTGATGAGTATCTCTGTGAGGATATAGTTTTGGAGATGCAGTAGACATGTTAATTGAAAATTTTGCATGAACTGTGCAGTCTGGATCAAGCTGCTCAAGATGGTACTTCATTTTCTTTACGCCATCGTATTTGCTTGATGTAAGGTTATATGTGCTATAAGGGTTTAATATATCTTCTGCATGAAAGGTTACTCCGCCAGCTGGAACCTTTAAAGAAGTAGATCTATTGAAATCAGGATTGTATAAAAGATCTGTAGGGTGGTGGCCTTCTGTAAGCTCTTCTCCAACAGGGTTATTATATGCTCTATTAATTAGATCAATTACGTCTTCCCACACGAAATCGTAGTCCATATGAGACTTTATAAAGAGAGGCTTGTTGTTTTTAATTGCTTCTTTGAATTGATCAATTATCATATTATTTCCGATTATCTGTCTGATAGAAACCGCTGCCCTTAAACTGTGCTCCAATTGGGGTATAAAATCTTTTCATATCTTTTCCGCATTCTGGGCAAGGCTTTGTCTCCTCGTAGTCTTTTATAGACATTGTAAACGAAACAATATTTTTGTTACATTCACATTCATATTCGTATACTGGCATAAATGTCCTTTGTGTTGGTGAGCAGTTTAAAGAGATGCTCAGCTCTACTCTGTTAACTTCCTACGCCTATCGGCGCCCACCCACTAACAGAATTATTTAATTTTAATTGACTTAGGCTTCTTTTCTTCTGGAATAATTCTATCAATATGTATTGTTAGCATTCCATTCTCAAATTCAGCTCCGACAACTTCCATAAATTCTCCAAGTGCAAAAGCTCTTGTAAACTTACGTGATGCAATTCCCTTGTGCATGAATTCAATCTTGTTGTCTTCTTCACTTGAATTACCCTTGATAATAAGTGTACTATTTTCTACTGATATGTCAAGGTCTTTCTTGCTGAAACCTGCAACTGCAATTTCAATCTGATAAGAATCCTCGTCTGATTTAATTACATTGTATGGTGGATAGCTTTGGTTTGAGGCATATACATTATTTAGTCTATTTAATGTATGGTTAAAGCCAATAAAAAATGGGTCATTAAAAATGGCCCAGGGATCGTTCATCATCATATTTTGCTCCTTTTAAGCGAGTATAGTATATAGGCCCTCATTTGAGCGACCTATATACTATTATACCAATAAAGGTTTTAGGTGTCTAGATTCCAGCTTTTTTTCTAGCTTTAGCTAGCGCATCAAAGTCTTTTACTTTTGTCTCGCCTAAATATCCCCAAGCGTGGCCAACCTCAATCATCTTTTCATTAAGAGATTTGTCTGATCCATCTAAGTATACCCAGCCTAGAATTCTTCCATATTTTTCAGAAGAATCCATCTTCTCTGTTTTAATTACAACAGATTTAGCAGATTCAATTTCATGCTTTAAAAAAGATTTAGCTTCAATCCCTAACGCTTTTTCCATCTTGTCAGCTGTTCTAGATTCTGGCGTATCAATCCCAGCCAACCTTACTCTAGAGCTAAAAGATATGTCAAAGCCAAGGTCGATGTCAACATCTATTGTGTCTCCATCAACAACTTTAGTAACCTTTTTAACGTAATACTCAAACATTACTTAGTTTTTTTAGCAGGCTTTGCTGGAGCCCCGTAGCCTTCTGTAGCTTTCTTAACAGGCTTTGCTGGTGCACCATAACCTGACGCTGCTTTCTTAACAGGCTTTGCAGCAGCCTTTGGCTTTACTGCCTGACCAAATGCTGGGCGACCAAACCCTACAATGAATACTGGCTGGCTCTTGCGAAGCTTTGAACCATTCTTCTTTTTGTATGCACGATTCTTAAGGCAAGCCTCTCCGCCATTGCGCTGATCTCCCTTTTTATCTGCGCTAGTGTTTCCTTCTGCAACGTCAACTGTTCCGTCTGCATTAACTGCAGTAACAATTCCTACGTGAGAAATTCTATCGACGCCATCATTTGGGAAATCAAAATAACATATATCTCCAACTGCTGGCGCTGCTGTTTCTACTGGTTGCCATGTACCCGCTTTAATAAATGCTTGTGCTCCTGCTGGTGTGTAAACAGTATTTGGAACTTTTACACCAGCCTCATTTGCACACCACATAACAAAGCTTCCACACCATGGCTGAAAGTTTGACTTTGTAAATGCGCCGTATTTTGTTTCATTATCTTTTGGACCTTCAATATATCCAATTTCGCCTAATGCTACTTCTACTAATCTTGCTGCTGATCCTTGTACTGCTGCCATTTTAATTCTCCTATTTTAATTTTAATTGATGGGTGGTACTATATTAATATAGTATACCATTTTATTATTTGAAGTGCCTCCAGATGGGCTTGAACCATCGACCCGCAGATTAAAAGTCTGCTGCTCTACCAACTGAGCTATAGAAGCAAGCGATTAATAAGTCTACGAGCAGACTAACTTATTAATCATGATATGTGAGGATTTACTGTCGCCCGTTGTCCTCCAGTTGTCCCCGTCGGGAGTCAGCCTAACTTGCCTGCCACGCAACCTTAATATCGTGCATCAAGTAGGACTCGAACCTACAACCATTAGTTCCTAAGACTAACGCCTCTACCAGTTGGGCTATTGACGCAATGTCAGCCGTGGGAATTCCCGCTGACTGTAATTACCTATCTACTTCCGCAGAGCAATCTCCATCGTGCTGAACCACTTCGTATGATGCAGGTAGAAAATTTTTTATCAGTAATCACTATCTTGGCACAAATTATTCAGATCTGTGCCTTGAGCACCCCTGGCTGGAATCGAACCAGCGACCAACAGATTAGAAGTCTGTTGCTCTTCCGCTGAGCTACAGAGGTAAAGCTAGATTATTTCTCTATCTTATTGCTTGTGTATCCATAAAAGTTATCATATCTACTACAATCTGGATATGTTCCTGGGCAATTATCATCAGAGCATTTTGGAACTCTCAGCTCTACTCCAAGGTGATTTGAGTATGAGTATCTGTATCCTTTAGTTACCTCTTTTACCAAATGCATGCAGTTCTTTTCTGAACTATGAACTACAAGATCACCTGGGTTTGGCGTATAAGATATACCTTGGCTAGTATATACCAATTCACCACCTTCTTCTGGAGTGTTAAAATAAACTACTATTCCGTAATGAGAATCTTGAAGAACTTCATAAGGCTCTCCTTCTTTTAAGGTCTTTGCTAACTCTCTTAACTGAATGAAGTCATTACTGTCAAAGTGCTCGCCCCAATCGTCGCCTACGGATAATATATTAGATGTTATATACTGATGCACAATATAGTCTGATCCAAACACATCCTCAATTCTTTTAGGGAGAAACTCTAACTCTTTTATTTCTCTGGTAACTCTTTTTTCAAAGTGTGTGCCTGCATGAGATGGGTTGTACTCCGCATTAATTCTGATCGTATCTAGTATAGGATTAATTACAGCAAGTTCTTCTTCGGACACAAAGTTTTTGTATACATAGATGTCTTCTCCATTTTTTTCAAAGCCTTTATTTAAAAAGTAATTGTCGTTCACCATAATCTCCTTTTCTATGTGTGCCAGGTAGGACTTGAACCTACGATTACCGAATTATGAGTTCGGGGCTTTAACCAACTAAGCTACTGGCACCTAAGCTTAATTGTACTAAATAGCTACTGTGTGTCAATAGCTGATTCAACTATTTGCTGAACATATTCAGAAAAATGTTTTCTTACGCTGCCAGCAGGCTTGGAGCCATAAGACTCCCATATTCTTTTATATTCTATAACATTATAGTATGTTGTAGGACATAAGACTAAACCATTATATGATTTTAATGTTGTTGGAAGAGGCACATGCTTTGTACAGCATTTGCATTCCTTTGCTCTTTCTTGATACTCGCTCATATTATTTCCATATTCTCTAGTGTTCTAGCTAAATGATCAGGCATCTTTGGTGCACGAATCATATTCTGAACATACTCTTCTTCTTTATTATTAAAGTCATTGTCAAAGCTGAATGAGTCATAGTTATGCACATGGATCTCTTCGTCTCTAGACATTCTTGTTCTGCTAATTGAGTTATATATGGCTCCACAGACAGCATCTGCCAAGTCCTTAGAGCCCTTTCTTGGGTGGTCAACCTTATCTCTCATGATTCTAAGCTGAAGCAATTCATCAATAAGTAGTGGTATGTGTGGACCAGAAAGTCTTTCTTCTAATACTACCATAGCCATATCATCATAATGCTTTTTTGCCACAGACAAAATTTCAGTATTAATACCGTACTGCTTTAATTGCTGCATCATGTCGTGTGAATTCCAGCGGTCAAACGTACACATTTTAATATTGAATCCTCTAGTTCTAAGAGCTAGAATATAGTCTTTAACCTCTGTAAAATCTACTGATTTATCTGGAGTTGGAGTCCAAAACCTTACTGCATCAACCTCTACTATTGGGGCTGGCTGAGAGTAAGTATCAGTCACCTTTATATCTACCCACCTATCTACGTGACCCATTGCAACTGCACAATGGTCGTGCTTCTGTGCAAGATCTACGTGGATAAAGTATTCTTTTCCTTCTTCTGGCTTAAACCATTCTTCAAGTCTTCCAAATGAATCTACCGCCAATGCTGGCTTGTTAAATGCGCTTTCAATTTTTGTTCTAGATTTAAAAAATGCATCTACTGCATCTGATGGCATGCATGCAAAACGTCCTAAAGCATCTGCTGGATTTTTGTGAAAAGCTACTGTAAAATCTGTAATTTTTTTTGTAGGGTTGATCTCCCATGTTGGTCTTTTTAATGCAAACACTCTTGGGTAAACATAAGACACTATATGATCTTCATCCCATGAAACCTCAAACTCATTGCCCTCAATACCATCTGGCAGGTCCTGATTTAATTTAAGCAGTTGGGTTCTAGTAATAACTTCCTTTTCAGCAATTACTGACTCATAGAATTTTTGAATGGGATCATTCTTAAAACGAGGAAAAGAAAGCAGGATTACCTTTCCAAAGTCTGGGAAACGTGAATCTACTGATGCACGATACATGTCATAAATAGCATCAGCAGTTTTAGCTTGATCATGACCAGTTGTATTTTCTGTGGCAAAACCAGAAATTTCATCAAGGATAACAACTAAAACGTTGTATCCTTCCCAAGCTTCTCTTTCAGAGTGACCAGAGTGAACTGTAATTGATTTATCAAATTTAATTTCAGAGGCTTTATCAGTGTATTTACCAGCAAACCACGGAGAGCTTTCAATTCTCATCTTAAAGCCTTTAAAGAAAACGTTGTTTGCTTGCTGTGCGTTAATAGCAATATTGAGAATATCTATCGCATCTCTTGGTGGCTTACCATAATATGCCGCTGGATCTTTTAAACAAAGTAGGAGGTATACAATATACGATACTGCAATAGTAGATGAGTAGTCTTTTCCAGAACCTTTGCCTAACTGTGCAATAACTTCTACGCATGTCTTTTTAAACATGGACTTGCCTAGCTCTTCTCCATAAAGCTTTATTAAAGTAGACTCTTTGTATATCTGTGAGCTTCTTTCAATAAGTGTATACTGGTGCTCTGACAATGGGGGAAGCCCAAGATAATCTGGGCTAGTAACAAATGTTCTTAGATCTACTGGACGCTCTTCAAACTCTTCTCCATCCAAAATCTCAATGAAGTCAGAAAAATCAAACGACATCTGACTCCTCTATAATTTGTATTGGCTGGACTACTCCCGTTATTTGAGAAAGTCTTTTTGCAACTTCTACTTTACAATGACTGCAGCTAGAGGTAACTTCTTTTAAGATACCAACAAGCATTTCTTGCTTTCTCTCTGTCTCAAGTATCTGGGATGCCATCTCATTATTTTCTAGCACACCAACAGACTGCAACATACCTATTCTTTTAGTTTCTATATCAGCTATTAGCTTTAAGGCACCAGCTTTTACGCTTAGCTGGCCCTGCATGTCAGCATCTTCTACTGTTTTCCACGCCTCTTTTATTAGCATGTCATAGTGTTGATCAGCGCCTAAAAGTGCTTCCCTAGCCCTGTCTCTAACATTAGTATCGTTATGGACAACAGACTTCCACTCCTCAATATACTCAAGGACTTCTTTTCTTGTGAATCCAGTTGCGGTTGCTATCTGTGTAGCCGAGTTGCCCTTTAGTAGCTCAGACACGACCTTATTCATCTTGTCAAAGTGGACTGAAGGTTCTATTTCGCTCATAAAATAATTATACTTCTAGTCAACTAAAATGTCAATTAGCGCCTGATCTTGAGCTTAAATTTATCTACATATCTCTGTATTGTCATATGTGAAACCGAGCACTCATTTGCAATCTCAATTATAGTTTTCTTTTGCACTATATACCTATTGTATAACCAATCTTTATTTTGATACAATTTCATCGCTTAGTTAACACCTGGTTAGAATAATGTGCAATTCCAAATGCGTCTGCCACATCAAAGTCGTCTAAAGCAATAGAATATTTTTTGTTGAAGTAGTCTACTGTCCTCTTCTTTCTCATATTTCTTAGCTGGTTCTTATACCATGAGTCAGCATATCCTGGATTGGCTAATCTTATTCCCGCCTTTTCTTCTTTGGTAGGATTTTTATTGCCAATATATGCTTGCCAAGCACTTGGGGATATAGTTATAACTTCTGCGCCAGTAGACATAAGCTCAGCAATGACTACACCATAGACATAGGATAGCTTTATCACAGCATCTGCTGATCTAACTAAGACTGCTCCCTCAACTACAATATAGTCTGCTTTAAGTTCATCTAGCATTGCAGCAGTCTTTATTTTTGCATCATAGATCTTTTTATATATATCGTTGCCTACAAAGTTTATCTTTCCCCACTTTAGAGGAACATCATTTTCCATGAGGCAAAAAGCAATAGAGTTTGTGGATGCATCTATACCAAGAACCCTATTTGCTTTTGTCTTCACAAGGCTAGCCAATGTCATCAATAATACCCATCAAGCTTTTTCTATGCTTAGTATTTTTTATCTTTGTGCATTTTGAACAGTATGCATCAGTATTATATCTGCTAAGAAGACCTGGGCACCCCTTGCATTTTCTAGGTGAGCCATTCTTAATAGCTTTTTTCTCATAATACTTTTCCATAATTCTTTTATTTGTAGCAACTCTGCAGCATTCATCACAGCAATACTTTTGATTATGCGTCTTTGCTTCAAAATCTTTTTTGCATTCTGAATTTAAGCATATCATGGCTTAACCACCTTCATAAGCTCTATGTCTACTGAGCCTGGGTCTGATCCTTTAGCCCAGCATTCTTTTTTAATAGGACAGTATGTGCAAGGAAGCTTGTACTTTGTTGCTCCTTCTGGTCTAGTAGGAAGAGCCCCATTCTGGAAATTATCCCAAACCATCTCCATCCACCTAAATGCATCTTCAATTATCTGCTTATTCTTTTCATTCATAGAAATTGGAATCACCAAGATCTCTTGAGTATTTTTATTTTCATACAAAAAGAATCCTTCTTTAGCATTCTTGAGTTTCATGTATGTAAGAAGCTGAAGCATATGATTGCCAGAAGACTTCATCTCAGCCTGTCTAGTATCCCAAACTTCTTGCTTTGCCGTCTTGATTTCACCAATTACAGTTTCACCATCATACTCCATGATCAAGTCAATAAAACCACGAATAGGTGGATATTCATTAATAATTTCTTCTTCGTCACGCACAAACTCTGGCATAGTAGCAATTAGTTTTTGAAGTCTTTCATGTGCCTGTGTTCCCTGCGCCATGTTAGCAACAGCTACAGCATCATTATCATCAATGAAGACTGCACCAGAAAAAGCCATATACCAATATCTTGGGCATGTTCCATGCCCGTAACCCAACGAGCTAGGGCTAAACGACTTCTTTGTCATATCACCGTCTGGTCTTTTTGTATTTCGATATGCTTCATCAAGCAAAGATGCAAATCTTTCTGGGTCAAAAAATTTACCAGTATGCTTTTTAAACTTAAGATTTTTTACAATATCTCTAGCCATTAATAAACCTAAATACTAGATCTGCGCCCAACCAAATTCCAACGATACCCATTACGGCTGGGAAATATGGTGGTGCTGGAACTGGCAACTTAAATGCAGCAAAGATTCCTCCAAGAACTGCGCCAGTAAAAGTACAAAGCAATATATCTTTTATCATTATGAATTGTACCTAACTACATACTTAAGCGCATCTACGAGCTTGTCTATGGACTCTTTTAGGGAATAGTAAATATTCTTTTTATTGTTATTGACTGTACCAGCTTTGTCTTTTGCAACTGTTGAGTATACAGAAGCAAGTACTGCAAATTTGGTGGACATAGCCTGTAGCTCCATAATAAGCATTGGGGCTTTAGCTGAAGGCACATCTGGGTTCATAAGCAACTTAACAACAATAGCTAATGCCTTGTCTAAATGTTCATCATGCATAAACTCATGAAGATCATTAAACTCAGTTATGTCACTAATAAGCTCTAGTGTATTTTTATCTTCCGCCATCTTTAACCCTTTTGTCTAACTTATCTATGAATAACCCCATTGGATACCCTATAGTCATACCAAACAGTAATCCAAAAACAAACTCAAGCATGTATTAGCCTTTCCAAACGTTTACTGATTTTGGAAAGAAAGGAATTCCGTTTCCGTGCTCCCTATCAAATACTGAGACTCCAGGAAGATATACATCTTTCTGATAAAATCCCATAAGATCTTCGGTTTCTCTTATGTAGTCCTGCATAATTTTCCACTGCTCTGTACCAAACTTTCTTTCACCCTCTTTATATCTTTCAGATCCAGAATGGTCCCATAACAAGAAGTGTCTAATCAAATACTTGTCTGCGCCACTCATTCTTTGTGCTGCATGGAAAAATGGCTTAGCAGAAGGGAAAACTATTACATCTCCCTGCTTTGGCTTGTATGTAACAATGCTACTGTCAAACTCATTAAGGAAAGATATCTCTCCGCCTTCATAGTCATCGTTTAGATATACTGTTCCAGTAATAATTGACTTTGGTCCAGCGGCATCTTTTGAGTTAAAGGCATCAATGTGATATCCAATTGCAAGCTCAAGGCCATCGCCAACTAGGTGGTCATGCTTTAATATTTCTACTGCACTTCTCATCCAAGAATCTTTACTTGGATTGGCAGGCACTTTATCAAAGCTGTGCCAGTCAGTTACAATTTCTCCAAAAACATACTTCCAGTCTTGGTGAAAAGATCTATTAGGATTTACATACTGTTCAATAATATGACCCTGTGTCCAGTCTGCAACATAATCCTTATATGTTTCAATTAGATTACTATATATTGTGTTGTGCATTTCTAATTGCTTTTGCTCAACCTCACTCAAATCATTTTCTGTAATAAACTCTAGTCTGGTTCTTTGTCCCAGCTCGTACCAAGGCTCCCAATCAAGAAGAACTCTTGATGTCTCAGAATCCTTTAGCATTTGTAATATCTCTGGAGCATTATCAAATACACCCTCGTACAAAACTACGAAGGGCATTATTGTTTTTTTACTAGTGTAATTCATTATTTTCCTCCCAAAATCTTATTAATTCTTCTAAAACTGACCATTCTATTATACCAAGTCTAACCTTTGAATCTGAGCCTATTATTATCTTTAGGGCTGGATGCATATCCCTATTTACCTTAAATGTATCTGTGCATATTTTTGCCCACACATCTTTGTTTAAAGTAAAAGATTTAGATGCCTCTTTATAGTCCACTAGGAACTTATTCCATTGGGCATCCCCCTTTTGATAATCACCACGTCCAGAGTTCTTTTGCGCTTTTGCGCCGTCTCTTTTTACTTCTGCTCTTTCTGACATTATTGAACCTGGAATGAATTCTCATGTCCAGAAGAACAAGTCCATGTCATCTTGAGACTAATCGGATCCCACAACCCACCATCTACATCTTCCTCACATTGTGCACAAGGCCTAATGCCGTCAAGCTTTTCCAATGTAGAATGTACTTGCTCAACGTTACTTTTATTTAAAAAATCTTTAATGTTTGGCATAATGATTACCTAAACTACTAAGACTGGATCATTTTTAGTGAACACAGTTCTATAATGAGTTTTATCAACGGGATCTCCGTTATGGACAACACGAAGAATATGATCAGATCTTGTGTAGGAATCAAGGCGTCTCTGCTTTTCCATTTTTTCCCACTCATCTTCTTCATGCATTGCTTTTTCTTCATGCCATTCTTTAGATCCCTCATAGTTATACATTAAAAATGATCTTATTAGATATCTTTTATTGCCTTCCATGGGCAAAACTCCATGATAGAAGGGCTCAAATGAAGGGAAGACAGTTACATCTCCTGGCCTAGGCTTATAATTATACATCTTGTCATCTTCAGAATTGTAAAACGATATCTCGCCACCCTGATAATCATCATTTAAATACATAGTAATTGTTATTGCAAGCTTTGTACCCTTACTGTGAAGGTCTTGTGGATTTGCATCAACATGATAATTCATAGGCAGATTATATACACCATCTTTTGGATTGTGTGCTTTATTTGGATCATCTATTGAACTATAACTTAAGACATCTATTTCATGATTATCCCAAACTCTTCTGTCTGAGGTACTCCAGTCAGTTATAATGCTTGGCCAACTTCCTTTTTGAGCCCAATCTTTTAGAAAATCATCTTTTGCAAAATTAAAAGCATCATATATTTTTGATACAGCTTGCTTTTGTTTTTTTGCAATATCAGAGTCAGTTTCTTCTAAGTCAAGGGACACGTCTACCACACGCACCTTTAATATTTCTCCTGGAGTATTATAATTTGGAGACCAGCTATCCCATTGCTTAAAAAAAGAATTAGATGAATTATCTTCTTGAGACTCTTTAAATACGTTTAAGATGTCTGAAGCATCAGAGAGTAAATTTTTATAAATTACTATCTGTGGGGCAACAGTTAACTTTTCAAAAGCATTATTTTTCACTAATCTCTCCAATTAATTTTGAGACTACTTCTGGGTTCTCTCTAAGATACTGAACGGCCTTGGCTCTTCCTTGAAAGCGCTCACCATTAACAGTGTACCATGCGCCACCCTTTTCTACTATGCCGTACATTTCTGCAACGTCTAGGGATTCACCAACCTTATCGACACCTAGGTGGTCTCCTTGGTAGTAAAAGTCATACTGCCCAGATAGATTTGGGGGGCCGAGCTTGTTGTAATCAATAATCCAGTTAACAGGTCTTCCGACACGTTGCTCAATAATTTTGTCACCAACTTTAATGCCTGCCTTAATAGCATTAGCCTCAGCTTCTGAAGACCAAAGTTTAATGACGGTGGACGAGAAGAACTTAACAGCCATTCCGCCTGTGGGTATGTGTGATGCATGCATAGATCCAAATTGATTACGCTGTTGTGAGATGAGAACAAGTAGTGTGTTTTTGTTGGCATAGTTTAACATCTTGACTGCGTGGGTCATATCCTTTGCTTCAGCGCCGATTTGCTTTGTGTCTTGCAAATCCTTCATTTCATTTCCATCTTTTTCAAAGTAGATGGCTGGGAGAAGTGCCGAGATAGAATCTACGACAATAATATCTACTCCAGCCTCCATCAACTTTGTTGCAACATCAACCATGTCATTCACAGTTTTTGCTGGGGAATAGATAAGGGAAGATGAATCTACTCCCAAAGCTTCTGCCCATGACTGATCATATGATGCTTCTGCATCAATCCAAGCACATGTTTTTCCTTCTTGCTGGGCAAGAGCTATCATCTGCAAGCAGAAAGATGATTTTCCAGCAGACTTATTTCCCCAAACCAACACTTGTCGCCCATATCCTAGGCCACCCTTTAATGCAGCGTTTAGGCCAATACTTGGAGTGACCTGCTTATGTACTTCAACGTTTTGCGCTGATTGAACTCTAGCCCTTGTCTTAGGGTCTAGCTTAGAAAGTATAGTGTCAATATCTATCATTAGTCTTTATACAATGGACTATTATGATCAACAAACCCTACGTGTGCTGAATTTCTTGTGCATATATATGCAACCAAGTCTTTTGGATGATCGCCATCGCTACTGTATCTCAATTCAAACCCCATCTCATCTGTTTCTTTATCATATGTTATAGCCATAGATGAACCATGGTTATATATAAAATCATTTGGCCAAGTTTGTTCAACATGGACAAGCTCCATCAAGTTTTTTCTAGGAACTGTAAGTTTTCCATGATGCTCTAGTATTGCAACAAGTGTGCTGTTTCCAGCCAATGTCTGTGCAATTTTTTCATTAATCTGAATGTCTTCTTCGGGAAGCTCTTGCCACTTAAATCCTTCTTGCCATTTACCTTTGTTTTGCATCTTGTTTCTTTCTTCTCTCTACTAGTATAGCATTAAAACAGGTTGCCGTGAAGTCTTTGCCGAAGAATATTTTTTTCCATTTTTAAATTTAATTCTTCATCTAAGCTATGCTCTACAAATCCAGCAATATACATTGCAGAATATAGATCTAATAATCGAATTAAAATGTCAGACATTTCTTCTACAACTTCTTTAGACCCTTTATTTTTACGGATAGCTTCCAAAACCTCAGTAACTTCCGAATGTACAAGAGCAAGCTTATTGCCAATCTTATCATGATTTATTGGCCCTTCCCAAAACCCTTTTGATATTGCGGTCTCATGAATTACTGAAGCTAGCGCATCTAAACCGTTGTCTGTTGGTTTACTCATATTAATTACCCTTTACCTTTATCTTAAATGTAAATGTTTGATCGTCTTTATTATAATCAACTTGAAGCTCTTTGTCTTCATTTACTGCACTCAAGAAACTATTTACGGGAACTGTTATTTCTCCTGAATTTTCTACTACCGCCACTAAAATTCTTGCAACATTTAATTCTGCAAGCACTTCTTCTGCTGTATCGGTCACTTTATCTCCTTAATATTTAAAGTCCCATCATCTAGTTTTGATAGAACTACCTTACACTTCATACCCTCTCGCATTTTTGCAAGGGTCATTTTATACATAGTGGGAAAAGCAATTGCTCTTGTAAGCTCTTTATTCCTATTCGACAAGACTATGTGGCTCATAGTCTTTCCAGCCTTAGTTGTGTATGGAGTAAAGTTAACAACTATGTACTCATCTTCTTCTAAATCATATTCTTTTCTATAAAGATAATCAACAAACATGTCATTAGACTTAGGATCAATATCTGATACCTTAATGTATCTTGCAATTCTATTGTCTCCAACAAGAATAAAGTACATCTGACCAACTTCAATTTGTGTTTGTTCATTATGGAATAAACCAATTGAGCCTGTTTCATCTACAAGCTCGACTCGTGCCCACCCTGAGCCACGCTTAATTCCCTTTACCATTCCAAACATAACAAATGACCCAAGGTCATCAAACTCCTCAATTGGTCTTGCCTGAGCTTTTACTCTAGGAGGAATTCCTTCTAGATTAAATGTAGGTATGCCTAAGTATTCGTAGTAGTTATCTTTTTCATTGCCTTGTCGTGGATTGTCTTTAAATGCCGCCCCACCAATAGCGTTGAGAGCACTAACAGCCCTGCTATT
>JACCEA010609849.1_pt1 | contig 16152 bp, 17 predicted proteins | sample 7449851 | NCBI WGS metagenome assembly JACCEA01 (sample SAMN15323453, study PRJNA562643) | freshwater metagenome | isolation source: river surface water | place: USA:Blue River Watershed | collected 2017-08-18 | reverse complement strand
GGTTGAAGTCGCCGTGGGCGTGCTCATCGAGCGTGATGCACAGGGCCGGGAAGGGCGCTTCCTGCTGACCTCACGGCCGCAAGGTAAGGTGTATGCGGGCTACTGGGAGTTCCCCGGCGGCAAGTTCGAGCCCGGCGAAGACGCCGATGCCGCGCTGCGCCGCGAGCTGCACGAAGAGCTCGGCATCGCCATCGGCGCCACCACGCCCTGGCGCGTGGAGGTCGTCGACTACCCCCACGCCCGCGTGCGCCTGCACTTCCTGACCGTGCGCGCGTGGCAGGGAGAACTGGCCATGCGCGAGGGCCAGCGGATGGCCTGGCAGCGCCTGCCTGCCACCGTGTGGCCGGTGCTGCCCGGCACCTTGCCGGTGCTGCGCTGGCTGGCCGAAGAGTTGGGCCATGCCGGCCCGACCCACCACGATGCGCCGCCCGCGCCACCGCCTTGGTTGGACGAGGTGGCTTGGGACGAGCGCGGTCTGGTGCCCGCCATCGCCCAAGAAGTGGGCAGCAACGACGTGCTGATGGTGGCCTGGATGAACCGCGAGGCCCTGCTGCAAACCTGGGCCCGCGGCCAGGCCGTGTACTGGAGCCGCAGCCGCCAGCGCCTGTGGCACAAGGGCGAAGAGAGCGGCCACGTACAAACCTTGCACGACATCCGCCTGGACTGCGACCAAGACGTCATCCTGCTCAAGGTCACGCAGCAGGGCCATGAGGGCTGCGGCGTGGCCTGCCACACCGGGCGCCACTCCTGCTTTTTCCGCCAGTTGGATGGGGAGGCCTGGCAAACGGTGGAGCCCGTGCTGGTCGACCCCGAGAGGATTTACAAATGACCGACGCCGTGCTGGCCCGTGTGGCCGACACCATCGCCGCGCGCCGCGCCGCCGCCGACCCCAGCAGCAGCTACGTGGCCAAGCTCGCCGCGAAGGGCTTGGATGCCATGCTCAAAAAGGTGGGCGAAGAGGCCACCGAGTTCGTCATGGCCGCCAAAGACGGCGATGCCACGAAGCTGACCTACGAGGCCGCCGACCTGTGGTTCCACAGCCTGCTGGCCCTGGCCGAATTCGGTGTGCGGCCTGAGGCCGTGCTGGCCGAGCTGGCCCGCCGAGAGGGCCTGTCGGGCCTGGAAGAGTTTGCCTCTCGCAAGGAGTGATCCCATGGAGCAACCCCAAGTGGTGCTGAGCCCCGAACAAGAGCAAAGCCTGCACACCGTCAGCACCATCAGCTACCTGCTGCACCTCATCGTGGCGGTGGGCGCAGTCTTACCCGGCTTTCAGCCCGGGGTCTTGTTGCTCTTGATTGCCGTGGTGCTGGACCTTGTGAAGCGAGGCGACGCACAAGGCAGTTGGCAAGAGAGCCATTTCCGCTTTCGGCTGCGCTCGGTGCTGTTGGCCGGTTTGGCGTATCTGCTGACAGCACCCCTTTGGGTGCTTCTGTTGGTGCCCGGCTGGATCGCCTGGTTCATCGTGTCCCTTTGGTTTTTGTACCGCATCGTTCAAGGCTGGAGCGCCTTGTCCGGTCGCCGAGCCATCCCTGATTGAGTTGCCATGAGCCACGACCCCAACTGCATTTTTTGCAAGATCGCTGCTGGCCAGATTCCGTCCAAGAAGGTGTTCGAGGACGAGGAATTGATCGTCTTTCACGACATCGCCCCCTGGGCGCCCGTGCACCTGCTGATCGTGCCGAAAGCCCACATCGTCAGCCATGCCGACTTGACCGACGACCATGCGGCATTGGCGGGCAAGATGATGGTGCTGGCCCCCAAGCTGATGCGCGAGCTGGGGGTGACGGGGGGCTTCCGCACGGTCATCAACACCGGGCGCGACGGCGGCCAAGAGGTGATGCACCTGCACATGCACGTGATGGGCGGCCCGCGCCCTTGGGCCAAAGGCTGACCCTGTCTGAAACAAGGTGGCAACACGCGCCGCCTAAAATGATGAACTTCTTTCGTTGGAGCTTGCAATGGGCGGTTTGAGCATTTGGCACTGGCTGATCGTGCTGGTGGTGGTGGTGTTGGTCTTTGGCACCAAGAAGCTCAAGAACGTCGGCTCCGACCTGGGCGCCGCGGTCAAGGGTTTCAAGGACGGCATGAAAGACGGGAATGCCGCGCCCAACGACCCGAACCAACGGGTCACCCAAAGCACCGACGCCAACACGGTGGACGTGCAGGCCAAAGAGAAGAGCAACTCCTGATCGCCCCGCAGCGGTTGGCAGGCACCCATGCTTGACCTGGGTCTGGACAAGCTCGCGCTGATCGGCGCGGTCGCCCTCATCGTCATCGGACCGGAGAAGCTGCCCAAGGTGGCCCGCACGGTGGGTCACATGCTGGGCAAGGCACGCCGTTACGTGGCCGACGTGAAGGCCGAGGTCAATCGCTCCATGGAAATGGAGGAGTTGGCCAAGGCACGGCAGCAGTTCCAAGACGCCGCCCAGGAGGTTTCTCAGACGCTGCACAGCACGGTCAACGAGGCGCAGGCTGGTTTGACCGACAACTGGACGGCCGATCCCGACTGGCAGCCCACGCCCTACAAACCGCGGCGCAAGAACTGGCGTGTGCGCCGCAGCAACATGCCCGTTTGGTTCAAGCAACGGCAAGGCATCAAGCGCCAAGTGCAGTCGGGCGCGGCCCGCGTGGCGCGACACCGACCCAAGACCCCCCGATGAGCGCAAAGCCCGATCCGGAAGACGAACTGGCTGGTACGGAGCAGCCCTTCGTTGAGCACCTCATCGAACTGCGCGACCGCCTCATCCGCGCCATGGTGGCGATTGGGATTGGCTTCGCCTTGCTTTGTGTTTGGCCTTCTCCGGGCGGGTTGTACGACTGGCTGGCCCTGCCCATGAGCCAGGCCTTGCCAGGCGGCACCAAGCTCATCGCCACCGGCACCTTCGCGCCGTTCATGGTGCCCCTCAAGATCACGCTGATGGGCGGGCTGCTGCTGGCGCTGCCCTACGTGCTGTACCAGGTTTGGGCCTTTGTCGCGCCCGGCCTGTACTCCCACGAAAAGCGTTTCGTGCTGCCCTTGGTGGTGTCCAGCACCGTGCTCTTCTTTGCGGGCGTGGCCTTCTGCTACTTCCTCGTCCTGCCGGCGATGTCGAAGTTCATCGTGGCGTTTGCGCCGAGCTCGATCCAGGTGGCCCCGGACATCGAACAGTACTTCGGCACGGTCTTGACCCTGTTCTTGGTCTTTGGCATCGCCTTCGAGGTGCCGATTGCCGTGGTGGTGCTGGCTTCCCTGGGCATCGTCAGCGTCGAGAAGCTCAAGGAGTGGCGTGGCTACTTTGCGGTGGCCGCCATCGTGGTGGCAGCCATCGTCACGCCGCCGGACGTGATCTCCCAGTTGGCCCTCTTCGTGCCCCTGGTGGTGCTGTACGAACTCGGCATCTGGACGGCCGTCCTGCTGCGCCGGGGTCGGAACGACCGCGAGGCCGGCGCCGACCCTTCAGCGTGACCCTCGTGGCAGCGGGCGCGTGCCCACGCGCACCGTCAGCGTCAAGGGCTGGCGGTTGCGTTCGACGTTCAGCCGCGCCTCTTGCCCCGGCGCCAACGCCGTCACGACGCGCAGCAAGCCCTCGGGGCTGTCCACGGCCTGCCCCGACACGCTGACCAACACGTCGCCCGGCTGCAGCCCGGCCTTGGCGGCGGGGGCTTCGTTGACCACCCGGCTGACGAGCAGGCCGCGCTGGCTCTCGGGCAATTTCAAGGCCTCAATCAATTCCGCGTTCAAGCGCCGGGTTTCGACCCCGATCCAGCCGCGGATGACCTGGCCATCCGTCTTCAAGGCCTGCGCCACCGACTGCGCCAACTCCACCGGAATTGAGAAGCCGATGCCTTGGCTGCCGCCGCTGCGGGAGTAGATCGCGCTGTTGATGCCCACCCACTCGCCCTGGGCGTTGACCAAGGCACCGCCGCTGTTGCCGGGGTTGATGGCCGCGTCGGTTTGGATGAAGTTCTCGAAGACGCTGATGCCCAATTGGTCGCGGCCCAGCGCGCTCACGATGCCCGAGGTCACGGTTTGCCCCACGCCAAAAGGGTTGCCGATGGCCAAAACAGGATCGCCCACGCGCAGGCGGTCCGTCCGACCGGCCTGGGCCACGGGCAAGCGCGGCAAATCGACTTTCAGCAGGGCCAAGTCGGTTTCCGGGTCCGAGCCGATCACCGTGGCCTCGGTCTCGCGCCCATCGGCCAACTGCACCTCGATGCGCTCGGCCCCTGCCACCACGTGGTGGTTGGTCAGGATGTGGCCGTCGGCGTCGACGATCACGCCCGATCCGAGTCCCTGGGGCCCGTCGGGCGCCTCCGGGTGCCAGCGGGGCAGGGTGGCGCGGCGGCTCGGGAGTGCCGTCCGCAGCAGCACCACGGCTGGCGCGGCACGCTCCGCCGCCGCCGCCAAGCCCGTGGCGGGCGGCATGGGCAAGGCCGGCGAGGAAGCCGGCGCTGGGGCCGAGGGCCGGAACGTCAACCACTCCGGCCGCAGGGTGGCCAGCACAAACAGGCCCGCCAAGGCCACCGTGCAAGCCTGGGCAAAAATCAACCACCAACGACGCAACATGTTCAGGAACCCACCCATCGTGACCCGCACGTCAGAGATCGAACGCCACCTCCACGACTTGCTGGCCGTGGGTCAGTTTAAGGACTACGGCCCCAACGGTTTGCAGGTCCAAGGCAAGTCCGAGGTGCAGCGGGTGGTGGGCGGCGTGACGGCCAGCTTGGCCCTCATCGACGCGGCCATCGAAGCGCGCGCCGACGCGGTGCTGGTTCACCACGGGCTGTTTTGGCGCGGGCAAGACGGGCGCCTGACCGGATGGCTGGCGCAGCGCGTCAAGCGGCTCATGGCCCACGACATCAACCTGTTCGCATACCACCTCCCACTGGACGCCCACCCACAATTTGGGAACAACGCGGCCCTGGGAGCGCGCCTGGGCTGGGTGGCGGACGCGCGGTTCGGCGAGCAAGACTTGGGCTTTTGCGGCCAACTGCCAGAGCCGACCCACTTGGCCAGATTGGCTGAGCACGTGACCGAGCGTTTGGGGCGGGCGGTGGTGACCCTGCCCGGCGATGGCCGCGTCCTGCGGCGGGTGGCGTGGTGCACCGGTGGGGCCCAGGGCTACTTCGAGTCGGCCATCGCGGCCGGAGCTGACGTGTTTTTGACCGGTGAGCTCAGCGAGCCGCAGATGCACCTGGCCGCGGAGACCGGCGTGGCCTTCATCGCCGCGGGGCACCACGCCACCGAGCGCGACGGCGTCCAGGCGCTGGGAGCGCACCTCGTCGACCGTTTTGGTCTGGCCTTCGAGTTCATCGACCTGAGCAACCCCGCATGAAGCCACTGTTGCTGAGCATGGGCGACGCGGCCGGCGTCGGTCCCGAAGTCATTGCCAAGGCCTGGGTGGCCTCGCGCGAGAGCGATGCCGTGGTGGTGGGCGATGTGGGCGTCATGCGCCGCGCCTTGCGATGCTGTGGCATCTCGCTGCCGGTGGCCCAGTTGGACCGGCCGGACGAAGAGGTCCCTGCGGGCGCCATGGGGGTTTGGTCGCCCCCGGGCCTGCCAGACTTGTCGACGCTCCCCTGGGGACGCATCGACGCCCGGGCCGGTGCTGCGGCCGCCGCTTGCATCGAGGCGGCGGTGGGGGCCATCCAGTCGGGCGCAGGCCGTGGCTTGGTCACCGCGCCGATCCACAAGGAGGCGCTGCACGCCGCCGGCGTCCACTTCCCCGGGCACACCGAGATGCTCCAGGCGCTGACCCAGTCGCCTGCCGTGCGCATGATGCTGGTCAACCGCGAGCTGCGGGTGGTGCTCGTCACCGTCCACCAGTCCTTGCGCAGCGTCTGCGACGCCGTGACGAGGGAGGCCGTGCTGACGACCTTGCGCCTGCTGCAACCCGCCATGGTCCGTTGGTTCGGCGTCGCCCAGCCGCGCATCGCGGTCGCTGGGCTCAACCCCCACGCGGGCGAGGGCGGCTTGTTCGGGGACGAGGAGCTGCGAGAAATCGCGCCAGCGATCGCCGACGCCCAAGCCTTGGGCTGGGACGCGTCCGGCCCCCACGCGCCCGACACCGTCTTCATGCGTGCGCGCCAGGGCGCCTTCGACGCCGTGGTGGCGATGACCCATGACCAGGGCCTCATTCCCGTGAAGTACCTGGGCCTGGACGAGGGCGTCAACCTCACGCTGGGCTTGCCGTGGGTCCGCACCAGCCCGGACCACGGCACCGCCTTCGACCTGGCCGGCTCCGGCCGGGCCGATCCCGCCAGCTTCCGCGCCGCCTGGGACCTTGCGCGTCAGCTCACGCCTTAGCCGTTGCGGCGGGCAGCAGCGCGGCCAATTGGGCCCGGGCACGGGCGGTGGCGCGCTCCAGCAACTGGGCGCTCTCGTAGCCGCGCAGGCGCTCGCTCTCGCACAGCCGGCGCAGCATCCGGGCCGTCATGGTGAGGGTCTTGGGGTACTTCTCGCCTTCGGTGAAGATGAAGAAGCTGCGCCCTTGGCTGATGTGCGCCAGCTTCACCTTGCGCCAGGCGTCGCCGGTGTTCATGCGGTAGACGCATCCCACTTCCAAGTGGTCGAACAGCGCGCCCCCTCGGCTCACCGAAGGTGCTTCCGGGCTGGGCAGGCCGTCGATGCTGATGTCCACGGTCTGGAGCGGCTCGGCCTCTGGCGCGCCGTCGGGTTCAAGCACGATGTCCACCGTGCCATTCCAGGCCACGTCGGCTTCGCCAATCAGGCCCACCGAACTGGCTTCGCTGTCGCCGAACACCTGCTCCAAGTCGATGTCGAGCGCGGCGGTGGCGCGGATGGCCGACGCCTCGTCCGGCACGGCCAAGCCAAAGGCGGCTTCGATCCGCTTGACCAGCAGGTTGTGATCCAGCGGCGACAGCGCAGCGGTTTTCAAGGATTCCGCGTGCACTGGCAGCAAGTCGGCGAACAACTGCTTGCGAATGGCCTCGGGGCTGTTCACCCGGTCCAGGCCTTCGTTGATCGAGCGCACCATGACCGGCAGCGTCGACAGGAACTCGCGACGCAGCGGGCTGCCGCCTTTGGGCAGCACGGACAGGGCCAAATCCTTGCCCAGCCGGCGCATGGCCTGTGCCTGCGCTTCGCCCTCTTGGGTCGAGGCGTGAACGATCACCGGGCCCCAATCGCGGCTCAAGAAGCGCCGCAGGAACTCGGGCAAGGGCAAGTCGGCCAGGGCCTTCTCGAGCTCTTGCTGGTACTGCAGGTTTTGGCGGGCCAGGGCTTCTTTCTTGGCCAGCAGCTCGGCGGCGTCTTGGCCCTGCTGCTGCAGCGCCAAGCGGTTCTGCTCGGCGACGAAGGCCTCGAGCGCGTCGAGTTGCTCGTCGTAGAGCTTGACCTTTTCAAAGTCGCCGGCGGCGATCTCCTCGACCAGCGGGGCCACGCGCTGCAAGAAGCCCAAGCCGGGGTCTTGCGAAAAGTCCTCGTACGCGCAGGCCAGGGAGGCCAGGCGGTTGACGAAGCGCCGCACCGGGTGCTTGCGCATCGAAAAGAAGCTGGTGTCGCCCAGTGCGGCACGCAGCACCGGCAACTGCAAGCGCGCCAGCAGGCGGGCCATTTGCGGCGGCACCTTGGGGTCCGACAGGATCGCCTCGAACAGGCTGCCCACCACGTCGATCACCATGTGATCCAAGGGTGTGTTGGCGGCCTGTTGCAGTTCACCGCGGTGCTGCTGAATCAGGTTCGCGGGCATCGGCCCACCGGCGTCGCCCAACGCGACCGGGCTGAGCATGGGACTGCCTTGACCCAGGTGCAGCTGACGCAGCAAGCCCATCACCTGCGGGCCCACCTGCCCCAGCATCGCGCCGCCCATGGGAAAGCCGCCGCGCCCGACTGGGTTGCCAGCGCCGCCGCCGAAGGACGGGTTGCCCCCGCCGCCACCGCTTGCATTGGCGCCAGCGCCGACCGACCCTGACGTCTCTGGGCCGCCTGCGCCACCAGGGGCGCCAGTGGCCCCGCCGCCAGACGGGCGTGGGCTGCTGTCGGTGACGGCACGCAGGTCTTGCGCACGCAGTCCCCCGGCTTGGAACTCGGCGGCCAGGCTGGCGTAGCAAGACGGCATCCGCATGGCCAGCGCGCGGGTCAATTCCTCGCTCAGCGTTTGGCGCATGCCGGCCTGGTCCGTCAATCCATCGACCGCGGCCAAGAGCGCACGTGCGACAACGGAGGGGCGGAAGGGATTGCGGTCCGGCCCCGCCTCGGGGTCGCCCAACACCGCGGCGGTGTAGGACTCGACGGCCCGCAGTTCCCATTCGCTGCCATGGGACAACGACATGCCGATGCGGTCTGCCGCGACCAGTTGGTCCACGGCTTCTTCTTCCATCAGCGACAACTCGCCCCAACCGGTGTTGCCGTACGACTTGGGCTTGTCGTCGACCAATCCCCACTGCGACTTCAAGCTGGATTCAAAGCGTGCCATGCAGGCGGTGGCCTGCTGGCGCAGCAGTCCCTGCGTGAGCAGCATTTCGTCGCGCCGCGCCACTTTCAGCGCTGACATGGCGAGACGCCCGGCACTTTCCACCGCGTCAGAAATGGCCGACTCGAATGCCTGGCTCAGGTGCTGCATGCCGTGCAAGAGATGGGGGTCCATGGCGGTTCAGGTCGGTGTGCGTCAGAGCGAAAAGGCGAAAGGGCGGCCGTTGGCCGCCCTCCATGATGCCCCAGCCGGAAAGGACCTGGGGCGACTTCGGGGTCAGCGCTTGAGCGCGTCGCGGATCTCGCGTAGCAGCACCACGTCTTCGGGCGTCGGCGGCGGGGCGCTGGGGGCCGGTGCGGGGGTCTCGCGCTTCAGGCGGTTGATCTGCTTGATCATCAAGAAGATCACGAAGGCCAGGATGATGAAGTTCAACAGCACCGACAGGAAGCTGCCGTAAGCGAGCACCGCGCCCGCCTTCTTGGCTTCGGCCAGCGTCGTGGCCGTTTGGCCCGCCAAGGGGATGAAGTAATTGCTGAAGTCCAGGCCACCGACGATTTTGCCGATGACCGGCATGATGACGTCGCCCACCAAGGAGTCGACGATCTTGCCAAAGGCGCCGCCGATGATCACGCCGACGGCCAAGTCAACGACGTTGCCTTTGACGGCGAACTCGCGAAATTCCGAGAAAAAACTCATGTTGCACCTGCTGGGGGAAAGCGGCGATTTTCTCGGGCACGCTCCTTGAGCCGCCCTCCGGCTTACCCGTAGGCCTCGGTCGGGCTCGGTCCAAGGGGAGGGGCTTGACCCTGGGGCTAGAATGCCGCCCGCCTTCCGAGGGGAAGCCATGGCTTGCCCTCCACCTCCAAAAAGAACCCACCAAGGATGCCCATGAGCGACCACGCTGTGGATCAAAGCAAACGCACCTGGATGATCGCCACCGGTTGCGCCGGTGCGGCCGGCGGTGCTGCCGTCGCGGTGCCTTTCATCAGCACCTTCGCCCCTTCCGAGCGCGCCAAAGCCGCCGGTGCACCGGTCGAAGTGGACATCTCGACCCTCAAGCCCGGTGAAAAGCTGACCGTCGAATGGCGCGGCAAGCCGGTGTGGATCGTCCGCCGCACGCCCGAGCAACTGGAGGCCCTGAGCAAGACCACGCCCCAGGTCGCCGATCCTGACAGCAAGCGCACGGCGTATCCGACGCCCGAGTACGCGCGCAACGCGCACCGCTCCATCAAGCCCGAGGTGTTCGTGGCTGTCGGCATTTGCTCGCACCTGGGCTGCTCGCCGACCGACAAGTTCCAAACCGGCGCTCAGCCTTCGCTGCCTGACGATTGGGCGGGCGGCTTCCTCTGCCCTTGCCACGGTTCGACCTTTGACATGGCCGGCCGCGTGTTCAAAAACAAGCCGGCGCCGGACAACCTCGAAGTCCCCCCGCACATGTACCTGAGCGACAGCAAGCTGCTGATCGGCGAAGACAAGGCATAAGGAAACCCCATGGCCGAATTCAAGGAAGCGCCCGCGGGCGCATCGCTGGGCGTGCAGACCATGACGTGGCTGGAGAACCGGTTCCCGACCGCGTTCGACGCCTACAGGGTGCACATGGCGGAGTACTACGCGCCCAAGAACTTCAACTGGTGGTACATCTTCGGTTCGTTGGCGCTGTTGGTGCTGGTGATCCAGATCGTCACCGGCATCTTCTTGGTGATGCACTACAAGCCGGACGCCGGCTTGGCCTTCGGCTCGGTCGAGTTGAGCATCATGCGCGACGTCGACTGGGGATGGTTGGTCCGCTACATGCACTCCACCGGGGCCTCGGCCTTCTTCGTGGTGGTTTACCTGCACATGTTCCGCGGCCTGCTGTACGGGTCGTACCGCAAGCCCCGCGAACTGGTCTGGATCTTCGGCTGCGCGATCTTCTTGTGCCTGATGGGCGAGGCCTTCTTCGGCTACCTGCTCCCCTGGGGGCAGATGAGCTACTGGGGCGCGCAGGTGATCGTCAACCTGTTCGCCGCGATCCCCTACGTGGGCGAGACGCTGTCGCTGTTCATCCGCGGTGACTTCGTCGTCAGCGACGCGACGCTGAACCGCTTCTTCAGCTTCCACGTGATTGCCATTCCCCTGGTGCTGTTGGGCTTGGTGGTGGCGCACTTGCTGGCGTTGCACGATGTGGGCTCGAACAACCCCGACGGCGTGGAAATCAAGGCCAAGAAGGATGCGCAGGGCAAGCCGCTGGACGGCATTCCCTTCCATCCCTACTACACGGTGCACGACATCTTCGCCGTCAGCCTGTTCTTGATCGTGTTCTCGGCCGTGGTGTTCTTCGCGCCGGAGATGGGCGGCTACTTCTTGGAGTTCAACAACTTCATCCCGGCCGACCCGCTGAAGACCCCCGCGCACATCGCTCCGGTGTGGTACTTCACACCGTTCTACTCGATGTTGCGCGCCACCACCTCGGACTTCATGCCGGTTTTGTGGGCCTTCTTTATGGCTGTGGGTTGGGTGTCGGTGCGTCGCTCGACCTGGCCCGCGATCCTGAAGACGGGCTACTGGGGCTTGATGGCCTTGGCCTTCTTCGCCTTTGGCGTCGCCAAGGTCTTGCTGGGCTGGGCTGGGGTGGAACTGGCCAATCCGCTGATCGATGCGCTGCTGGGGGGCTACGACGCCAAGTTCTGGGGCGTGGTGGTCATGGGCGGCTCGGTCGTGATCCTGTTCTTCCTGCCCTGGTTGGACCAGAGCCCGGTCAAGTCGATCCGCTACCGACCCGATGGCCACACCTGGGTCTACGTCGTGTTCGTGCTGTTCTTTGTCGTGCTGGGCTACTTGGGCATCCAGCCTCCGAGCGTCGCTGGCACGCTGGTGGCGCAGGTCGGCACCTTGTTCTACTTTGGCTTCTTCTTGCTGATGCCGTGGTGGAGCCGCAAGGGCGAGTTCAAGCCGGTGCCCGATCGCGTCACCTTCGCCGCCCACTGACCCCACCCGGAGCCGAATCGAATGAAAAAAATCCTCGCCTCGCTGGTCTGTGGATGGGCCCTGGCCACTTCGGCCTTGGCTGCGGGGGGCGGCGCCCCCTGGGATCGCTTCCCGACCGAAAAGATGAGCGACATGGCCGCCCTGCAAAACGGGGCCAAGCTGTTCGCCAATTACTGCTTGAACTGCCACTCGGCGCAGTTCCAGCGCTACAACAAGCTGCGTGACATTGGCTTGACGGACCAGCAGATCAAGGACAACTTGATGTTTGCTGGCGAGAAGGTCGGCGACACCATGCGCATTGCCATGGATCCCAAACAAGCCAAGGACTGGTTTGGCGCCACCCCGCCCGACTTGACCTTGGTGGCTCGCTCGCGATCGGCGGCAGGCCAAGGCACGGGCGCCGATTACTTGTACACCTTGTGGCGCTCGTACTACCGCGACGACACGAAGGCGACCGGGTGGAACAACTTGGCCTTTCCTTCGATCGGCATGCCTCACGTGCTGTGGGAACTGCAGGGCGAGCGCGCGCCGGTTTTCAAGGAGATCGAGTCGCACGGCCACACCGCGCACGTCTTCACCGGTGAATGGACCGTCGTCAAGCCGGGCAAGATGACCCAGGCCGAGTACGACAGTGCCGTGGGTGACCTGGTGGCTTACCTGGCTTGGACCGCGGAACCCATGCAAGCCCAGCGCTTCCGTTTGGGCGTTGGTGTTTTGATCTTCCTGGGCATCTTCTCGGTGCTGGCGTGGCGTCTGAATGCCGCGTTCTGGAAGGACGTGAAGTAAGCCTTCGGCTTGCCCTCTTGCGCAGTGCGCACCCAGCCGGTGTGCACTGCGTTTTGTTTTTGCTGTTGATCGACTGACTCGGAGTCCACCACCATGATGGTTCTCTACTCGGGCACCACCTGCCCATACTCGCACCGCTGCCGCTTCGTCCTGTTTGAGAAGGGCATGGATTTCGAGATCCGCGATGTCGACCTGTTCGCCAAGCCCGAAGACATCGCGCTGATGAACCCGTACAACGACGTGCCGATCTTGGTCGAGCGCGACTTGATCTTGTACGAGTCGAACATCATCAACGAGTACATCGACGAGCGCTTTCCCCATCCGCAACTGATGCCTGGGGACCCGTTGGCCCGCGCGCGTGTGCGCCTGTTCCTGCTGAACTTCGAAAAGGAACTGTTCGCCTACGTGAACATCCTCGAGAACCGCAGCGGCGGTCCCAAGCCGACCGACAAGCAGTTGGAAAAGGCCCGCAGCCAGATCCGCGACCGCCTGACGCAGTTGGCGCCGATCTTCTTGAAGAACAAGTTCATGCTGGGCGACGACTTCTCGATGCTCGACGTCGCCATCGCTCCGCTGTTGTGGCGCCTGGACTACTACGGCATCGACATGTCGAAGAACGCTGCCCCCTTGTTGAAGTACGCGGAGCGCATCTTCTCGCGCCCGGCCTACATCGAAGCGCTGACGCCGTCGGAAAAGGTCATGCGCCGCTGATGGACCTGCCCGCCGAACTCCCGTCGACCCGCCCGTACTTGATCCGGGCCATGCACCAGTGGTGCACGGATCATGGTTTCACGCCTCATTTGGCCGTGAAAGTGGGGCCGGGCGTGCGCGTGCCGATGGAACATGTGCACGATGGCCAAATCGTGCTCAACGTCGGCATGGAGGCCACCCAAGGCCTGGAGTTGGGCAACGACTGGATCGCGTTCAAGGCCCGCTTTGGCGGGGTGGCGCGCGACCTGCTGGTGCCCGTCGATCACGTCTTGGCGATTTATGCCCGTGAGAACGGCCAGGGCATGGCCTTTCCGGCTCCGGCCGAGCGCACCGAGTCGGCATCCCTGGAGGAGGACGATGCGGTTGAGCCCACGGGGCTCCGGTTGGCGCCCGAGCCCGTGAAATCGTCGGATGCAGCACCGCCGCCCGACGGGCCGGCGCCGCGCCCAACCCTCAAGCGTGTCAAATGAAGGGGTGGGGCACTTGAGCCTCACCCGCACGCCGGCTTAGCTCAGTTGGTAGAGCAACCGCCTTGTAAGCGGTAGGTCATCCGTTCGATTCGGATAGCCGGCACCACGCCATCCATCACACCGTGCGCTTGATGCGCAGCAGGCCGGGCCCGAAGCGGGCTTGCAGCAAGGCCTGCAACTGCGGCTGGAACTGGCGCAACTTTGCTGCGGCCGCGGCGCTCGTGACCAACAAGGTCCAGCCCTCCTCGTCGACCGCGCCTGCCACCAAACTGCCGTGCATGCTGGCTGGCAATCCCTTTTTGACCGTGGTCAACCGGGCTTGGGCGGCCTGGGCCATTTGGGTGAGGTGCACCAAGCCAGCATGGGCCTGCAGTGCCTGCGACACCGGCACGGCCGCCGGCACGGTGGGCCGCAAGGGACGATGCAGGTAGCGGGGGCCAGACATGGGCTTCAGTTTAGGGCCGGCTGGTAGACTCCGGCGCTTTTGCCCTGGCCGGTGATTTCGCTTGAAAAAGCGGAACTTGCGCCCCAGATGCAGGCCCTCGTGCCTTCTCCACTGTTCGCCGAATCCATGTTGCCCCAGCTCCTGACCCGCCTCTTTGGCAGCCGCAATGAGCGCCTGCTGCGCCAGTTCCGCAAGACGGTGCAGGCCATCAACGCACTGGAACCCAAGTACGAGGCGATGGACGATGCGACGCTGCAGTCGCAAACGCAAGTCCTCAAGGATCGCTTGGCCGCCGGTGAAACGCTCGACCAGGTCCTGCCTGACGCCTTCGCCGCCGTTCGGGAGGCCAGCAAGCGCGTGCTCAAGATGCGCCACTTCGACGTGCAGTTGATCGGGGGCATGGTGCTGCACAGCGGCAAGATTGCCGAGATGCGCACGGGCGAAGGTAAGACCTTGATGGCCACGCTGCCCGTTTACTTGAACGCGCTGTCGGGCAAGGGCGTTCATGTGGTGACGGTCAACGATTACTTGGCACGCCGCGATGCCGAGTGGATGGCCAAGCTGTACAACTTCATGGGCCTGACCGTCGGCATCAACCAGCCGCATGTGCCGCGTGAAGAAAAGCAAGCGGCCTACAACGCCGACATCACCTACGGCACCAACAACGAATACGGCTTCGACTACCTGCGCGACAACATGGTGCAGTCGATCGAAGACCGGGTGCAGCGCTCGCTGAACTTCGCCATCGTGGACGAAGTCGACTCGATCTTGATCGACGAAGCGCGCACGCCTCTGATCATTTCGGGCCAGGCCGACGACCACACCGAGCTGTACCGCCACATCAACGCCGTGGCCCCGAAACTGAAGAAGCAAATCGGCGAGGCCGACCCGCGCACGGGCGAGGGCGTGATTGAGCCGGGCGATTTCACGGTCGACGAAAAGTCGCACCAGATTTTCTTGACCGAAGCTGGCCACGAGCGCGCAGAAGTCTTGCTCGCCGAAGAAGGCCTGCTGGCCGAGGGCGCCAGCCTGTACGACCCGGGCAACATCTCGCTCGTGCACCACCTGTACGCCGCCTTGCGCGCGCACCATGTGTTCCAGCGCGACACGCATTACGTGGTTCAGAACAACGAAGTGGTGATCGTCGACGAGTTCACGGGGCGCCTGATGACCGGCCGTCGTTGGTCGGACGGTTTGCACCAGGCCGTTGAGGCGAAGGAGGGCGTTCAGATCCAGGCCGAGAACCAGACGCTCGCCTCGATCACCTTCCAAAACTACTTCCGCATGTACGCCAAGCTCGGCGGCATGACGGGCACGGCCGACACGGAAGCCTACGAATTCCAAGAAATCTACGGCCTGGAAACGGTGGTCATTCCGCCGAACCGCCCCACGATTCGCAAGGACGAGCTCGACCTGGTCTACAAGTCGGCCCGCGAAAAGTACGACGCCCTGGTGCGCGACATCCGCCAGTGCCACGAGGCCGGGCAGCCGGTGCTCGTGGGCACGACCTCGATCGAAAACTCCGAGCTCGTGTCGGCCATGCTGACCAAGGAGAAGCTGCCGCACAACGTGTTGAACGCCAAGCAGCACGCCAAAGAGGCCGAAATCATTGCGCAGGCGGGTCGGCCTGGCGTGATCACGATCGCCACCAACATGGCGGGTCGGGGCACGGACATCGTGCTGGGCGGCAACGTGGAGAAGCAGGTCCAACTGCTGGAGGCCGACCCATCGGTGCCGGCCGACGAGAAAGCGCGCCGCATCCAGCAACTGCACGACGAATGGCAGGGGCTGCATGAGAAGGTGAAGGCCGCCGGCGGCCTGCGCGTGGTCGCCACTGAGCGTCACGAGAGCCGCCGCATCGACAACCAGCTCCGCGGCCGTTCGGGTCGCCAGGGTGACCCCGGTGCCAGCCGCTTCTACCTGAGCCTCGACGACTCGCTGATGCGCATCTTTGCCGGCGATCGCGTCAAGGCCATCATGGAGCGCTTGAAGATGCCCGATGGCGAGGCCATCGAAGCGGGCATCGTGAGCCGAAGCATCGAAGGCGCCCAGCGCAAGGTCGAGGCCCGCAACTTCGACATCCGCAAACAACTGCTGGAGTACGACGACGTCGCCAACGACCAGCGCAAGGTGATCTACCAGCAGCGCAACGCCATCTTGGAGGCCGCCGACTTGCTGCCGCAAGTTCGCTCGCTGCGCGAAGGCACGATGACCGACATCGTGCGGGCCCACGTGCCGCCCGAGAGCTTGGAAGAGCAGTGGGATTTGGTGGGCCTGCAGCGCCAACTCAAGGACGAGTGGATGCTCGACCTGCCCCTGGTGGAAACCGCCACCGCGGCCGATGCCTTCACCGACGACG
>JACCEA010693925.1_pt1 | contig 16164 bp, 15 predicted proteins | sample 7449851 | NCBI WGS metagenome assembly JACCEA01 (sample SAMN15323453, study PRJNA562643) | freshwater metagenome | isolation source: river surface water | place: USA:Blue River Watershed | collected 2017-08-18 | reverse complement strand
GGCAAGAGAAAGTCGGTGTTCGAAGAGTCGCTGGTCTATTACCAATTGGCGCAGACAAACGAAGACCAGGCAATAAACAATGGCTCGGCACACTTCCGCAACATGATCAATTATGGTCTTGATGTGTACTACAAATCAGCGCTTATGCTGGGCTGGCTCGAAGAATATATGGGTCCTGCTACTTTTGAAAAGGCCATGAAAGCCTATTTCAGCAAGTGGTGTTTCGCGCACCCCTACCCCGAGGATTTCAGGGCTGTGGTGCAGCAACACACCGATAAAGACCTTTCCTGGTTCTTTGATACCATCCTCGATACCGACCGCCCTATCGACTATAGATTTGGCAAAGTTCACAAGGCTGGCGATAAAACAGAAGTGACCATTGTAAACCGAACCGGCATTACAGCACCGGTAAAGATCAATGCCATAAACGCTGCCGACAGCGTAACCGCAACCGTATGGACAGAGCCATTTGCACAAAAGACCATCACCAGCATTCCTTCTGAAAACTGGACACGTCTGCGCATTGACGACATAGTACCGGACGCGCGTACCGCCAACAACGAATACCGCAGGCATGCCTTGCTACACCGTTATGGCCTGGCACTAAAACCTGTGCTTGGTCTCAACCGCTCTTATAAAGACAAACTCTTTATTGCCCCGGCACTGGCGCAGAACTCTTATGACGGCATAATGGGCGGCCTGCTTTTCCATAACCTCACAGTTCCCGAAAACCGCTTTGCCTATGCCATAGCCCCCATGTTCTCATTTAATACCGAGACTTTAACTGGTGCTGCCTCTGTCGGCTATTCGTTCTATCCACGCAAAACGTTCAGGTCAGTAATGGTAATGGTCGATGCCAAAACCTTCCATGGCAACAGCACCGATGTGAACCTGAAAGAACCTATCTATTCACGGTTCACTAAAGTGGCACCGTCCGTTTCTTTCACCTTCAAAGAGCGGAACCCGATGAGCAACGTCACCCGCAACCTGACCCTGAAACAATACAATATCTCGGAAGAGTCTATCAACTTCGGCACTGACAGCACATCGATACCGGTATTGCAGAGCGCGCAAAACATATACGGTAGCGTTCGTTATAGTCACCACAACGACCGCATGTATAACCCGTTCAGCTATGCGATACAGGGGCATGGCAATGCCGACTTTGCCAAGATCAGCGCTGAAGGCAATCTGCGGATAGACTATTACGCGAAGAAAAAAGCGCTTCACGTACGTGGCTACATCGGCAAGTTCTTTGGCATCAACAGCAATCCTGCTGTTACGCAGCGCTATTGGCTGAACGCCAGCTATAGCGGCATCAACGACTATCTGTACGACGGCACCTACCGTGCGCGCATGCTGCAGGATGGCTTCCAGGGACAGCAGATCTCTCCCAACTTCGAGGGCGGCTTCAAAGTACCTATCTACAACGGAGCTTACCGCACCGACAACTGGTTGGCAGCGTTGAATCTGAAGACAGATCTCCCCAAGATAGGATTACCCATTCGTCTGTTCCTTGACGCCGGCCTCATGCCCAACCCAAATCCCGGCTTCAAGAATGTAAAGGCAACACAATTCTTCTACGATGGAGGTATCGAGGTCTACCTGTCTAAAGAAGTGGCATTCTACTTCCCGCTTATTATGAGCGACAATTTCAGAAACAGTCTCAGCAGCACATTCGGTAACAAGAACGTGTTTGTTCGCAGCATATCATTCACGCTGGAACTGCACAACATCAATTGGCTGCGCACACCCGCAAGACTCATTAAAACGGTTTCCAGTGGGTAGGTAGTGTAAGCACTAACGGGTTGCAAGCATACTTAGGTACGGTATGGCATGGCGCATGCGGCTACCATACCAGCTGAACATTTCGCCATCCACCAGTTGCACTTCAGCATTGGGCACTGCTGCGGCGATCTCTGCAATGTGCTTAGCCTTGAAGGGATAAGGTTCTGACGAGAGTAAGACCAGATTGGGCTGCAAAGCCTTCAATGCCTGCAGGTTCACCTCAGGGTATCTTGGCAGGTGTTCACAAACATTCAGCCAGCCCATTCTGGTGATCACATCGCTGATGAAGGTGTCCCCGCCAGCGCACATCCATGGATTCTTCCATATGTAGTAGGCCACTCTTAACTGCTTTGATGCCGCTGGCAAACCGGCAAAACCACTTGCAAGCTCACGGACCAATTCACGCGCCGCTGTTCCCCGGCCTGTGATGATACCCACCTGCTCGATCATTTGAAGAGCGTAATCCACAGTGGTTATATCGCTGATCCAAACCGGATATACCGATGCCAGTTCTTCTATCTGTTCTTTTGTATTCTCTTCTTTGTTGGCAATGATAAGATCAGGCTGCAATTCATCAATTACATGGCGATGCACGGTCTTGGTTCCGCCAACCCGTCGCTTGCTGCGAAACCAACGATCTGGGTGTATGCAGAATTTGGTGATACCCACCACCTCTTCATCCAGGCCCAGGTCATACAGAAGCTCGGTCTGTGATGGCACCAGCGACACAATCCGTTTCGGTTGCTCGGGCATCAATACATGTCGCCCCGTCATATCAGTTATCATTCTGCTCATTGCCGGCAAATACTATATTTTACAGATCACCCTTCACAGGTCGCAACACTATGGTTTCTGTCACCGCCCGTGGCGACAAATTATATGCCGACCAAATGGTGTCTGCAATATCGTTAGCCTCCATTATACGTTCAGGCGGCACACCGCTTCCCTCCCATGATGGTGACCATACGGCCCCGGGACAGACTGCGGTAACTTTGATACCCGGCTCGCGAAGCTCTTCACGCAGATTATCGGTAAAACCTAGCAGCGCATACTTAGATATGCTGTAAGATCCGCCACCCGGGTACGCTTTCAGACTTGCCACCGAGCACATATTGAATATGTGTCCGCCACTCGCCATCATAGGCAATAGCAACCGTGTGAGGTTATAGGCACTGTACAGGTTCACCTGTATCATTCGCTCCAGCTGACCATCGGGTTCATCACTTACGTTACCGGGCTGATACGTTCCTGCATTATTCACCAACAGATCCACCTTCGGGAATGACTTTTTTACTTCCGCTGCAAGCAGATCAGTACCTGCCTTATTTCCCAGGTCAGCATTCACGGCAACGATTTCCGCATGGGGAAATTGGTCCCGCCAGCGTGCAACAGCAGCAGCAAGTTTCGCCTCCGACCGCGCGCACACGGCCACTGAAAATCCCTTTAAGAGCAACATTTCTGCAATCGCCAGCCCAATTCCCTGGGAGGCTCCCGTCACAACAGCATATGGCATAAGTCTGATGAATTGTTAGGCCTGTAAGTTACAACCGCTACCCGATACAAAAGCCAAATGCCCCTAATGAGGGGCATTTGGTCGACTTAATATTCACGTTATACTACCTTCTTGATGGCTGCCTGTTGTTGTCGTTATACTGACGCAAACCACCGGGTTGCGGTTGATTTTGAGGCTGTGGATTTGAAGGCCTGAACGTTTCCTGCCTTTGCGGTTGCTGTGGCTGGTATTGCGGACGGTTATCCATGCGGTTATCATACCTTGATGGCTGCATACTGCGCCTGTCATCACGACGATCTTCAAATCGGTTGCCCCTGTCCTGATTCATGTCGCGCTGCGGTTGAGGCTGAGGGTTGGGCTGCGGCTGGTAGTTCTGCCTGCTGTTATCAAACCGGGTTGGTTCAGGCCTTGTCTCATTACGGTTTGGCTGAGGCGCATTATCAAATCTACCCGGCTGAGGGCGGTTGTCATTCTGAGGAGCGCGGTCGTTAAACCTGCCACCCGGCTGATCGTTCCTGTTATCAAACCTACCCGGCTGAGGACGGTTGTCATTCCGCGGAGTACGGTCGTTAAACCTTCCGCCCGGCTGATCGTTCCTATCATCAAACCTACCCGGCTGAGGACGATTGTCGTTCTGAGGAGTGCGATCGTTGAAGCGGTTGTTCTGATCAACCTGACCCCGTCCATCCTGTCGGTTATCTATACGACCGGGCTCACCATCCTGACGCACACTGCCACGGCTGTCAGGCTGCTGCCTGGTGATCTGCTGCCTGAACCCGGGTTGCCTGTCACTACCATATTCAGCTGCACTCTGTCCACGGCCAACAGGACGAGGTGCCTGCATCACCTGACGCGGACGACTGTCGTTAACGGTTACCCTATCCACGTTCGGGCGGTAAATACTTACAGTATTGCGCCCCACACCAGGTGCTCCCGGACGGTTCATCTGTGACACACGATACACCTGTACCGGCCTACCTGTAACTTGTTGTATCACCTCGGCGCGAGGACCATAGTTATAACGTACTCGGGTGTTGTTGTCCATGTAGTAGTTATTGATGATGGTGGTACGATGGATGTAATTCACATTATACTGTGGCCCCCACCAATAACGGATACAGTTAGGCTGATACATATAAGAAGGCCCCATAAATATCCACCAGCTGTCGGGCGCATAATAACTCATGCCCACCTGCACGCCTGGGCCAAGAGGCGCCCATCCACAATAGCCGCCACCAAAACGCCAGGTTACCCATGCAGGAGCCCATTCATACCCGGGTATCCAAACCCAACCATAATAAGGGTTGAATGTCCAGCGACCGTAGTGATATACAGCCCATCCCCACGGATCGTCCGATACCCAGGTGTTACCATAGTCGGTCATCACCCAATAACCACGGCTACCATAAGGTCGAAAATCTCCGCCTTCGTTTGGCACCCACACATTTCCGTAGTCAGGATCATATATCCATTGCCCGTAAGGCGCCAGATTATCATAGAACATCTGGTAAGACACAGTGATGTCCTGCCCTGTTGACTTTTTCGGTGTTCCGGCTATTATCAGCACAGCCGCAACGGCTGCCACAAATAACCTATTGAAGTGTCTGTTCATATCGTGTTGTTTTAAAGGCTGCAATTTACAGCTACAAGTTATTCCTATTCAATCCACGCACCAAAATCTGCCAAAGCATTGTTAATCTCGTTTTTCGAAACTAACGGAAAGTACCAGACCGACCATGATATGCTCGCTGTCTATTGCAATTTACCACATAAAACAACAATTCCCCTGATATTGTCAGGGGAATTGCTGGTATAAACAAGTCGTAAATTCTTATTTCTTGATCGCAGCGGCCATCGTAACGCCGATGTTTGCCGGGCTATCCACAACGTGGATGCCGCACTCACGCATGATCTTCATCTTTGCAGCAGCTGTGTCATCAGCACCACCAATGATAGCACCTGCGTGACCCATACGGCGACCCGGAGGCGCTGTTTGGCCTGCAATGAAACCTACTACAGGCTTGCGCATGTTCTCTTTAAGCCATTGTGCAGCTTCAGCTTCCATGTTACCACCTATCTCACCTATCATGATGATACCGTCGGTTTCAGGATCGTTCATCAACAGTTCCACAGCCTCGCGGGTAGTAGTTCCGATGATCGGGTCACCACCTATACCGATAGCCGTAGAGATACCCATACCTGCCTTCACAGCCTGGTCTGCGGCTTCATAGGTAAGCGTACCAGACTTTGAAACGATACCTATGCGACCCGGCTTGAACACGAAACCAGGCATGATTCCCACTTTCGCCTCACCCGCAGTGATAACACCCGGACAGTTTGGTCCGATGAGCCTGCAACCACGACCTTTTATATACTCACGAGCTTTAACCATGTCCTGAACAGGAATACCTTCAGTGATACAAATTATCACTTTGATGCCTGCATCAGCTGCTTCCATGATCGCGTCAGCGGCAAATGCAGGTGGCACGAAAATGATAGACACATCTGCTCCTGCCTGATCTACAGCGTCTTTCACTGTATTGAACACCGGCCTGTCCAGGTGAGTGCTGCCACCCTTGCCCGGAGTTACGCCACCAACAACGTTGGTTCCGTATTCGATCATCTGTCCTGCATGGAAAGTACCTTCTGTGCCGGTAAAGCCCTGTACTATTACTTTTGAGTTCTTATTTACTAAAACAGCCATTAACCTGATTTTAAGAAGGTGCAAATTTAGTGGAAATAATGGAAAATAGCTACTTTGAATGTGCCTGCCGCAGCAAATTTATTTTGCGCCCTATACTTTGTACCTTAGCCGCACAGAACCATCCTTTTTAAGGTCGTTTCTTATTACTTCGCACAACAATGAAAGTACAATTATTTATTCCGTGTTTCGTGGACCAACTGTACCCGGACACAGGCATGAACATGGTAAAAGTGCTGGAAAAACTGGGCTGTCAGGTTTCCTACAACACAAAACAGACCTGTTGCGGACAGCCCGCTTTTAATGCCGGCTATCGCGAGGAAGCACGTTCGGTTGCTACCAAATTCCTGAACGACTTTAAAGAAAACACTTATATAGTTAGCCCCAGCGGCTCTTGCACCGGCTACATCCGCAACTGCTATGACAAGCTTTTCGAGAACAGCAGCGACCACAACCTGTGCAATCAGGTGCAGGGAAACACATACGAATTTACAGAATTCATCACCAAAGTACTTAAGACCGACAAGGTAGGCGCAGTGTTGAACGGCAAGGCCACCTATCACGACGCTTGTGGCGCCCTGCGCGAATGCGGCATTAAGGAGGGTCCTCGCCGCCTGCTGGCCAATGTGGAAGGCCTGGAATTGGTAGAAATGGCCGAATGTGAGACCTGCTGTGGTTTTGGCGGAACATTTGCGGTAAAATACGAACCAATTTCTCTGGGCATGGCGCAGGTAAAGACCAAAAGCGCGATGGAAACGGGAGCTAAATTCATCATCACCACCGATGTGTCTTGTATGATGCACATGCAGGGTTACATCGACAACAACCACCTGCCCTTGCGCACACTGCATATTGCCGATGTACTTGCCAGTGGCTGGTAGTTTGCCGCTTTCAGTTACTTATCCACATTTTCAGCACCCGCTTGGGCTTTGGTAGCATTTTTCTGATTTTTGCACCATTGCCGGATTGTTAATTCCCAAACCCCGACATTAGAAATGGCTGAACTGCAGAATCAATACAACGAAGACAGTATTAAGTCGCTCGACTGGCGCGAACACATTCGTTTGCGCCCCGGTATGTATATCGGTAAACTGGGCGACGGCTCCAGTGTGGACGACGGTATCTATGTGCTCGTGAAAGAGGTGGTAGATAACTGTATTGATGAATTTGCTATGGGCCAGGGTAAGCGGGTGGAACTAACCGTTGCCGACGGACAGGTGACCGTGCGCGACTATGGACGTGGCATTCCTCTGGGCAAGGTCGTGGATGTAGTGAGCAAGATCAACACCGGTGCCAAATACGACAGCAAGGCTTTCCAGAAGTCGGTGGGACTGAACGGTGTGGGTACCAAGGCCGTGAACGCACTCAGCAAATACTTCAAGGTATCCTCCTTCCGCGATGGCCGTACCAAATCTGCTGAGTTTGAACGCGGTATACTTACCAAAGAACACAAAGAGACCGATACAACCGAGAACAACGGAACATTAGTCGTCTTCCGACCCGATGAAACCGTATTCAAGCACTACCACTTTCTGCAGGAATACCTTGAAAATCAGGTTTGGAACTACTGCTTCCTTAATGCAGGCCTGCTGTTTCACTTCAACGGCCGCAACTACGTTTCAAAGAATGGCCTGCTCGATCTCCTTACCCGCAAGACCAATGCAGAGTCGCTTCGCTACCCTATTATCCACCTGAAGGGGGAAGATATTGAGGTGGCCATCACCCACAATGGCGATTATGGAGAGGACATCTACTCATTCGTAAACGGTCAGCACACCACCCAGGGCGGCACCCACCAGGCTGCGTTCCGCGAGGGATTCGTGAAGACCATCCGCGAATTCTACAAAAAAGACTACGACGCCGCAGATATCCGCCAGAGTATCTGTGCCGCCATATCGGTGCGCGTGCAGGAGCCAGTGTTCGAGTCGCAGACAAAGACCAAACTCGGTTCCCAATACGTTTATGAGGGCGGCCCGAGCATGAAAGCCTTCGTGGCCGACTTCCTTGGCAAAGACCTGGACAACTTCCTGCACAAGAACCCTGCGGTTGCCGACGCCCTCAAAAAGCGCATTGAACAGAGCGAGCGCGAACGTAAAGAACTTTCAGGTATCCGTAAATTGGCCAACGAACGAGCCAAGAAGGCGAACCTTCACAATAAGAAACTGCGCGACTGCCGCATTCACCTCAACGAAGAGCCGCCGGCTAAGACCCGCGATGAATACCACCAGAAACAACTGGAGTCGACCATATTCATCACCGAGGGCGACAGTGCCAGTGGTAGCATCACCAAAAGCCGCAACGTGGAGACCCAGGCCGTATTCAGCCTGAGGGGTAAACCACTCAACTGCTATGGCCTCACCAAGAAGGTGGTGTACGAGAACGAAGAGTTCAACCTGCTGCAGCACGCCCTCAATATTGAAGAAGGTATGGAAGGCCTCCGTTATAACAACATCGTTATCGCTACCGATGCCGATGTGGATGGTATGCACATCCGCCTCCTCATCATGACCTTTTTTCTGCAGTTCTTCCCCGACCTCGTTCGCGGAAACCACATCTACATATTACAAACACCTCTATTCCGTGTACGCAACAAGCAGAAGACCATCTACTGCTATTCTGACGAGGAACGCCAACGCGCCATTCACGAGATAGGCAGCCGCGCCGAGATCACCCGATTCAAAGGTCTGGGCGAGATCAGCCCTGAGGAGTTCGCGCAGTTCATCGGCGACGATATCCGCAAGGACCCTGTGTTGCTCAGTCAGGATGCACAGATACAGAAACTGCTGGAATACTACATGGGCAAAAACACCCCCGACCGTCAGCTATTCATTATCAACAACCTACGGATCGAGAAAGATCTGGCCGAAGAACTGGGTGTAGAAGTTGGCGAAAAAGCATAATATATCTCAACTCCTGTTGACAAAGGTGGCAGCTTAACCTGCCACCTTTTTTATTCCATCAAGTGAATTAAACTGAATTGAATAATTAATTTCAATAAAACACACAATTTATTGAAAACCAATAGTATGACTCTAAAATTCAATGGTCAGACCGTCATAAGCAAGACGCATGCCGGCCGGTAACGCAGCCTCAACTATGTTATGATTACCCAGCTGGTGACTGATGTGCGTGAAGCAGACATCCGGCACGCCGGTTGATGCCCCGACCTCTATAGCCTGTGCCAATGTGAAGTGCGACACATGAGGTTCGTTCCGTAATGCATTCAAAACCAATGTTTTACTACCTATTACCTTATCCAGCTCCTCGGGGGCAATGTAATTCGCATCGGTAATGTAGGTAAAGTCGCCGATCCTGAAACCAAGTACCTCCATCTTTAAATGAAGCAATTTAATCGGTATGATCTCTAACTCATTGATAAAGAATGATTGGTAATGGTTTATTGTATGCACATTAATCTGCGGGATACCGGGATAAGTAGGGTTGGTAAAGATATAACTGAACTCCCTTTTGATGGTCTCCTGGGTCTCGGTGGTGGCATAAATGCTCACCGGCTTACCTGTGAAAAAGTTGTATGGGCGTATATCGTCCAGCCCGGCAATATGATCTTTATGACCATGTGTGTACACTATCGCGTCCAGCTTGCGCACACCCGCCCTTATCATTTGGTACCTGAAATCGGGGCCGCTGTCTATCACTATACTAGTGGTGCCCGTGTCTATCCATACCGAGCAACGCAACCTGCTATCGCGCGGATCAGAAGATGTGCATACCGGACACGGGCAACCAATGAACGGCACCCCCTGCGAAGTTCCTGTACCCAAAAAGGTCACTTTCATAATCAGATGTCCATTTCAGTTTGTACCGGGGTTCCTTCTTTGAAGTCGGTGTCAGACTTCAGTTGTTTGTACCACTTTAGCATTTCGGTACTCAGTTCTTCCTCCTTTACCGTGATGCCTTGCAATATCTCCACCAGGGCATTGATGCGGCCCTCCACATTGAAGAACTTGTTGATGACCACCACACGGCGTTCCTCCAGAATGCAGTACCCGCTGTTGAAGTTGCCCTTTTCATAACGTATGATGTAGCGGGCTTCTTCGAATAGCTCCTCCAGTTTTTTTAGCGTGTTTGGTGTATATTTGAAGCTCATTAGCTCGGCTGTTTCAATGAATAAAAGTAGAAAATTCGCGGCATTTTTTGTCATCAATATTCTATTTGTGTTATTCAGCTCCCTCGTCCGCGCCCAGGTCGATGACAATCCTGAGGACGGGCTGTACCTCGAAAAACCGCGCCTCATATCGGTGGGGCTTATAGGCGGGGCCAATTTCTCCCAGATAGACGGTGACAATTATGCCGGCTACCACCGTACCGGGGCCAACTTTGGCGGCATCGGTTATCTGCGCATCTACCGCCACGTGGCCTTCAGTTTTGAGGCGCTATATAGCCAGAAGGGCGCCCGAAGCAATACCTACCGCTACTCGCCCGCAGACTCCATGACCATCATCGACAAGTATGGCATCAAGCTGAACTATGTAGAGATCCCGATGATGATCAACTACTTCGACCAGCGTAAGAGCCACTTTGGCCTGGGTGTGGCGGTGAACCGACTGCTGAACAGCACCGAAACCATACAGACCACACCTGCCACCACAATCAATTTCGACCAATACCCGTTTAAGAGACAGAGCTTCGACATTGTGGCCGGTGCGCAACTGCATGTATGGAAGGGGTTGTTCTTCAACATACGGTTCCAGTATGCGCTGTCGCCGGTGCGCACGGTGTCGCCCGAAGAAGTGTCGCGGGCACAACGCCAGTTCAGCAACCTGTGGACCGTGCGCCTCATGTACCTGTTCGGGTAGCTGCCTGATGCCAAAACCACCTATATTTGACATGCTATGCGCAAACATCCCTACATACTAATAGCAGCCTTAGCGGCACTGTTTGTTACTACCGGTCGTGCGAACGCTCAGAGTTACTATGAAGATGAACGCACGTTTTACGGCGGACTCATCGCCGGTGGCAACTTCACCCAGGTAGATGGCGACAACTTTGCCGGTTACCACAAGACCGGCCTCAATGTGGGCGGCATTGTGTATACCAAACTCGACGAGCACGTGGCTGCCAGCATGGAAGTGCTCTATTCACAAAAGGGCGCCAGGTCTAAAGGCTACTTTACAGTGAACAGCGGCACCTTTATCACCGACTACGGCATCACGCTGAACTATGCGGAGGTGCCTATACTGCTCAACTACTTTGATAAGCGCAAGAGCCACTTCGGGGCGGGTTTCTCTTACAGCCGCCTGGGTACCAGCAAGGAGTTCATCACCGTTGTGCCGACCTCCGGCGTGAACCTGAACGACTTCCCGTTCAAGAAAAGCGACTACAACTTTGTGCTCTCGGGCAATCTGCATTGTTGGAAGGGGCTGTTCCTCAACCTGAGATTCCAGTATTCGGTCATCTCCATCCGCAACAACACACCGCAGAACTATTCGCGGGGCGAGCAGTTCAACAATATGTACTGCGTGCGCCTGATGTACCTGTTCATGTAATCACCGCTACACACTCAGCAGGCGCTGGCGTTGTGCTTCATACAGCACCATACCTGCCGCTACCGATACATTCAGCGAGTCGAACTCGGCTGACATGGGTATGCGTATCAGTTGGTCGGCGCGTTTCAGCACATCTTTGCTGATACCGGTATCCTCGGCACCCATCACCACAGCGGTGGGTATCGTCATGTCCGACTCATATACCGGTACACTACCCTTCATCTGTGTGCCCAATATCTGAATGCCGTTCAGCTTCAGTATGTCTATTGCCTGCGGCACCGAGGGGGTGCGGCACAGCAATATCTTGCGCAGCGCGCCGGCCGATGTTTTGATAGCCTCCTCGGTAAGCGAGGCCGCGTGCGATGTGGGCAGTATCAGCGCCTGGGCACCGCAGCACAGCGCACTGCGGGCTATGGCACCCACGTTGCGCACGTCGGTCACACCATCCAGCAGCAGGAAGAGGGGTGTTTTGCCCGACTCTACCACATGCGAGATACCCGCCTGAAGGTCCACATAATGCAGCAATGAACCCCATGCCACCACGCCCTGGTGCTGAATGCGGGTAAGCCCGTCCAGCTTTTCTACAGGCACCTGGCTCACGGGAATATTGGCATCGCGGGCCAGTTTCTTTATGACGTTGATCTCGGGCCCTGTAGCAGAGCGGAGCAGAAATATCTTTTCTATGGCCACTCCCTGCTGCAGTGCTTCCATTACAGGTTTGCGCCCTGCCAGCAAGGGTAATGACGGCTGCCTCGGTTTCATGCTGTAAACCTACGATTTTTAAACCACAGGCAGGTAACACCTACCTGCGCAATGCTGCCGCCGCCCTGCCAACTGCGCATTTTTTTGTTTTGCGCACTTTTTACGTATCTGATTGATTGTCAATAAAAAGGTGGGAAGTTCTGCTTCCCACAGCTTCTCAAAACTGCGCAAAAACTGCGCACCTCTTCCCACTCTGAGAAGTAACAAAAACAATAAAACAACCACACAACCCCCATTTTCTTCAACTTCTATTCAAGTTACACCCGTGCGGGAAAACAGGCAAAAGAAAGTTTCATGATAGTGCGTTTTAAGGGGTGTGATAGAAAAAAGTGGGCAAAGGACTGTTTATGGGGTCGAGCAAAATGAAGAAGTTCACAGAACTGGGCTTGAAACTACAGTCGGACACGTTCGTATATTTTGACTTTAGATTTCGATGATGCATCGGATAAATTTTCAACGTAAATTTCCATGAATGATCTCGATGTTATCCCGTCATTAGAACTCCGAAATACGGTCTTAATATTACCGGACGAATCAACATGGCAATTCTTTTTTGACACCCTTTTAATAACGTCGTCAGCATTCATATATATTAGTAGACCAATATTGCATCTTGCAAGTTTTCTATTATTGGTAACAGAAAACGTGTAAGACTCGGCGGGGTATATTATCGCAGTGTTGTATAAAAAGTACTCATGGTCTGAAAACGGAACATATCCGACATTTACGTTACCGGTATCGATGTCTTCTTCCAAATCATTGGTGGTGTTTATGCCAATTTTGGCGTTTGATTTGTTAGTTAACCTGACTTCAACATTCAATGAATCAACCGAATGCCTGAGAGTATCAACCTGAATTAAATTTAAAAAATGATATTGTAATCGCGACTCTGTTTGGGTAAAGAACAAAGTGTCATTCTGTGCTGCAGACTTTAGAACAACACTTAAGAACACCAACATTGTTTGAAAAATCAATTTCATCTAGTAGATCCATTTAATAACACTTACGGTGTATTAGTTGTTCCATCCCAAGGAGCCTCCGCGCTTTTTCTGCGAGAGACTCGTCGGCACCTACCCTGCACAGCCGGTAGCGTTGCTCTTCAGTTATTGTATTTCCAATCCCCATGGTGAAGAAATAGTTTGATAGATAAATTTACATAATTCTGTAATGACGGCGGAACAAATGTTCTGCCGGAAATATATTAGAACGTCATCAGGAAAATACATTCTGAGAATGTTAGTGCGACGCGGCTCAGCATGACACTTTATTGAGTTTCGAATGCCTTGCGGAACATCAGGAATAAACATGATTAATTGATGTCATATAATTCTTATAGACCGAATTGCATAAATCCTGTTTTTCCAGATATGGCGTAGCACATCCGGAACTGCAAATGAGACCGTTCTGTGAACGTCCACATTTTGATGCCGCCCCATAACCGTTCCGCTGCCAACTTTTTTCTATCATACCACCAAAAACACACTATCATAAAATTTTCTTTTGCCTGTTTTCGCGCACGTTTGTAACTTGAATGGAAGTTGAAGAAAATAGGTGTCCGGACGCTCACATTACAAAATAGTTTTACTTCTCACACTGCGCAGAAGTGCGCAGTTTTTGAGAAGCAGTGAGAAGCAAATTTCACAGGTACTTCCCACCTTTTTATTGACAATCAATTAGTTACACAAGGAGTGGGAAGAAGAAAAAAATTGCGCAGAAAGTTGGCGCCGGCCATGATGGCCGGCAACAAATTGTGTTCCCCACCCAAGAATGCTGCATAAAATATCGTCTATTTCCCTACACACATTTTACTATGCATTTATTCAACCGTATTACTGTTCTGTTTCTGGCATGCCTGTCGTTGCCATTGTTTTTACGCGCACAAAGCACCTTCACACCACCGGCACCCGGCAGTGCACTGCTCACTGTTCCGGTAGCATCGTTCACGTGTTCAGACACGCTGGTTTGTGAAGACAGTTGCGTGATGCTGGTGAACACCACATCGGGCACTACAGACAGTGCCAGGTGGAGTGTGTCGGGCGTGCTGATCCCTTCTACCCTTTCGGGCATACCGCTGTGCTTTGCATCGCCGGGGGTATATGAGGTGAGCCTGTTTGTGTACAATCCATCGGGCGCCGACACAGCCACCATCAACGTGACAGTGACACCGGCACCCACTCCTGTCATTACCACCATCGGCGATACGCTCACCGTTACCACCACCTATGCCACCTATAAGTGGTATAGAAATGGCAGCAGCATTGCCGGTGCCACCAACAGCAAGTACTACCCCACACTACCGGGCAGTTATGAGGTGAAGGTGACCGACTTTGGCGGCTGTGGTGCCATGTCTGATATGTATACGGTATTGTCACCGTCGTTGGTGCACACCCTTTCCGGGGCTTTAACCGTAGCACCCAACCCGGCGAGCGGCAAGTTGCGGTTGTGCGGGCAACTGACCGGAACGGACGGCGACAATGTACACATTACCATTACCGACATAACGGGCAGAATGGTTTCGGAACATGATGCGCCATTGTTGGCCGGTGCTATCAGCAAGGAGATAGACCTGAGCGGTTACCAGCCGGGCCTGTACGTGCTGCAATACCGGTGCGGGAATGGCCGGTGCGGTGTAACGCGGTTTGTTGTAGAATAAGAGCAGTGAGCAACGGTCAGTCCAGACTGTTCAGGTAAAGTTCTTCTACTTTTTTGCGGGCCCAGTCGGTCTTGCGGAGGAACTTGAGGCTGGAGCTGATACTGGGGTTGTCGTGAAAACAGTTGATGCGTACACGGCGGTCCATTTCTTCCCAGCCATAGGTGCGCACCAGGTGTTCCAGCATCATTTGCAGCGTGATGCCGTGCAGCGGGTTGTTCTTTTGGGTCTCGGCCATGGGGCGTATTGTTATTTATAAATGGGTACGTTGAGGCCGGTATAGAAACTAACACCATACTCGCTCTTGAGGGCAAACCCCAGCATATCGTCGCTGCCTATGAAGAAGCCACCGGCCATGAGGCCAAGCCCCGCCTTGAAGCGGTTGGAGAGCGTGTTGTAGGTGAGCGGCAGCCCGATGGTGACCTTCTTGTGCTCGTAGCGCGGCGTAACGGAGAACTGGTTATAGAAAGAGTTGCCGAGGCGGTCGCGACTGGCCAGGTTGATGAAGAAAGTGGTATTGATGTAGTAGTGTTTCTGCACATGATAGTCGCCACCCAACACAAGCCGCATGGGCATGTAGAGGGCTGCGGCCTCCTGGCGGATATCGGCTTTGAAGCCACGCTTGGTGGTGTACTGGCGGATGTCGTCGAGATTCTTCACCTTGTCCAGTATGCCGGGTCCGGTTACATAGCCGCTGCCGGTAAAGTACTCGGATGCGTTCTTGCCCTTGTTGTAGTGCACAGTGCCTATGTCGCAGAGGGCCAAAGAGAAGCGGGCGCGGTAGCCTACCTCTTTGGCTATCTTTTTCTTGGGTTTGCCGTTCTTGTTGCGGTCTTCCTGAGGGATGTTCTTCTCCAGCACCTCCTGCGTGGGTTTGTACTCATATACCAGCCCCAGGTCGGCACCTATGCCATGGCCAAACTTGCCCTTGTATAGCAGGCTGAAGAAGTTCTGCGAGATGTTGTCGCCGGCCGAGCTGCGAGTATTAAGTATGTTGCTGGAGTAGCGGAGATCCACATTGCCGGCATAGAACGTGTCCTTGCCGGCGGTGAAGTTGACATCCATGGCACGCCCTTCGAGGCCCACATAGGCAATGCCGCCCAGGTAGCGCACGGTGCCGCCGGCCTTTATCTTGTGCACCCCGTTGTCGAAGAATACACCGCCATAGGTAAAGCCGATCTCGCTCCACAGGTGCACCGTATAGGTGAAGTCGCGCGGGGTGGCCAGTATGTTCTCGGTAGTG
>JACCEA010378416.1_pt1 | contig 16167 bp, 14 predicted proteins | sample 7449851 | NCBI WGS metagenome assembly JACCEA01 (sample SAMN15323453, study PRJNA562643) | freshwater metagenome | isolation source: river surface water | place: USA:Blue River Watershed | collected 2017-08-18 | reverse complement strand
GCCAACATCATTCCCCACAGTGTTCAGCACATCATCACCCATGACGGGGTGAACAACGCCACCAAAATCGCTGGCATGAAAGTGGCGCAACCCGATGAGCGCGTGGTGGAATTCATGGCTTTATTGGGTGACCATCCAGCCATTGCCGCCATGAAGCTGCTGCTGTCAGTGCATTACCGCATGGAGAGCTGGGAACATGTGCGTCCGCCCCAGACCACCTTGAGCAAAGAGGCGCATCAAGCGCTCTTGATGGGCTTCAAAACCTTCAACCTGCAGGCCAACGAATGAACTTTGAACACACCTGGTACGTGATTGAAAGAAACCATCATTTCGAAACCATTGCGCACGAGAAATTGGTCTTGCTGCCGGAGGGCAGCTACGTGATGTTGCAAAACTTTGCAACCCACCACGAGGCACTGGAGGAGCACAAACGCCTCGTGAAGTTGGCGATTGAAGACGCTAAAAACAAGATCGGCCACTGAACCGGTTTGTATACGGCCCACTTGCCAGTCTCTGGAAAATAGCGGGTGATTCAATTCACCCCGTGGGCAATTTATGAAAAAAATCCTCCTCTTGGGCTCCGGCGAGCTCGGCAAAGAATTCGTCATCAGCGCCAAGCGCTTGGGCTGCTATGTGGTGGCTTGCGACAGTTATGCAGGCGCGCCCGCCATGCAAGTGGCTGACGAATACAGCGTGTTCAGCATGTTGGATGAAGCTGCCCTGCGTGCCGCGATTGCCCAACACCAACCCGACTTGATCGTGCCCGAGATCGAAGCCATCCGCACCGAGGTGTTGCTCGAGGTGGAGAAAGAAGGCTTTGAAGTCATCCCCAGCGCACGCGCCGCCAACTTGACCATGAACCGCGACCGCATCCGCGATGTGGCCGTGGGTTTGGGGGTGCGTACTGCCAAGTTCAGCTACGCCGAGTCGGCCGACGAATTGCTCAGCCAAGCCAAGGCCATTGGCTTTCCCGTGGTCATCAAACCGGTGATGAGCTCGTCCGGCAAAGGTCAGAGCGTGGCCAAGACCGAAGCCGACATTCAAACCAGCTGGGACTACGCGTGCGAAGGCATGCGCGGGGACCGTCGTCGCGTCATCGTGGAGGAGTTCATTCACTTCGAGTTTGAAATCACCTTGCTCACCGTGCGCCAACGCGACGGCACCACGGTGTTTTGCCCACCGATTGGCCACGTGCAAGAACGCGGTGACTACCAATACAGCTGGCAACCGCAACCCATGAAGCCCGAATATTTGAAAGCCGCCGAGCAGATGGCCGAAAAGGTCACGGCCGACCTCGGGGGTGCAGGCTTGTTTGGCGTGGAGTTTTTTGTCACCAAAGACGAAGTCATCTTCAGCGAGCTGAGCCCTCGCCCCCACGACACCGGCATGGTCACGCTCATCAGCCAAAACCTGAGCGAGTTTGATTTGCATGCCCGCGCCATTTTGGGTTTGCCGATTCCCAACATCGACACCGTCGAAGGCGCCAGCGCGGTGGTGTTGGCCACACAAAATGGTGTGTCCCCCACCTTCACCGGCGTGGCAGAGGCGATGCGCGAGCCCGGCACCGATGTGCGCTTGTTTGGCAAGCCCACCACGCGCCCTTACCGTCGCATGGCGGTGGCCTTGGCCAAAGGCCCCAACGCGCTCGATCGCGCGCGCGCGGCAGCGGCCAAGATCAGCGTGGTTTCACACTAAGCGTTGGCACCGAAGCCGGCATGGCTCGGTAACTCACCGCCGGCGTGCACGGCGACAGCGCAGTACTTGAACTCGGGAATTTTTCCGAACGGGTCCAGCGCGGGGTTGGTCATCAGGTTGGCCGCGGCTTCGTAATAGGCGAACGGCACAAACACGGCACCCGCGGGTGTGCCATCGTCGCGACGCACACGCAAGGTGACTTGACCGCGACGGGACGCAAGGGTGATCACATCGCCCGGCCCTACCTGCAAACGCTGCATGTCGGCACCGCACATCGAGGCGGTGGCCAGAGGTTCCAGCGCATCGAGAACGGTGGCACGCCGCGTCATGCTGCCCGTGTGCCAATGCTCCAACTGACGGCCTGTGATCAACACAAAAGGATAGTCCCGGTCGGGGCGTTCATTGGCCGGGATGATGTCAGCCGGCACCAGGTGCACGCGTCCATCGTAGGTGGCAAAGTGGTCAATGAACACGGTGGGCTCGCCCGGATCCTCCTCGCTCAAGCACGGGTAAGTCACGCTGGATTCGCGTTGCAACCGCTCCCACGTGATGCCATGGATTGCAGCATGCATGGCTTGGCGCATTTCGTCGTACACCTCGGCCACCCCATCGTGTTCGCCTGGGTAATGCCATTCCAAGCCGACGCCTTTGGCGATTTGTTGAATGATCCACAAGTCAGGCTTGGCCTGACCCGGTGGCTCAATGGCTTGTTTACCCAACTGCACCATGCGGTCGGTGTTGCTGACGGTGCCCGTTTTTTCGGGCCATGCGGTGGCTGGCAACACCACATCGGCGAGCCAGGCGGTTTCAGTCATGAAGATGTCTTGCACCACCAAGTGCTCCAGCGTTGCCAAAGAATGGCGCGCGTGGTTCAAGTCGGGGTCGCTCATGGCGGGGTTCTCGCCCATGATGTACATGCCGCGAATTTTGTGTGGATCGCTGTCGTCCGCCAAGATCTTGCCCATGATTTCCACCACGGTGTAGCCCGGCTGATCGTCCAGAGGCGTGTTCCAAAATTTTTCAAACCAATCGTGCGCCGCCTTGTCGGTCACGCGTTGGTAGTTGGGGTACATCATGGGGATCAGGCCGGCATCACTGGCGCCCTGCACGTTGTTCTGTCCGCGCAATGGATGCAAGCCCGAGCCAGGTTTGCCGATTTGACCGGTCACCGAGACCAACGCAATCAAACAGCGGGCGTTGTCAGTCCCGTGAATGTGCTGACTCACACCCATGCCCCACAACACCATGGCACCTTTGGCCGTGGCAAATTCACGCGCCACCTCACGCAGGGTTTCGGCCGGTACACCGCAAATGGGCGCCATCGCTTCGGGGCTGTAGCCCTTCACGTTTTCTTTCAGGGCTTCAAAGTTATGGGTCCGGTTGCGGATGAAGTCTTCGTCCACCAAGCCCTCTTCAATCACCGTGTGGATGAGCGCGTTGAGCAGGGCTACATCGGTGTCAGGCTTGAATTGCAAGGTGCGCCAGGCGTGTTTGCCAATGTCGGTCACACGGGGATCGGCCAGCACAATCTTGGCGCCACGTTTGGCTGCATTTTTCATCCACGTGGCCGCCACCGGATGGTTGGTGGTGGGGTTGGAGCCGATGACAAAAATCAACCCTGCATGCTCGACATCGTTCACTTGGTTGCTCACGGCTCCTGAGCCCACCCCCTCCAACAGCGCCGCCACGCTGGAGGCGTGACACAAGCGGGTGCAATGGTCGACATTGTTGGAGCCAAAACCGGTACGTACCAATTTCTGGAACAAGTAGGCCTCTTCGTTGCTTCCCTTCGCAGAGCCAAAACCTGCCAAGGCTTTTTTGCCATGGGTGTCGCGCAGCTGTTTCAGTTTGCCGCTGGCCAAGGCCAAGGCTTCTTCCCATGTGGCTTCGCGAAACACCTCGGACCAGTGTGCGGCATCGCGGTTCAGCTGATCAATGGCTTCGGGGTCTTTGGGAACACCGGGCTTGCGAATCAGTGGCAGAGTCAAGCGCTGCGGGTTGTGGATGTAGTCGAAACCAAAACGTCCTTTCACGCACAGTCGGTTGTGGTTGGCTGGGCCATCGCGACCATCGACGCTGACGATTTTGTTGTCCTTCACGTTGTAGGTCAGCAAACAACCCACGCCGCAGAACGGGCACACCGAGTCCACTTTTTTGTCGACCACCTGTGAGCCGATTTGCGTCTTGGGCATCAGCGCACCTGTCGGACACGCTTGGACGCATTCGCCACACGCCACGCAAGAACTGTGGCCCATGTCGTCGTTCAAATCAAACACGATCTGGCTGTGTGCACCACGGTGGGCGTACCCGATCACATCGTTCACCTGTTCTTCACGGCATGCACGCACGCAGCGGTTGCACTGGATGCACGCATCGAGATTCACCGCCATGGCGGGGTGGGACACATCGCACGCAGGCTGCTCACGGCGCAGCGCTTTCAGCTCAGGGCGCACCTGCACGTCTAAGCGATGAGCCCACTCACTCAACTCACCATGCTCACCTGCGTGAGGTGAAGCGGAGTGGTCATCGTTCCATTTGTAGCCGTTGTCTGGCATGTCGGAAAGCAACATCTCCACCACCATCTTTTGGCTTTTCACAGCACGGTCGCTGACCAACACCTCAAGCCCCGCAGTCGCCGTGCGACAGCAACTCGGCGCCAACGTGCGTTCGCCTTTGATCTCGACCACACAGGCGCGGCAGTTGCCGTCGGCACGCAAGCCGTCTTTGTAGCAAAGGTGGGGAATCTCCACGCCATGTCGCTGTGCGGCTTTGAGAATGGTCTCGCCCTCATAGGCTTTCACCGATTGATCGTTGAGCTTGAACTCAACGGTTTGCGGCATCAAATCACTGGGTTTGATCGGGGCGTTCATTTAAACGATCTCCTCAGGGAAATACTTTTGCACGCAGCGTACTGGGTTGGGGGCAGCTTGCCCCAAACCACAAATCGAGGCATCGACCATCACTTGGTTGAGGTCTTCCAGTGTCGCGTTGTCCCACTGCGGTGCTTGCATGAGCTGCACCGCTTTGGCTGTGCCCACGCGACACGGGGTGCATTGGCCACAGCTCTCGTGGGCAAAGAAGTTCATCATGTTGATGGCTGCGTCGCGCGCCGAATCGTGTTGACTCAGAACAATGACCGCCGCTGAACCGATGAAGCAACCGTAGGGCTGTAAGGTGTCAAAGTCGAGAGGAATGTCGTTCATGCGTGCAGGCAAGATACCGCCCGAAGCACCGCCTGGCAAATAGGCATAGAGCTGATGGCCGTCGAGCATGCCGCCGCAATACTCGTCAATCAACTCCTGAAGGGTGATGCCCGCAGGCGCCAGCTTGACACCGGGCTGCTTGACGCGACCGCTCACGCTGAAACTGCGCAGCCCTTTGCGTCCATGGCGACCAAAACCGCTGAACCAGTCAGCGCCTTTTTGCACGATGTCGCGCACCCAATACAGGGTTTCAAAGTTGTGTTCGAGCGTGGGCTTGCCAAACAAACCCACTTGCGCAATGTAGGGCGGGCGCATGCGGGGCTCACCGCGCTTGCCTTCAATGCTTTCAATCATCGCGGACTCTTCACCGCAGATGTACGCACCTGCACCTCGGCGCAACTCGATGTACGGCAACGGGCAAGGGGGTTGGGCCTGCAAATGTGCCAGCGCTTGCGTGAGCAACTCACGGCAACCGTGGTACTCGTCACGCAAATAAATGTAGATCGCCTCGATGCCGACGATTTGTGCAGCCACCAACATGCCTTCTAAAAAACGATGTGGGTCACGCTCGAGGTAGGTGCGGTCTTTGAAGGTGCCGGGCTCGCCCTCGTCAATGTTGACAGCCATCAAGCGTGGCGCGGGTTGCTCGCGCACGATGCGCCATTTGCGTCCGGCTGGAAAACCTGCGCCGCCCAAGCCGCGAAGGCCTGAGGCTTCCATGGCTTGCAACACCTCGTCGGCCTGCGCAGTGCCAGCAGCCAAGCTAGCGGCCAGTGCGTAGCCCCCATCAGCTTGGTAGGTGTCGAAGTCCACATGGTCGGGCAAGGTGGCTTGGGTGTCGCCTGCGCTCACGACCGCCGCCACGCGCTCGGCGGTGGCATGTGGCACTGGGTTTTGGTGCACCACCGCCAAAGGGGCTTGCTCGCAGCGGCCCACGCAGGGCGCGCTGATGACCCGCACCTCCGCACCCAAGATGCTGGGCAACTTGGCCAAGAGTTGTTTGGCGCCGCCCATCTCGCAGCTCAAGCCATCGCACACACGCACCGTCAGCGCCGCAGGCGTAGCGTCGTTGGGCAACACCTCGAAGTGGTGATAGAAGGTGGCCACTTCGTACACCTCAGCCATGGGCAACTGCATGTCATGCGCCAAGGCCACCAAGTGGCGCTCGAACAAGCCACGGTACGCATCGTTCAAAGCGTGCAAATGCTCGATCAACAGATCACGGCGATGCGGCGCGTGCCCGATCAACGCGCGCACCTCTTGCAGCGATGTGGCATCGGCTTGACGCCCCTTGAGATGGCTGATGCGGCGCAGGGTGCTGCGCATCTCGTCAACGGTGCTGAGGGTCTGGGTGGTTGGCGGATTCATAGGGCATCTTCAGTGAACATGTGGACGATCCATTTGGCTATCATTCTCCTCTATGAAGTACATGAATTGGCCCCTTCCCGCCCTGCTTGCTTGGGGTACGTCTTGGTTGCTGTTCATCGGTCTGCAAGAGATTGGGTTGAGCGAAACGATTGCCTTGGTGGCCGCCGCTTTTTGGGGTGGATTTTTGAGCAAGCTGGTCCACACCCCCATGCGCAAAGCCTTGATGGTGTTGGGCTTTCCCGTGTCGGTGGTGGTGTCGTCGGCCACGATCAGTGTGCCGCCCATTGGCTGGCTGTTCTTGCTGGGCTTGATCGTGTTGGTCTATCCCCGCAAAGCCTGGCGCGATGCCCCGCTGTTCCCCACGCCCAAGAAGGCGCTGATCGAAGTACCCGAGCACATCGCACTGCCTGCAGGCGCGCGCATTTTGGACGCAGGCAGCGGCATGGGCGACGGCTTGGTGGCCTTGCGCAACGCGTTCCCACGCGCCGAACTCCACGGCGTGGAAATGAGCTGGCCCCTGCGCGTGTTGAGCGCGATGCGTTGCTCATTTGCCAAAATTCGCCAAGGCGATATTTGGTTGGTGGACTGGCGCAGCTTCGACATGGTGTACCTGTTCCAGCGCCCCGAGAGCATGCCACGCGCGGTCGAAAAAGCGGCTGGCGAATTGCGCCGAGGTGCGTGGTTGGTGAGCTTGGAATTTGAAGCCCGCGAGCTTGAGCCTCAGGCTGTGGTCTATGGCCGCGATGGCCGTCCGGTGTGGATGTATCAGGTGCCGTTCAAGCGACGCGACTGACCCACACCTTGTCGATGCGGCGACCATCGAGGTCGACCACTTCAAAACGCCATTCCCCAAACTCGACCACATCGCCTTCGGCAGGCAATTCGCCGGAGATGGCCATGACCAAACCAGCCACGGTGTTGTAAATGCCGCGCTCTTCGTCAGGCAATTCTTTGATGTTCAAGCGCGCTTTGAACTCGCTCACCGGCATGGTGCCATCGACCGACCAAGAGCCATCTTCGCGTTGCTTGGCCCACGCTTCATCGGCGGGCGTGGCTTGAAGCAGTTCACCGGTGATGGCCTCGAGCAAATCGCGTGGCGTGAGCAAGCCTTGCACCACGCCGTATTCGTCCACCACCAGCACCATGCGGCCATGGGCCGTGGCGCGCTCAGCCGGCTTGCGGAATTGTTCGAGCAAGTCGAGGCCGCTCAAGGTTTCAGGCACAAAGGCCACAGGCTTGGCCAAGGCGTCCACCGTCAGGTCTGAGCCGGGAGGCAAACGCAACAGCTGCGACACACTCACCGCCCCCACCACGTTGTCCAGGTCGCCCCGACACACGGGGTACCACGAATGCGCACCACTGGCACCGACTTGCGCCAAGGCTTGCGGCACGGGCAACTTGGCGTCGAGCCACTCGATGTCGGAGCGGTGCACCATGATGGAGGTGAGCGGACGTTCGTCGAGGTTGAACACGTTTTGCACCATCTGGTGCTCGTGCTGTTCGATCACGCCGGCATCGACACCTTCGACCAAGCTGGCTGAAATTTCTTCTTCGGTCACAGTGCGTGCACCATGCACGTCGATACGCAGCAAGGTCAACATGGCACTGGTACTAGCCGACAACAAATGCACGAATGGCTTGGCCAAAGTTGCCAAGGCCAACATCATGGGCGCTGCCACACGGGCCACCCCTTCAGGAAACAACTGGCCAATGCGCTTGGGCACCAGCTCACCAAACAAGATGGTGATGAAGGTGATCAGCGTCACCACAAAGGCAGTGGCCAAACCAGCTGCCCAGTTCTCAGGCACACCTTGCACCAACAGCCATGATGAAAAATCGGCGCTGAAGGCGGCCTCGCCCACGATGCCGTTCAACACTCCAATCGAGGTGATGCCGATTTGCACGGTAGATAAAAACTGCGTCGGTTGTTCGAGCAAACGCAGGGCGGCCTGTGCGCCACTGTCCCCCGACTCGGCAAGCGCAGCCAAGCGGGCTTTGCGGCTCGACGCCAAAGCCATCTCAGACATGGCGAACACGCCATTGAGCAGGGTTAAGAAAACAATCAGCAGAACATCCATCACAATCTCCTACATGGCACTTTACTTGATTGGCGATGTGCAGGGCTGCAACGAGGCCTTAGGGCGCTTACTGACACACCTTGAATTTTCTCCGAGCCGAGACACCCTGTACGTGTTAGGCGACTTGGTCAACCGCGGACCCGACAACGCGGGCGTGTTACGCCGCTTGATGGCCCTGGGCAGCAGCGCGCACTGCGTGTTGGGCAACCACGATTTGCATTTGCTCGCCGTGTCACGCGGGGTGCGTAAGCCCAACACCCAAGACACCGTGCACGACATCTTGACCGCCCCCGACAGTGCCGAGTTGTTGCACTGGTTGCGTCACCAGCACATGGCCATGCGCGTGGGCCAGGTGTTGATGCTGCACGCCGGCGTGCTGCCGCAATGGACGGCTGACCAAACCCTGGCACTGGCCGGGGAAGTAGAAGCCGTGTTGCGCAGCGACGAGTGGGAGCAGTTCATGCCGCAGATGTATGGCGGTCTGCCCAATGTGTGGCACGACGACTTAGCAGGCGCTGACCGCTTGCGCGTGATCGTCAACGCCCTCACCCGCCTGCGTTTTTGCGATGCCCACGGCGCGATGGATTTCAGCGTCAAAGAAGGCGCCAGCCAAGCCCCAGCGCATTTGATGCCGTGGTTTGAGGTGCCCGGGCGATTGACCACCGATGTGCGCATCGCCTTTGGCCATTGGTCCACGCTGCAAGCCATGGACCGGCGCGATGTGGTGTGCCTCGACGACGGCTGTGTCTGGGGTGGCTGCTTGAGTGCGGTCCGCCTGACGCCCCAAGACACCTTAGTGAGCGTGGCTGAAGCGCCGGCTTGGCAGCGTCTGAGTGTGAAATGCCCGCAGACGCTGGACCCACTGGCGGCTTGACTTAATCTGCGTATTGATCAGCCGCTTTGATCACAGCGGCCCAACGTGCCATTTCCGCTTCGACAAACTTTTTGTGGTTCACCGGTTCCAAACGGTTGTCGTTCACCACACTGATGCCCAAGGCCTCTTGACGCTTGATCAGGTCTGGATCTTTCAATGCGGATTTGAGCGCTTGGTTGAGTTTCGCGGCCACGGCAGGTGGCGTCCCCTTGGGCGCGTAAAGACCATGCCACACAGAGACCCCAAAATCACTCAAACCACTTTCAGCCAAGGTGGGTACCCCGGCTAACACTGGCAGAGTCATGCGCTTCTTGCTGGTGACACCAAACACCTTGACCTTCTTAGCTTCAATTTGCGGCACCGCATTGGTGGCTTGCTCGCACATCAAATCGACCTGACTGCCCATGAGATCGGTCATCGCAGGGGCGGTGCCTTTGTAGGGCACTGTGGTCAATTCAACTTGCAGCGCACTTTGCAACATCAACCCACACAGGTGGGAGGCGGAACCTAAACCGGCGTTTGCCAGGTTGATCTTTTCTTTGCGCTCGTTGATCAACTTGCGCAACTCTTGAAAGTTGTTGGCTGGCAGTGTGGGGCTGCTGATCAAGGTGGATGGGGCTTCATTGATCAATCCCAAATACTCAAAGTCATCCGGCATCTTGTAGGGCAGTTTGCGATACAGCGCAGGCGCTGTGGACATGCCAATGTGATGCACCAGCAAGGTATAGCCATCGGGGTTTGCTTTGGCCACTTTGGCGGCCCCGATGGTGCCACCTGCACCCCCCACGTTTTCAACAATCACGGTCTGACCACCCAGTGGTTTTCGCAAAGCCTCAGCCACGTCACGTGCAATCTTGTCACTGGGACCGCCTGCAGCAAATGGGACGACCAAGGTCACAGGCTTCTCTGGGAAATCCGCCTGCGCAGAAAACGACGCCAACACGAGCGCCAATGAAGCCGCGATTTGGCTGAATTGGGTGTTTGATTTCATGATGTCTCCTGGGTGGGGTTGTTGGTTAAGCAGAGAGCTCTTGCATCACTTGGTAGAGGTCGGCCTTACCTTCAAAACCGATACCAGGCAATTCAGGCAAGGTGATGTGGCTGTTTTCTACTTTCACACCATCTGGGAATCCGCCAAAGGGTTGGAACAAGTCGGGATAGCTCTCGTTGCCGCCAAGACCCAGACCGGCCGCAATGTTCAATGACATTTGATGGCCGCCATGAGGGATGCAGCGGCTGGGTGACCAACCATGCTCTTTCAGCATGTCCAACGTCCGCAGGTATTCGACCAAGCCATAGCTGAGGGCGCAATCAAACTGCAGATAGTCACGGTCTGGACGCATGCCGCCGTAGCGAATCAGGTTGCGTGCGTCTTGCATGGAGAACAGGTCTTCGCCTGTGGCCATGGGGTTGCTGTAATAGTTGCGAAGCGTGGCCTGCAACTCAAAGTCGAGTGGGTCACCGGGCTCTTCGTACCAGAACAAATCGTATTGCGACAAAGCTTTGGCGTATTGAACAGCCGTATCCAAATCAAAACGGCCATTGGCATCGACACAGAGTTTTTGGCCATCCCCCAAGACGCTCAAGATGGAATCGATGCGACGCAAATCTTCATCGAGCGAGGCCCCACCAATTTTCTTTTTCACCACGGTGTAACCACGGTCGATGTAGCTACGCATTTCATCTTTGAGCTTGCTGTGGTCTTGTCCTGGGTAGTAATAGCCGCCAGCCGCATAAACAAAGATCTCGCGGTTGGCCTTGCCGTTGCCATAGCGGTCAGCCAGCAGTTGAAACAAGGGCTTGCCTTCGATCTTGGCTACGGCATCCCAAATGGCCATGTCGATCGTGCCGATGGCCACCGAGCGCTCGCCGTGCCCCCCCGGCTTTTCGTTGGTAAACATGGTGTTCCAAATCTTGTGGGGGTCCAGGTTCTTACCTGTGTCGTCGATCAGCGCGTCTGGCTTGGCTTCCAAAATCCGCGGAATGAACCGCTCGCGCATCAACGTGCCTTGGCCGTAGCGACCATTCGAGTTGAAGCCATAGCCCACCACAGGTTTACCGTCGCGAATGACGTCGGTGATAACTGCCACCAAGCTCAACGTCATCTTGCTGAAGTCGATGTAGGCGTTGCGGATGGGCGAACTGATGGGGAAGGTTTTCTCTCGAATTTCTACGATTTTCATCTTTGCTCCTGGTGCGATGGATAATGAAAATGAATCGTAGGTAAGACGCATTGGTTTGACCAATGCTTCTTTTTTTGCATCTCATGCTTTAAAAGCACTGCCCCATGAAGACCATGAATTTGTCATGGCTGGAAGACTTTTTAGTCCTCTCAGTCAGCGGAAATTTCTCGCGCGCTGCGGAAGAGCGTCACATGACGCAACCTGCGTTCAGCAGACGTATCCGCGCCTTGGAAGAATGGCTGGGCGCAGATTTATTTGATCGCACCAATCAACCCGCGGCCCTGACAGACACTGGCAAGTGGTTTGAGTCCGTGGCGCGTGACATGCTCGCGCGCGCCGCGAAGATCCCCGGCGAAGCCCGCGCCTTCAATGAGGCGAACGCAACCACCTTGCGCATTGCGTCCACTCATGCGCTGTCCTTCACCTTCATGCCCATGTGGTTGCGCGGACTTGAATCACACATGGAGATCGGACAGGTTCGCTTGGTCTCTGATGTGCTTCAGCGCTGCGAAGCAATGCTGCTGGAAAGCCAAGTGCAGTTTCTACTCACACATGCGCATGCCGATGTCACGAGCACCTTAGACGAACAAGGCTATCCGTCTCTCGTGGTTGGGCGCGATCTGTTGATTCCTGTGTCGGCACCCAAGAAAAACGGCACCCCACACCACACACTGGACAAAGGCACAAGTAAACAACCGGTCAAGCTGCTCAGCTACAACCCAGAGTCTGGCATTGGTCGAATCGTGGCGCAAACGCAATCATCGTTGATGGCATCGGTGCCTGCCACATCCATCTTCACCGCGCATTTGGCGTCAGTGCTGCGCACCATGGCTCTGGCGGGCAAAGGCATTGCATGGCTGCCTCAAACCTTGATCGCCGAAGACCTGGAACGTGGCCTGTTGGTCGAAGCCGCCCCCCATACATGGTGCGTGGAGATGCGCATCCAGCTCTATCGCGACAAAGCCCCAATGAGTCAAGCAGGTGAGGCGTTTTGGAATGCGAATGTGGGCGGGCGAAAAAAACTCAAGTCGTCGACTTGAACAACGCCGCCACCACCTTCTTAGATTTGATGTTGGCGTATTTGCGCAATGGCTCGGGGGCCACGGGTTTGACAGCGTCTGCGCTGCGCACTGGCGCTTCGTAGGGCTTGTCAAAGAACGGGGCTTTCTTGATGCGCGGTGCGGGCGCGGAACACGCGCCACTTCAAGCGAGTACGTCGCTTGAAACTTGAAGGCTAGATACGAGTAGCGCCTGATCGTGTCCAGTTTATGCAGCCGTCAAAGGCTCCATGCGCACCACGGCACGCGCACCCACAGCACTTGCAAAACGTTGGACAGTTCGCATCGATGGCGTACCCCTGCCGCTCTCAATGCGTGCCACCACGCTTTGGGTCGTACCCATGAGTGCGGCCACATCGCCTTGCGTGAGGCCCGCTTGCGTGCGTGCTGCAATCAGTTCACGGGCCAGCTCAAACTCGGGCGCTTGTGCGTCATAGGCTTGGCGAACGGCAGGGTTGGCCAGCAGTTTGGCTTTCACGTCTTTCAGGCTTTTCATGTCGATTCCTCCAAGCGTTTCAATGCGGTTTCAATGGCCCTTCGTAGTGTGGACTGCGTCTTTTTTATGAACACATGCAGCACCAGCATTTCACCGATGTGCAAAAACCGAGCTTGCATATCGGTGGGGATGGTCTGTAATTCATGCGCCGCCAGTGGATGCAGGGTCACAGTCCACTGAGTTTCAAGTATAGCCTTTTTGCTATCTTTTGGGTTTTTCATGCAGCTCCCCTAGGTCCCGTTTGGTCCCTCTGGCAGCTTAAGGCGCCCACTTTTCAGCGAGAGCTATCACCGATTCAAATCTGTTTGCTCATCTCATGCGCTTCGCTGGAGCCCCTTCGCACCAAAAAAAACGCGCCATCAGCGCGTTTTCTTTTTAAGTCGTCGACTTGAACAACGCTGCCACCACCCGCTTGGATTTGATGTTGGCGGATTTGCGCAGTGGCTCGGGGGCCACGGGTTTGACAGCGTCTGCGCTGCGCAGGGGCGCTTCGTAGGGCTTGTCAAAGAACGGGTCGTTCTTGACGCGGGGCGCTGGCACATAGCCCGATTCGCGGCTGCGACGACCACTGTCTTGCTCACGTGAACGGCCAGGGTCACTGCGTTCGCCACGGTCGCTGCCACGCGATTCACGCGGCTCGCGGCGCTCACGTGAACGGTCGTGTTCGACGTTCACGCTCTCCAGGTTGATCTTGGTCTTGAGCAGTTTTTCAATGTCGCCCACCAAGCGTTGGTCACTGCTGGACACAAAGCTGATGGCATGACCCAAAGCACCGGCACGACCGGTGCGGCCAATGCGGTGCACGTAGTCTTCGGCGTTGAACGGGATGTCGAAGTTGAACACCGCGGGCACGTCTTTGATGTCCAAGCCGCGCGCGGCCACATCGGTACAGACCAACAAATCGACCTCGCCTTGTTTGAAGCCTTCCAGGGCTTTCAGGCGTTCGTCTTGGCTCTTGTCGCCGTGCAAGGCGCTGGTGCGGAAACCATCGCGCTCGAGCGAGCGGGCCAAACGGGCGCAGCCGAGTTTGCTGTTGCAAAACACAAAGGCTTGCTTCATGCCGTTGGCTTTGATGAGTTGGCGCAAGGCGTTGTACTTGTCGTCCACGCTCACGCTGTAGAACTGCTGCGTGATAGTGGCGGCTGTTTCGTTCGGACGCGCCACTTCGATGGTGACTGGGTTTTGCAGATAGCTACCGGCCAAGCGCTTGATCTCAGGCGAGAACGTGGCCGAGAACAGCAGCGTGGTGCGGGTCTTGGGCAAGTGGCTCAAGATGCGTTGCAGATCGGGCAAGAAGCCGATGTCCAACATGCGGTCAGCTTCGTCGAGCACCACGTATTCCACCTGGTTGAGCACCACGTTTTTGGCTTCGATGTGATCGAGCAAACGACCGGGCGTGGCCACCAGCACTTCGACACCTTTTTTGAGCTCGAGGGTCTGTGGCTTCATGTCCATGCCACCAAACACAACCGCGCTACGCAAGTTGGTGTGCACGGCATATTGTTTGATTTGCTGGGCCACTTGGTCGGCCAGCTCACGGGTGGGCAACAGCACCAAGGCGCGCACGGGGTGGCGTGCGGGCGAAGTGGAAGCGTTTTCGTGCTTGAGCAAACGTTGCAGCAGGGGCAGCGAGAACGCGGCCGTTTTACCGGTGCCGGTTTGTGCGGCGCCCATCACGTCTTGGCCAGTCAGAACCACGGGAATGGCCTGGGCTTGGATGGGGGTCATGGATTCGTAGCCCATTTCGGCTACGGCACGTGCCAGCGCGGGGGCCAGCTGCAAATTGGAAAAAGAGGTCGTCATGTCTGGGGCATATTGTCGCATCCTGGGCCGATGGGCCCGCAACCGCGTTTTTGGCCTCGAAATGGGCGTTATTTCAGGGTTTTGCCTGTGCGTTTGAGCTGGCTCGCCAAGGCGCTCAGGGTTTGGTAAACCTCACCCGCAGGGGCACTCCAGCCCTGCACCACTTGCCCTTGTGCTTGAACCACGGCCGTATCGCCGCGCGCGGCAGGGCCCGTCAAGGCTTGGGCAGGGCCCATGGCCAGCACGTTGTCGACCGTGCTGGTGAGCAAGGCCTGGGTAAGCGGACGCATCAAGTCCTCAGGCACGCCGGCGCTGCGCCAGGCGTCTTGCGCAATGCCTTGCAGCACCGTGGTGAAGTTGCTCGAGAACACCGCGGCAGCGTGGTACAGCGGCTTGTCGGCGCTGGCAATTTCAAAGCAACGCCCGCCGATGGCGGTCAAGCTGCCGTGCAGCCAAGCCAAGGCTTGGGCATCGCCCTCGAGCCCACAGGGCGTGCCCGCAAACTGGCGCACGCCGGTGTCAGGAGAAGCAAAGTTCAACACCGGATGGGCACTGGCCACGTGGCAACCCAAGGCTTGCAAAGGCTGCAACACGGCAGCGCTTAAAAAACCACTGTTGTGACAAACGATAGCCCCCGACATTCGGGCACCCTGGGCCTCAGCCAACGCTTGTGCCGCCAGCGCTACTTGGGCGTCGGGCACGCTGAGCAGCCACACATCGGCCGCGCGCATCTGCGCCAGCTCGGCCACAGCTGTGCCTGCGCCGACAAACTGGACGGCGCTTTCGGCACTGGAGAAAGATCGGGAGTACAGGTCTTGCACCTGCACTTGGGACTGCAGATGTAACAAGGCCGCGAGGGTTTGGCCCACGCGGCCACAGCCGATGACGTTGAGTGTCTTCAATCAGGTCTTGGGCAGCGTCACGCCCACTTGACCTTGGTACTTGCCGCCGCGGTCTTTGTAGCTGGTTTCGCAAACTTCGTCGCTCTCGAAGAACAACACTTGGGCACAGCCCTCGCCGGCGTAAATCTTGGCGGGCAGCGGCGTGGTGTTGGAGAACTCCAAGGTGACGTAGCCTTCCCACTCGGGCTCAAACGGCGTGACGTTGACGATGATGCCGCAACGCGCATAGGTGCTCTTGCCCAAGCACACGGTCAACACACTGCGGGGGATGCGGAAGTACTCGACCGTGCGCGCCAACGCAAAACTGTTGGGCGGGATGATGCAGACGTCGCAGTGAATATCGACAAAGCTTTTTTCGTCGAAATTCTTGGGGTCCACCACCGTGCTGTGGATGTTGGTGAACACCTTGAATTCAGGCGCACACCGAATGTCATAGCCGTAGCTGCTGGTGCCGTAGCTGACGATCTTGTGCCCGTCTCGCTGGCGCACCTGGCCGGGCTCGAAGGG
>JACCEA012192352.1_pt1 | contig 16175 bp, 9 predicted proteins | sample 7449851 | NCBI WGS metagenome assembly JACCEA01 (sample SAMN15323453, study PRJNA562643) | freshwater metagenome | isolation source: river surface water | place: USA:Blue River Watershed | collected 2017-08-18 | reverse complement strand
CACGAAAAGTACTTTCGAACGGCAATAACGGCCATCGCTGCAATGCTAATTTCAATCTACCATACAACGCTTCTGATATAGGCTTATCCTGCAAAATATCCTTTGGCAAACGGCTAAATGTGGATCGCTTGGTTTCCATTTGATATTTATAGCATGTATAATTAACTTGAAACTTAATACCAAACTTGTTTCCCCCATTTTCAGCAAATTCAAACTCTAACCCCATCTGCAAAATACGATGGTATAGCAAAAGGTCAGTATTGTTTGATGCATTAAGGCTATTACCAGCATTTGGGCCACTAGATGATGCAGAAACAGTTGATCGTAATAAGTCAATAAAACGTTGGATGCGATAAGGGGACAACTTCGCATCGGAGAATATGATGTGTTCCAGCAATACAAAAGTTCGGTTGATATTGGTCAACACTTTCTTTTCCGTTGACGTAAATTTCCGTTGTGGTTGAATTTTTCCTGCTACAATCATCATGACAGGTGACATTGCAGCAACGCGTATATCAGTCAATAACTCAAAGAATTCCGCATCGGTTATAAATTGAACGACCTTACTATCCAGCTTGATCAACATGGACAATAAATCCATGGATTCAGGCAATACATTTCGAATCGAAACTAAAGTTGACATAAATTCTTTGTCGATCACCTTGGTCAATTCTTTGTTATCACGAATAATATTTTGTAAGAATATTATCAACAGGCGATAAATTTCTTGGTATATCGGTAACTCAAAATTGCTTCCTTGAGCATACTCTGATGATTCTATCAAATCATGATTGACTGCAGAATAATCTCCAGACTTTTGTCTGACCCTTTCTTTTTCTTCCGGGTTTGGTTCATCAACATTTTGTTGCGAACCAATATCATTTTCCGATTCTTCATTCAGAGTTTTATCACCATCATTTTGATCACTTTCGGATTCTTCTGTTTCCTCACCATCACTCTCTTGTTCCTCTTCTGCGTTCCCAAAAATGTTCATTTCTTTCACTTCCTCTTCAATTTCATTCCCACTTATATCACCTCGAAGTAAATGTTGTGCATTTCGGTTCATATAAGAAATGATTATTTCGTGAAAGTCAAATTCCACCAAAATTCTTTGGTGTTTTCCATTTGCAACCAGCTTCAAGATATCAGCAAAATTTTCATCATGGCTAGTGAATATTGGTTTTCGCTTATCGCGATCAGAAACATTCTTCACCCGTTCGGCAATTTTTAAGAACTTGGCAGCTAAGCCAGTTGCTCCATTCACTGAACCTTCGTCATAGCTTGGAGGCTTAACAGTTGCAGTTTCCAACAAGTCTTCATGGGTTTGTAACGGTGTCGCCATACTTCTATTCTTCATTGTGCGTTTTTCAGGAAGGAATTCTTCCAAACAGCAAAAGTTTATCAGTCCAACTTGCGTATGATCAGCATCATTGTACTTCAATAGTAATTTCTTCAATTGGAGGACACTCAGCATCAGCTTTCGCGTTCGTTGATGACGAGCACGCTCACGCAATTCTGAAACGGTAATGACTTTGTCATACTCATCATGCTTTTTCATTTTGCGCTTCCCTTTTCTTTTATAAGGTTGCTTCATTACACTGGTTTTGCTCCGACTTGCAGTCATCATTAAAATAGGGTCCAAAGATAATAGATCTTCTTCGGGGAAGAAATATTGATCGAATCGTTCCAAAATCTGACATAATAGAAATTTATTGCGGTTCAGATATAGAACCATAGGGGATGTCGCTTTGTAATCAATAAGGAGCTCTTGCATGATGTACTCACTCAGCTCAGCTCGACGCGAATTTATGCGGTAGAGTAAATTCATCACTTCAGCGCGCAACTGAGGATCGTTGTAATAAATAACTTCAAGACAAGATTTGAAAGAATCTTCCACAAATAAATCAGGAATATTCCAAATCATATCCGGATTTCTAGCAACTCTCATGTACAATTCACCCCACGTTTTTGCACGAAATTGCTTGTTCTCCTCTTCAGTTAACGTCATATTGCGCATTTTGGCCTTCAAACGACTAGCAAAGAATTGAGCTGCCTTTTTCTTGACCGCACCGATCTTTGGGGCCACCAGTAACGATTCAGCGCTTTGTTCAACTTTGGTAAACTCCTTCTTATCTTTATTTTTCTCAATTTCATGGGTACTTTTTGAGGTAGCAGAATCTTCATCCTGCTGGGACTTAAGTTGTATCATCGAATCAAAAAGTGGATAAAACAAATCTTTCAGCTCCTCGACCGTTACGGAATGAAGCAGGTCCAGACTAGTTCCCAATATTTTGCAGGCGAAGAGAGTGATATTCATGATTCCTTGCAGTAGGCCAAATTCATCTTGGCAATATCCAAAAAGCTTCCGATAAAAATCATCTATATTTTTTTCGTCATCTTGGAAGTGAAACTTCTTATATAAAACTTGGTCTGGGGCAACATCAATGATGTGCAACATCGATCTCATTATTGAACGAATATGACTCATATCACCGACAGGAGCCTTGACAATAGTGCTTCTAGATCGATTCCTTTTGAAAAACTTCGATTTCTCTCGATGATGCGCATGACCACTACCATGACTATGATGGCTCAATGTATCATTATCTTTGAAAGTTATTACTCTTAATGTTTGATCATCTGCTGTTTGGATGTAATCAAAATTAAAAATTGAACTATTTTGTGGGTGATCGTAGAAGTATTGATCATAAATAGTTGCATTTCGTGGGGCTTCGGAAGCGAAAGCCTCAGGATCATCTGTCGCCACCACTAATACAGGATTACACATTTTTTCAGGCTCAAAAAATCTCCGCAGCATTAGGGCTTGAATAAGAACGAGCATAGTCTGCATGTAATCGATATTTCTTGCTATACTTTCTACCGTTTCTTGCTCTTGATCTTTTGTAGGATCCGTCCCAATTTGCTTAAATGATTCCTGGGTTACGAGTATGGCACCGGCTTCAGTAGATCGAAATACAACTGAAGAGTCCTTATGTAGGAACAAATCGTTTGTTGCCGAACGTATTTTGTGCTTCCACAATCCTTGTGCCTCTTCATCAACGAATTGTTTTATCACGCGCATTAAAATAGCGCGCTGCTCCAAACTGTGGACATTTCTTTGAGCCAATTCTTTTTTCACACTCGCATTCATGGCTCCGATTATTCGCCGTAGCATTTGAATGTTACCTTCTTGGAGAGCTTGATTGAGCTCATGCCATATTGGACTTCTCAATCCAAATTTCACGCATTTCTTGTCAAATGCTTCAATGTACAACTTTAGCTCATTCAAATCCATATCTTCGGAAAGATTGAAAATATCACAATCCTCTTGAGAAAATATTCCAAACAATTTGATAGAACATTCACGATAAAATATATCGTCCCAGTCCATTAACGCCATACTATCTTGTTGCTCAATGTCAAGAAAAGAGCTTTTGCCGGATTTAGGAATTGGGGGTAGAAATGCGCTGTCCACATAACAATAATACAATACTTCTATCATCTTTGTCTTAATAGGGAGCAAAAAAGTGCGATGGATTGTAAAATCTTCATGAACATGATTTAAACCATGATCATCACCCCGCAAATGTTCCATAATATACAGTATGTGATCTACTGGCAATACTTGTCTAACTAATCGTTGTGTCCAACCATTTCGACCTGCACAAATCGAAGCAAGCAAATCTAAGCTGGCACAATAAAATCTTAACTCCTCTTCCTCTAGTTTATGAAGCTCTTTCCATGTTATGTGACACAGAAGTGAATTAACAATGCGTTCCAATTCAGCAAATTCTGGAATAGATTCAATTGCTTGCTGGCGGGTATCTGAATCCATTGACATCATTCTTCTCGTAGGGGTCCATAGTTCGGTCTTCAAATGCATAGCACGTTTCCATTGATCATCATCTACAGCAGCCTTAGAGATTGATTTGGATCTAATTGGACTTGCTATCCCCTCTATATCAAAAGGACGCAACTTTAAAACTGTAAGGCATATTTCATTTTTGTCATATGCACCTACCTTGCGATGCACATGGTTTAAATTGTCCATAGATAGAAGTAGTGATGAAAAGCTTTCCATGAGTTGCCCGTATCTCACCATTCAACTCATCTGCACTTTCCAGCACGGTGCGATAAAGAAATACGGAATTCCTGGGTGAATTATTGTCTTCCCCATACGGTGACCCTAAAAGATGCTTTGCAACAATCATTTGCATTTTGCGATTTACTTTTTCATAACTTGCTGACATGATTCCGCTTTGAGGCTTACATAAACGGGAAAGTATACTGTAAATATATTCATTGGGTATGATTTCTTTCAACAGTTGTTGATAAACTACGTCCAATAAAACTTCAACATCTTCGCAACCCATTGTATCTATGGGAATATCATTTTGTAGTTCTTCCGCGTGTACAGCCTCAATAAATTCCAGAAGTGGTGGAGTCCAAATCATTTTCACAGGGGATAGGGATAATACGACCAAATGTTCAATCATAACTTTCACACCACCGCACTTCAGAACACTATAAATAGAATCGGAGTTGCGCGTTAGTAACATACTTAATGTGTGGTAAGCTTCCTTTGCGAGCTCCATCTCGGTTGCACATTCACTTATATCTCGGGGAATCATGCAGCGATTAGTGCCATCGCCCTCGGTTTTCACCAATGGTGCAAAAGCACGATCTACCAATTTAAAAATTAGATATACCATACCCAGATCATTAGCTGTCATGTAACCATAGCTGTTAGACCTTTCAGGATCAAGAAAACCACCATTTTCACGTAATGAACCTAGCAAGATTGTCAACTTATGGAAAATATCAGTTCTATTTACCATTGAACTGTGCGTTTGATCCAAGCGTTTCAACATTCCTTCCATCCCGTGCCGTATCTTCTTACCTGAAAAAATCATTTCAACGACATCAGATGGTGCGATATGAATTTGATAAACATCTTTGTCATAGTGACTACCACTTAATACGAAAATTGGTCCATTCTCTTTGTTTCTTTTTCCCATTGTTTTCAGATGTTTTTTTGTCTTTGTGTGGAGTATACGCACATCATTATCACAAGGTATCCTTGAACCTTCCAATGGATCATTGGAATTAGATTGCGAAATGGATATTGGACTCATTAAATTAAGACGAAATTCAAAACAACAATCCTCATTGGGGAAATCAACCAAAGTTATCTTTTCCGATTTCGCAGAGATTGACACACAAAGATATTTCTCTGATAAGAGATGTCGCAAATAAAATTGACGACCTTGCATAATTATTCCTGGCAATTTCCATTCTATTGCATCGGTTTTCAAAGGTATTGTTTCAATTTGCCAAAGCGTTGAGCATGTTTCAATTGTTGTTTTCTCTTGAGGTAATGCAAATACCTTCACTTGGTCGTGATGAGATTGTTGAACATTTTGGGCTTTAGTTGTCGGGTCATAACGATTGTTACTCATTCCAGCCATAAGAAAACAATGATCTACCTTGTGATAAATTTGAAAGATATCACCCCCTTTCAACGATTTGTCAGAAACTTCACGATGAGACAAAAAAGGTAGTATTCGAAAACCTGACTTCTGCTTGTATTGATTTGACAATTTCAAGTGATTGGGACCTGCAGAATATAAGCTTCTACCAATAAAATCAACGAAATATAATAAATCTCTGAAATAAACAAATTCTCCTTCGCTTCGGACATTATAGCTTGATTTCAACTTGAAATTGCACTCCTTGGAAATGCGTTCTTGATCTTGTCTAGAGATAAGCTCCAGAGAGTCATTTTGAGAGTTAGACCTTATAAATTCCTCGGTGCTGACTAAGATAAGCTTAATTTGACTACCATAATGCACTGGTTCGCCGGGTGCCTCAAACCCTACACCGTAAGCGACTTGAAAAATATTCGCACTAAAGCATTCGGGAGGAATCTGAAAAACTTGGTTCTGATATGAAGTTGCGCTGCTTGCGGTTGAATTGTGGACATGATGATTCTTTTTGCTTGCTAAGTGCAACATATTACCTTCACCATTTGTATTAACTGAAGAAGATGAAGGAACACTATCTCTATCAACCCATAAAGGATTGACGCTTAGGAAGCGCTTCTTCGTAAATTGGAGAACACTTTCATTACTTTGGTATTTCAAATTATTGCCCTTTACAGCATAATTGAGAGAATTAATAGTTGCCAATCTGGATGTTGATGATTCCAAACTCTCCAAACCAACCAAGCCACCACCTACCACATGATGTAACTGATGGTTGCTAGTGGATTCATTATCCGGGAATGCTTCAAAAAAGATAAGGTCGCCGTAGCAGAGATATGAACCACTTGGAGTTTCCATAATGCATTGAAGTTCTGAAAGAATGAGGATGAATTGCCACTCATCATATTATGATGCCACAAATAATACGAGATGAGCTTTGCTTTTTGGTTATTGTACAATAAATAGTCAAAACGCTTTGTCAATTTGAATAAATAACTGCCAAAAAACTTGTTTTTAGTTTTGGGAAAAGGTGTTTTTTATATTCTGGAGAATGCGAAAGAAAAAGAGCATGGGCGGTGTAGGGCGGGTGTACATGCTGTAGCACGCCGTTCAAATGTGGCAAGCGCAAGCCAGATATAAAACATATATCATTATGGTACTTTGCACCTTCTTTCTGAATATTGCATAGTTTTACAACTCCATATCGTAGGTTACTTGATAGAAGTATTGTCTCAGTATGTCGTGGTGCACAATTGAATCAGATCCTGGTGTTTTTACCGAAATGATAAACAATTTCGGCGTTAAAGGAATTTCTGTTGAAGAAATTTACAGTTTAGAAGAAGGTGAGCAAGCTAAGGAGCAGTCACATGGCTTGATATTTTTGTTCAAGTGGAAAGCAGAGCAAGACAATCGACCTTGTTTGGATCCTGCCAATGTGCCAGAGTTATTTTTTGCAAAACAAACCGTCAATAATGCTTGTGCTACTCAAGCCATCTTGTCAGTGTTGCTAAATGCGACTGATATTGACATTGGGGATGAGCTGCGAGAGTTTAAGTCATTCGCTCTGGCATTGGACAGTGAAAGTCGCGGTATTGCAATCGGTTCAAGTGAAAGTATTCGGACCACACACAATTCATTCGCAAGAAATGAGCCGTTCATGACTGAAGAAGCAAAGATAGCCTTTGGAGAAAAGGAAGACGTTTTCCACTTTATCGCATACATACCTTTTCAAGGAAAAGTTTATGAGTAAGTATATGGCTAATTTCGTTTGTTTGAAATTAAAATTGAAAATACAGAATTGATGGCCTCAAGCGTGGCCCTATTTTGCTCGGTGATGCAGGAAACGATTGGTTACTTATTGCAAAACCTGCAATCGAAACACGTATGCAACGCTATGCATCATCAGAAACAGCTTTTGCGTTGTTAACAATTCGTCCCAAACGATCAGCCCAACTAGAAAGCGAGATTTCTGTTTTGGAGGAGAGAATTGAAGAGCTCAGGTTAGTTGAAGAAGAAGATGAAGAAGTTAAGGAGGTAGTAAATGAGATGCGAGAAAGGATTGCTGAACTACGAGGACGCTTAGATTATGAATTGTCGAATGTGGAGAGGCAGCGTCAAGAGAATATTCGTCGTCGACATAATTATTTCCCTTTTGTACTAACTTTGTTGAAACATTTGTCTGAAAGGAACTTATTGCAGCCCATGATTGATAGAGCAGTTGAGAGACAATCCAGTCAGCCAAGCTATAAGCGTACCAAATTTGACACATGAAAAGGAGTTTGAATTGTTTGAAGTGTTGATAATGTACTGATATGTTTAGTTCAAACTATTGTAAAATTGTGTAGAAAATAATTGCTCTTTATTAGTGAGGTACATATCTTTATTGCCCAGCCAAACGCTATCAAAACATGATATATAATGGTTCTTTTTTGTGTCAATGGAAGAACCACCACGTAAAACAAAACGGATTGTTGTGACATTAGACAATAATCAACAAATTCATTTTGGTAATAAAGGATCATCAACTTCCAAAGACCATCATCACTAAACGAACTCAATTATCGAATGCGTCATTTGTCAAATCCATTAGAAACACAACTAATCAATAAATTAGCTATGTCGCCCGCTTTGCTTCCATCTAATACATTGTGGAGAGATTCAACAAACATTTATAATAACATAAAAAATTTAATCAAATTACTTTAAGAATGAAATATACAACATTCTCTGCTTTCCTTATTTCTTAATTTAATATTAAAAGCCGTCCTGATTCTTTGCAAAGCACTATTTCTTACTATGTAACCCATTTCTTTCACTCCTTATGCATAATATTCGCCCATTCAAAATAAATAAATAAAAATAAATCTATATCAATTCATGATTTTTTAATTCTATTCTATTCACACCCAATTAGAATACTAATAGTATTCTATATAACTGATGAGGTTTTGAACAATTTTGATGCACGGCCACTTAGGGAAGAAGATAGCCCCATCCTACATGACGAAGGATTTATATAGAAGTATTGTTTTTAAACCAATTACAGTCTGCGTAAATTGCATTTTTAAGAAAGAAATTCACCTCTGATTAAACAAGGGGTAGGATAATTTCATTATTGGTCATTTGTTCCTTGAAAATTAATAAAGAATTGAATTCAAGCAATTGGTTGCGGAATGTCCAATGTGTGACACGTGGGGCATAGAAATTGTATGGTCATGACTTTTTGCGATTTAGGCCTTAGTCATGTGATTTTGAGGCCAATGAATGTTACAGCACTCACCACCCGTTGACTAAAAACTTCCTCATGTAAAATTTGCCCAGACAAATGCTATCAACCCTAAACTATGATCGCCATATCTATCCAATATTGTACAAGTATTATTGTGACATTATTTTTATAATCAGAAAGCTAAAGGAAAAGGTAGAAAGTGAGGAGTGCGGCTGCAACTGACAGCAGTGAGAGCCGAGAAGAAGAAGTGGGAAGCCAGTAGCTTTTTCTCGCTGCGGCCGCCTGTGGCTCTGCTCAGTGGCCATCAACGGTATATGATGGGATGTCATTTATTGTAGTATCCCGGTATCGCCTCATGTGGTTGTGAAAAGCAGACTTAAATTTCAATAATCTTCGTATAAAATCTATCTTTCAACTATTTCCTATATCTTCCGTTTTGTCAAAGTTCATTTGTGCTCGATATGCCACGATTGGAAACGGATGTCAAGTTGGACTTTAAGGACGTGTTGATACGTCCTAAAAGATCAACCTTAAAATCTCGGTCGCAAGTTTCCCTTGAAAGAACTTATTCTTTTCGCAATTCGAAAAGAACATGGACTGGAATTCCCATAATGGCTGCTAACATGTATGTTTTGTGCTCATTTGTGTTAGATTCATTTTCTCACATCCACAACGAATCTCGTGAATCTATGTGGTGTTTAGGGATACAGTAGGCACATTTGAAATTGCTGAGGCTTTTGGTGCTTACAAAATGATCACATGTATGCACAAACACTACACCGTTGAGGAATGGATCCGATGGGGAGAAGCGCACCCTGATTTGTTGGATTATGTTGCTGTAAGCTCCGGAACAAGTAATGAAGACTTTGAAAAGATGAACGCAATCCTTGCTAGAGTCAATGTCAGTTTTATTTGTCTCGATGTTGCAAATGGATATTCAGAACATGTTAGTTCACTGGTTACTGCGCATTGAATAAGGTCTCACTATTTTTCACATTTTTGTAGTTTGTCAATCATGTTCGTAGGACCAGAGAAGCTCAGCCAAACTGTACATTAATTGCTGGAAATGTTGTTACAGGAGAAATGGTTGAAGAGCTGATTCTCTCTGGGGCAGATATCATTAAAATTGGAATTGGTCCAGGTTCGGTATGTACTACCCGCAAGCAAACTGGTGTGGGGTATCCCCAATTATCTGCCATTTTGGAATGTGCGGATGCTGCTCATGGCTTGCATGGTCATGTTATCTCTGATGGAGGATGTACTTGTCCTGGGGACTTTTCGAAGGCGTTTGGAGCTGGTGGAGATTTTGTCATGGCAGGTGGTATGTTTGCTGCACACTTTGAGAGTGGTGGAGAATTGGTTGAAATCGGCGGAAAGCAGTACAAACAATTCTACGGGATGTCTTCATCTGTTGCGATGAATAAACATGCTGGTGGAGTTGCGGAATATCGCTCTAGTGAAGGGAAGGCAGTCATCCTCCCTTACAAGGGACCAATCAAGGATACCATTAATGATATCCTCGGTGGCATTCGATCTACTTGCACATATGTTGGAGCCAGGTACTGCATTAATTTTTGTTGAAGTATGTTTTAGATATAAAACATCCTTGTTACAGTGAGTTGCGTGAGCTCTCGAAGAGAACAACTTTCATTCGTGTTAGCCAACAAATCAATGAAGTCTTTGGGTCTAAAGACGAAAGCAAGAACCCAGTGTTTGCAGCCATCGCAGATCCAACCGCTCCTGATAGTAAAAACACTGAAGATGAATCAGCCGCGAAGAAGCAGAAGACGGATCCATAATTGATGATTAAAATATAAGAGTTCTAGAGTTCACGTTATTACATCAATCAATAACCGTCAATTTTCATTAACCAATATATATGCATTTTGTTTTTTTCTCTGTTTGTGCAATCTGGGATGCTCTCTTGATCTAACATGAGAATTCCAAATTGCAATAAAATATTCCTTAAAAAAAAATTGCAAAAGTACTGAATAAATGCAGCAAACCAACAAATAGCATGTAATAATCTAATATTTTCAATGTCGGAAAAAAAACAAACAGCATGTAATTGTAATATGGTATAAGCAAATAGTTCTATGTTGTAGCGAACCCCGCGACAACACCAGATCCTGTAGGGACCACAATATAGTTATGGGCAATGAAGAAGGACTTAGTACGAACACCTTACGGTACAACTTAGCTCGCTCGATCGCTCGATCAACCAAATTGTTAGTTCGTTAGTCCTTTAATTATACAGTATTGTGATTTGGGATTGTGGATTTGGGCGTAATTTGTATAAAAAAAATTGTATTGTATTTGGTATTGTAGAGCAAATTGTTCCATGTCATGTGGGTAGCTACAGTACTACCTTTTTGAAATGCTGAAGAACTATGCACCTTCTTCTCCTATGTCGTCAACTGGTGGATCACGGAACCTTCACCTCGCAATAGGAGCAATATTTTTATTAGCGGTTGTTTTTCCTCTTGGACAATACCTTCATTCGTACAGTTCGATGACTGTGAAGGATGTCTCAAATTCTGCAACACTCTCGTTACTGCGGTGGTACGATTCATCCACAACATACTCAATTACTCCGTCGATAGAATTAAAAAACATGCTACAAGAGATCGAAGCATTAAATAGACAAATTATTGCATTACGGAAGTTATCTTTGTCTTCTGGAAATTATTCACAGCTTGCATTTGTAGAGAATGAGTTCAAAGCACGATGGTGTTACTCTTATGCTGGCACATCACTAAGTTCAGAAGAAGTCCATCAATTTTACGCTACTGGACAGGCTCACGTCAATGATCGGTATGGTACAAAGGATAACCGAGCATTCTTTGCATACGCGATGTTACGTAGTTATGATCACATTCACAGATATATGAACGAATTGTATAAGATTAGCTTGATGACAGCATTTGGGGTTGATGCAGTTGATTCGAGTTTGATGAAGCAAAGTTCCACAACATCTGTATCCAACGAGACTTTAAAGATATTATCAGTGCCTTCATCAAATTTCAACCTTAAGATTCCGGAAATTACCTACATGACCACTTCAGTGTTAACTAAGGAAAGGTCTACTTTCTCTTTGCGAAAATATAGGAAAAAGGCTAAAAGTTTTCCCGACATTGACTTGAAGGTGATTCAATCGTTGACGGATCTAATATATTTACCATTAAAGGATCCAATTGCTTTAAGCTCTGATTCCGCAATGCAATTAAAATTGTTAGATAATATTCCTTATTACATGCTCGATGAGGTTTACCCTGATATGACTTCTAGTTCTGTCCAATCACAATTGGATTTTATGTGGAGGTGGATAAAACACGGTCGTTCGCGAGAGCATCCAGTGATTTTGGGAAGTTTGATGCATTACAATTTCCAGCAGTTGCATCCATTTGTTACTGGCAACTTGAGGGCATCCCAACTTTTATTGAATCTTGTCCTTCTAAAATACGGTTTTCCCATGATGATACTAAGAAATGGTAATAGAGGTGCTACATATAAATTGAAACTAGATATTGCAAAAGAGCGAGGTGATTTATTACCATTGGTGGAATTCATTGCTGGAGAAATGATCTTTACATTGAATTTCATTAAGCATTTGTATGAAGGTATAGTCGACCCACTCTGATGAAGACAATGATTTAATTGGAAGATGCTGATCCTCTTGATATATTATTAGTTTGTAAAACTATTTATACCATCCGGAACAGTTAAAATAAACACAATGCACAATATATAACTATGTCTATAGAATTGTATCATTTAAAGCAAACACAATTTCAAGCACCAAGTCAAAAGATTGAAAATTAAGAATGATTGAAAGGAATCAATTTCAGATATTTATGATTCTAGAATTGGGAATACATTATTAAGTACATACATACCGCAACAGCAATTGTATATGGTCACCTTGGATTGAAATTAACCGAATTGATTTACCGTCATTCCAATCTTCAGACACATTTTCAGTTTATTAGTTATGGGCCCCAATGAAAGGAGTCCATACTCAGTTTTTCAACAGGTTGCACAGCTAGTTACATGTGATTCTGTGATATGAATGAAGCATATTTCAATTTTAAAATCGTTTGTACAGTTTAGTTGTCATTTGTCTCTTCTGGCTATTGCCGTTCGCCGTTCCTTTCCCACTCAGAACACCAAAATATACTATTTACATTCTGAAGACACTATTACTGTTATAATCAAACTTTAATATCCCTTATCATGCTATTGTGATTTTTCAAACTTGCTGCTCAGCAAACACTTGTAAAAATTTATCAATGCCTATTGCGTTTCTGAGTTTCTGAGTGGACTTCTCTCTTTTTCTCTTTCAAAAAAGTTGCCATGAACAATGAAATTGCCAGAGTTACGCGAAGTCGCGTAACAAGCGAGGTCAAAACTGCTACAAAGTCTAACCGTATAAAGCGAGGGTCGCACACCACATCTAAATCAAAGAATTCGAAAAAAGGGGAGGATGATAGTGAAAACGAAAATGATGAAGAATCAGATGGTGATGATGACGATGGAGAATATGTTGCGGCAGAAGCTGATTTCAATAGTGATGAAGAAGATGAAGAAGAAGATGTTGATGAGACGTACGATAAGAGACAGCATGCAAAAAGGGTCACCAATCGTCCTGCACATACGAAAAAGATGGGCCTTTCAGCAGATATACTTGTAACAGCTGATCAAATGCGTTTAGTTTCGCTGGCCAGACATCGGAATATTTTAAAACCATTCATTACGGAGAAAGTTTATAACATTTTATCAACAACATTGCAAAAGCGAGGCCAAGACTCTTCTGGACCAGAATTGAAGAGAGACGAGCAGATTATCAAGCAGCCCAAATCGCTAGTTAAATGCACCATGAGGAATTATCAGGTAGAGGGTTTATCTTGGTTGGTAAATAACTACCATCAGAGAATTAACTGCATGTTAGGAGATGAAATGGGTTTAGGAAGTAAGTAAATGTAACTGTTTTCCACAGGTCTATAACTGATGTTTTCCATTTATTAGAAACCTTGCAAAGTATATCATTCGTAGCATACATGTTGCATGTCAAGAAAGTGGCTGGTCCATTTTTGTTTGTCGTTCCATTGACAGTATTGTTCAACTGGATGAACGAATTCCGCAAATGGTGCCCAACAATTAATGTACTTCGTGTTCACACAACTGATACCACTGAACAGGAAAGATTGAAGTCACTCATAGCTGACCCTAAAACAGAAGTGGTAGTTACTACTTATGAAATTATTAAAACCGGCGGTCTATCCCAAGTTTTGAGACGTGTGGTATGGCGTGCTACATTTTTGGATGAAGGTCATCGTATTCGTAACGAAGATAATATTGTTTCTCGTGCTTGTTGCGGGATACGGTCTGAGTTTAAAGTAATATTGACTGGAACACCATTACAAAATAATTTGCGTGAGACTGGTGGATTATTAAAGTTTTTGGCACCGAATGTTTTCACTGATCTTTCACTGTTTGATGATGCATTCAATTTAAATAGCTCAAGTGGTCCTGGAATAAACGCAACTTCAAATGATGGTGGTGGTTTGCAAATTGATCGAGAGCTGCTCAATAAAGCACATTACATGATTAGACCGTTCCTTTTACGAAGAATCAAGAGCGAGGTGGAGCAAAAGTTACCCCCAAAGATTGAAACAAAGATTGATTGCCCGATGACTGAGATGCAGAAAGAGCTCACTCAGTTTTTGCTCTTTCGACAGAGAGTACTGTTGGCGAAATTAGAACAACGTTTGAAAGAAAAGATTGCAAAGGAAAAAGAGCGTCAGCAACAATTAGTGCTGGAACAACTGCAAGTAAATGATCAAAATATGGGATCTTCTTCTCCAAAGCGTCAAGAGGTTGAGGAGAGAAATCTCGAGGATAGTGTTGTTTCTGATACCGTTGCCATGACATCAGCCAATGATGATTCTGATAAGCCTGCACCTTTAACAGTGGAATCGTCGCAACCTTTAAAGAAGAAGAGGAAACGCATTAGTGAGTCCACTAGATTAGCGGATAGTACTAACTCTATATCAGCTTCTGAATCTAGAGGGATTCATGGGCTTTTAGCTCATCTCAGGAAAGCTGCCAATCATCCATACTTATTTGAGGGAATTGAGAAAATTAATTCAGATGGTACACCAACAGAAGAGATTGTTTCAACGTCTGGGAAAATGATCATCTTGGATAAATTACTTTCTAAATTAAAGGATAAAGGCCATCGTGTTGTCTTGTTTTCTCAATTTACTCACACTTTGGATATCATATGTGATTATTTGGAAATGCGTGGACATTTGTACCAGCGATTGGATGGATCCACTAACCGGGTTATGAGAGAAGTGCGCATCAATTTATTCAACAAACCTAATTCAGAATACTTCATATTTGCTTTGTCTACACGCGCTGGAGGAGAAGGCGTGAACTTGTACACTGCTGACACGGTTATTCTATTTGACAGGTGCGATTAATTTTGTTTTTTTTTCTAAACTGTATTTTAATATGGTATTTCCGGTCGAAAATAGTGATTGGAATCCTCAGGTAGATATTCAAGCAATGGCAAGAGTTCATCGTATTGGTCAAACCAAAGTTGTTCATGTATATCGCATGGTGACTAAGGGGAGCATTGATGAATGCATTGTGCATCGAGCCCAAAAGAAACTTTTTTTGGATTCCATGGTAAATCGTGGGAGTACGAGTCAAGCTTTAGCATTGGATAAGCAAATGCAAGAGGAAAAAAAGAAAAAGAAAATAGATGCAGATTTCGATCGTCTGGCAAAACGGCAAAAAAGGGCGGGTTCAAATGATGATAATGAAGAAGGTGATGAAAGTACTTCGGGTGAAGAAGAAGGTGATGGACTGAAAGATGAAAACGAAGAAGAAGATGAATTTGACATGATGAACACTTCTCGGTTATTTGCTACCTTGAAATTTGGTTGGAATAGCGCTTTTTCTGCTGGTCACAGCGATAGTAAGAAGCCTGAAGAAATGATATCCGATGCTGATATAGACGTTATTATTGATCGAACACGTGGCATTGAAATTGCTGGATCGAGCATTCCAAAAGATTCAAGTGCTGGGGATCAGGCAGAACCTATTGATTTACAGTTAGCACGAAATAATGAAACAATCTCTGGTATTGGAACGGAACCGGTCACTGGTGAAAGCAAACTCAAAGAAAACCAAGAGATTTCTATCGATACATTTGATGAGCATGTTCCTTTGGTGAAAATTGACAATATTCGAGAACAGTCACTTATGGACCTTGAGAGTGAATGGAAAGAGACATATGAACAAGGGAATCAAGAAGCATTAACTACAGCATTAGGTGGAGGACAAGATGATGTCAACAATGAGGTGATTGAGTTAAATGCTAGAGGTCGTCCCAAGCGACAAAGTCAATCAAGAACAGTCAATGTTCATGTTGCTGGTGTTGGATTAGTTTCAAT
>JACCEA011956714.1_pt1 | contig 16180 bp, 15 predicted proteins | sample 7449851 | NCBI WGS metagenome assembly JACCEA01 (sample SAMN15323453, study PRJNA562643) | freshwater metagenome | isolation source: river surface water | place: USA:Blue River Watershed | collected 2017-08-18 | reverse complement strand
CAGATCCCGCAAGACCAGCTGCACGACTACGTCATCATGGGCGAGCTCTCGCTCGATGGCACCGTCAAACCCATAAAAGGAGCACTGCCCATAGCCATACAGTCGCGTGCCGAAAAATTCAAAGGACTCATAGTGCCCAAAGAGAATGCCCGCGAGGCCGCACTCGTCAACAATCTGGATGTATATGGCGTAGAGAACATCTCCGAGGTCATAGACTTCTTCACCGGCAAGCTGGTGCTGGAGCCTCTCAAAGTAAACACCCGCGAAGAATTCTTTGACGCCCAAAGCCATTTCGAAATAGATTTCAACGACGTTAAGGGCCAGGAGAACGTGAAGCGCGCGCTGGAGATAGCCGCGGCCGGTGGTCACAACGCCATCCTCATAGGTCCGCCCGGTGCCGGCAAGACCATGCTGGCCAAGCGGCTACCCACCATTCTGCCACCACTCACCCTGCACGAGGCACTCGAGACCACCAAGATACACAGCGTGGCAGGCAAGTTGCCCGGCAATACATCGCTGGTGGCGCAGCGACCCTTCCGCAGCCCCCACCATACTATCAGCGATGTCGCACTTGTTGGCGGCGGTGGCATACCGCAGCCCGGCGAGATATCACTGGCTCACAACGGCGTACTCTTTCTCGATGAGTTGCCCGAGTTCAAACGCACCGTGCTCGAGGTCATGCGCCAGCCCATGGAGGAGCGCCGCGTGTCCATATCGCGCGCCAAGGTGAGTATAGACTTCCCGGCCAGCTTCATGCTCATAGCGTCTATGAACCCATGCCCCTGCGGCTACTTCAATCACCCCGAGAAAGAATGTACCTGTTCACCCATCATGGTGCAGCGCTACCTCAACAAGATCAGTGGCCCCCTGCTCGATCGCATAGACCTGCATGTTGAAGTCACCCCTGTTCCGTTTAGCGAACTCACCTCACAAAAGACCAGCGAGAACAGCGACGATGTGCGTACCCGTGTCATAGCCGCGCGCGAGATACAGGCAAAACGATTTGAAGAACACACCGGCATCTATGCCAATGCACAGATGGGCAGCAAGCTGCTGAAAGACATTTGCGAGATAAGCCCTGTGGGTCACAACCTGCTCAAGACCGCCATGGACCGACTGAACCTCAGCGCCCGCGCCTACGACCGCATACTGAAAGTGAGCCGCACCATTGCCGACCTCGCCTCCAGCCCCGATATTCGCCCCGAGCATCTTGCCGAGGCCATCCAATACCGCAGCCTCGACAGAGAAGGGTGGGGAGGGTAGCTTCGCAGTGCAGAGTGCGAAGTGTAGGGATATGTCAAAAATATTACGTCTGCGCCGGGTCTCTTAGTATTGCCTTGTGCGCAGCAAGGACCCGGTGGCTTCAGCGGTGGGGTTGAGTTTATTCCTGATGCCCCTGCACGAGCATCAGAAATAAACCCGAATTAGAAACTATTCATTATTTGCTCATGGCTCAGATTAATTAGAAAGCTTCTATAAGCCCTGATCGGCTTTGTAATTAACCGGCAAGCACTACTTAACGCTATATCGAACCAGTCTTCGTTCCATTACCATTGGGAAGTCTACATAGTGGATCGATTCACTCACCATGCCAATGTTTTTGGCATATTTCCACTGGCACTCGCGAGTGTCCCACATCGCACCGGGCGGGTATTTGCTTATTTTTCGGAAAGTTGATGTTGTAAAGGTACCCGCCGTGACAACGGTAGTTGCACGCCTGAATCCCATTTTTTCGGTGATCGTCAGCGTATAACTCGTTACACCGTTTGGCCCGAATGTGTACGTGCGTAATGCGTTGGTATAATCAGTAGAGCAAAAAGATATTATGCCATTCTCATCGACCGTATAGCCCAGTGAGTCTCTTAAGTAGCGTACTGTCGTAATACTTGTCGGCACGGCAACCATGCTGTATTTGTGGTACAGGTACTTTCCCATGATGGTATCTTTCTCAACATAACCACTATCATATTTTCCTTGCGCATGAGCTTCACCATTGGCGCTATCTAGCCAGTATCGTTCGTATATCCAGTAGTTACCCGGTTTCAAAGCCATGTAGTCTGCATATTGATTATTTGTCGCTGTGTCGCCGGGCGGAGGTGGTGGTGGAACAATTTTATTTCCCTTCCTGCATGAGGATGAGGTAAAAACTACAAGTGATACTAGCACGCAAATGGTGGTCTTTCTCATGGATTCGTTTTTTTGATGTAACAGATAAACGAAGCGATTATTTTGATATTGCATTCAAAATAATTTGAGTGTTTTTGCGTTGAACGGCCCTGTGGAAGGTCTCGATTGTGATACATGCGCTCGCTTCTGGTCGAAGCGTCTCGCTTCGTCCTTTTTCACGCAGGCGTCCGCTTGCGAAATGTCGATCGAATATTAAAGCCCCCCGGCAAATTTCTATGACACTACAGAAATCGCACTATCATAGATCTTTCTTTTGCTCAGTTTGCCGGGTGGTAGTAACTTGATGTATAGATGAGAAAAATGTCGGTTAACGGGTCATATTGCGGAAATAATTTACTTCTCAGCCTGCGCAGAACTGCGCAGGTTTTGGGAAGCAAGTGGGAAGTTTTTGGGAAGCAAATGAGAAGGAAGTGGGCAGTTTTCCAAAGCAGATCAACCCTCTTTATGGGGCAATTTTATTGAGAATCAACGAATTACCTAAAACCTGCCCGCCTCAGTGGGAAGCAAACTAAAAAATTGCGCACGTGGGAAGTCCGTCAGGTGATTACTCCGACACTTGAACGAAGTCTTCAGCCTCCTTAGGGTTGGGGCCATATTTGTTGGTGCCCGGTTGGCTGTCGCGCACCATAAGTATAAGCGACCACACACCCACCACCAGCAATATTAAACCGTAAACGAGGGTTGGTACAATGGCAGGTTTCAGCACGGTAAAGTCAATGTCCTCCGGATCAAGCGATATACCGGCTTGTACCAGCTTCACCACGATAATGGTGATCCAGATGATAGTGGCAATGATAGAGGTGAGTAAAAACCGGAAGTATATCCATCCGCTTTTACCAATATCATGAAACCGGCGCACCGTTATCGAAAGCGTGGGCACAAGGATGAACAAGCTGTAAAGCATATTCAGCACACCGCCGTTCATCATCCCCGATTTATCAAAACTCAGCCCGAAAATATCATCCAATAGCTTCACCACAATGCCGAAGATGATATTGAAAAGGACAAACATCCAGAATTCCTTGCGGCGTGCGCGTCCCGTGAAGGTTGCATATTTTTTGATGGCGATGATGTACCATTTCATAAGGCTGATAATTTGAAGGTTATCGGATAGCGGAATTAAAGTTACATATTCTTTCAGTTCCGAAAATTACTTTACCCACGCCAGCGTTATCCCGATGGCCAGATAGGCGCCCCTTTGTTTGAGGCCCGGGCGGCTACCCAGCTCATAGCTGGTGCCCATGTTCACCCGCTTACGTGTCGATATCAGCCGGCCACCTATGCGCCAGCCTATATCATTCAGACTGAAGCTGCCGGGGGCATTGGGCGTTATGGCATATTCTTTGCCCTTCACCAGAATGGGGTCTATGGTGGTGCTGGCAAATATTACGTCGGCATACACCTCTTTGAAGATGGCCGTTTGTTTGGCCTCCCCTTCAAACCAGTTGATGGTGCTGGTGGTCTTCATCTTCATATGCGTGAGCCTGGTAAGCCCGCCATAGAAGCCCGTAGTGCGCGTGTTGGTGTAGTAGTCGTTGCCAAACACAGTGCCATCGGTGGTGGTCAGCGATCCCTTATCAAGCGGCTTGAAGATGTCGGCTGTCATATTTGTCGAGATGGGGGCCGTGCTGTAGTAGCCGCCGCCCCTTACCGCGAATATGCGGCGGCACGGAAAGCGGGCCTTGGTAAACCGCATGGTGGTGCGACGTTGGCCTTTGTTGTCCAGTTCTTTAAAGGCATCAAGCACCATCTTGCGGCGCTCCCAGCCTTTGCCGTCCATTATATGCAGGCGCACACCCGCGCTGCCCGCACTGAACGGGTTCAGGTTGGTTTCGCTGTAGCTTTTTGTCGCCTCGCTTTGCTGCAAATAGCTGTAAAAAGTGGTCTTGTAACTGGCATTGGCTGAGAAGTACTTGCGGTGAATATAGTCGGCATTGAATCCGGCTCCTATGCGGGCAAAGTCGCTCGCCCCTGCTTCGGCGGCCAGCAGCTGCAGTTCAGCAATGACCTTCAGCTTTTTCGACTGATCGCTCTTTACAAATATCTCCACTCCCTGTTTGGTGGTTATGGTGTCTTTTTTTGCCTTGCCCCACACAGTGGCAGGCAATAACAACATGAGTGCGGGCAGGTATTGTTTCAACATCTTAGTGGGGTGTGGCATGATAACGTACAGGTAATAGCGAAGTAATAGCGTGTGGCACAAAATTAGAGTTTATTTTTATTTGTCCAACCCCGTTATTTTAACGGTGTTCCGTAATTATCGCAGCGTTTCGGTGAAGTGCGCGAACGAATCGCTGAAGACTTTGGCGCCATAGTAATTAAGGTGATCCAGATCTGCAAAGCAGGAATCGGGGAGGTCCATCTTTATGAAGTCGGCAAATGGCACTTCAGGGAATTCACGTTTCAGGAACCTCTGAAATTCCGGTTCTATAGGCTTCGGAAACAGTTTGTGTTCAGGTGTTCGCACAAATACCACGTTCACCCCGCGGCTCTTGCAGAGGTCCACTATTTTGTGCAGATAGTCAATGTGCCAGGTCCACAAGGCCAGTTGATCGGTTCCTTTTCTGTTCAGCTTCTCCACGGCAGCGCGGTTCTTGTTCAGGTCCAGCTTGTCATCGTGAAAAGCGTACCCGCCGATCTTCAGTTGTTCAAGGGTCACCGGCTGGTGTCTGACGATCTTAAGCAGATAGGGCGTCTTTAACTTCGGCAGACCCACTACGCCTTTTATTACCTGTTCCGGACTGTGGTAAAGAAGGTAGGACATGTCTGCGGCGCTTAGCAGGTGGTAGTAGTTCTGCACCTTGGCTTGTGTGAAGCCTTGTTTGGTAAGGAACACATCAGACCAGAACTGCTGTATGTTGTGCCCTGCGCACCCTATCACCACAGTGCGTATCTGAGGGTTTTGCGGCAGCAGCTTCTGCAGTTTCAGGTAGTTGTACAGATACATGTCTGCCGGCTGCGATAGGTTGATCACGTGCTCCATATTGGAGTCTATGACACCATAGGCAATGTGCGAATCACCCATTAACAACACTGTCTTCTGTGCATCTACTTTATACAGGTTGTCGCGGTTCAGTATAGCCGACATGGCGGTGAGGTAACCCCAATAGATGGCGGTAACGATAGCGGCATAAAGCAGGAACTTTTTGAAGAGTTGTTTCATGTCGCGTCAGAATTGGAAGTAAATGAATGTGCCCTGGTTATACACCGAATACACCAGCACGGCAGTGCCCAGCGCCACATACATGCCCCAGCGTACCAGCCTGTTCCTATAGTTCAGCACGGTGCGCTCGTCGTGGCGTTGGCGCCAGTCTATCACCAGCGGAATGATGACATAGGCTATGCCCAGGCGTTTTGTGGGCATCTGCAGCAGGCCATGCCCTATGTGTTGAATATAATCGACCGCAACGCCAACATCGGGTGCTCTGAAGAAGATCCACGCGAAGGTGGCCAGCGCGAAGGTGGCGGTCATTTGCCAAGTCTCACGCATTGACGGTAGTAGCGTATTGGCGGCAACCACCTCGCTGGTGAACTTACGGTTGTTATTGCTCAGCAACAGCGGAATGAAGAGCAGCGCATGTATGCCACCCCATGCTATAAATGTCCAGTTGGCACCATGCCAGAAGCCGCTCACCAGGAAGATGATAAAGGTGTTGCGCACTACTTTGGCCGTACTCACGCGTGAGCCGCCCAGTGGTATATACAGATAGTCGCGGAACCAAGATGAAAGTGATATGTGCCACCGCTTCCAGAACTCCGCGATGTTGCGTGAGAAGTAGGGGTACCTGAAGTTCGATAACAGCTCGAAGCCGAACAGTTTTGCCACACCCAACGCTATGTTGGTATAGCCGCAAAAGTCGCCGTAGATCTGAATGGAAAAGTACACCGCCCCCAATACCAGCGTAGAGCCGGAGAGGGTCTTGTAGTTGGCGAATATGTCGTTCACGAATACTGAGAGGGTATCTGCTATCACCACCTTCAGGAAGTAGCCCCACAGTATCAGGCGCATGCCCGCCACCGATTGTTCGAACGAAAAGGTGCGTTTTTTCTGCACTTGTGGCAGCAGGTGAGATGCCCTTTCGATGGGGCCTGCAACCAGTAGCGGGAAGAAGGAAACGAATACCGCGTAGTCCACAAAGTTCCGGGTAGGTGTCACCTTGCCATTGTATATGTCGAACACATAGGACATGCCGTGGAAGGTGTAGAAGGAGATACCAACCGGCAGCACTATGTTCAGCAACCACGGGTCGGTGTGCAGGCCCATAAGCGCCAGTGCGTCTTGCGCATTGCCAACAAAGAAGTTGTAGTATTTAAAGAACCCCAGAACTGCCAGATTGTTGAAGACGCTGAGCCATAGGTATAGTTTCTTTCTTCGTTCCGATCCGTAAACAAGCAGACCGAATCCATAGTCAATTAGTGTGGAGAGGAGTAGTAGGAAAAGGAAGCGCCAGTCCCAGAAGCCATAGAAAAGGTAACTGCAAACGAGCAATAGAATATTCTGGACAGCCAGATTTTTACTGAAAGCGAACCAGTATAAAAAGTAAACAGTGATAAGAAACAGTACAAATTCAAACGAGTTGAAAAGCATCGTTTTTTGTGGTAAAGAAACAAAAATAAATCGAATAGTACCCGCACAGAGCGCGGCTGATACCTACTTCTGATAATATAGCTTCTCTTCGTTGATGATCCCGAGGACGCGCATCATGTCGGTATTCTTCTTAGAGTCGGCGGGAGTGGTAATCTTGTACCATTCCATTACGGTGCAGTCGCCGGGGAGTTCTACCACTTTTTCTTTGGCTGCTGCAAGCATCGACATTGCTCTACGCTCGCAGCTGTTATCAAACTGGTTGAACATTTTATCGGCGAGGAACAAACGCGCCAGTGGTATCAGCACTATGAACAAGTATAACTTGAACAGTACCGGTCGGATGTTGGTGATAAGATAGTAGGCCGACAGCACATAGAAGGCGATGAGCACTGTATTGACGGGTGTCATTACATCGCGACGCACTATCTGCGGGCGGTAGAAACGGTAACCACCCAGCGGCAGCAGCAACATATATGCCGATGCAAATATGGCTATCCATACAAACAGGCGCAGCATCTTGCGGCTTTCGGTTGTGCTGGCACTTGCGAGGAAGGCGAGGTTAACCCCTATCATAGACATCAGCAGTACCAATCCTTCGCCGCTGAACATGTGAATAATAGACGATGGCAGGCGTTGGTACCGCGCCGCAAGCGACATCTGCTGGGTGAAGTTCTCAATATTGTTCTTTCCTACATAGAAAGAATAGAACGCCATCAGCACCGCGAAGCCTGTAATAAACATCACCGGTTTCGGAAGTTCTTTTATCGTAGTGGTCAGTCGGTTGTTGAGCGGGACGCTATTGTTTTTAATCCAGTGTTGGCGAAATAGCTCCAGCCACGTGAACCCGCAACCAAGAATGATGACCGGTGCACTCACCGGCCCGTTAAAGGCTACAGCCCACGAAAGCAACAGCAAAGCGCCGGTCAGCAATGGACTAAAGTTTATGATGCGCTTGTGAAACAAGAGGAGGAAGAATGGCAGAAAGAAGATGCCAACCAACAATACAGAAGAGGCATAGGAGAAGGCGTAGGAGATAGGCGGGTCTATGATGCCGATGTCCCATACGTAGCCGCAGTTCTGAAACAATGGTGTCAGTAAGACAGCAGCAAGCAGAAAACGACCGTTGAATACGCGAAAGCTGCCGCTTACATAAACGCCGATAAGATAGGTGAACGCGATCTGCCATACGGTTTTTGCCAGTGCGCTTGCCAGGTAAACGCTGCTGATAGGGTCGGTGAATTTCTGGAAAAAGAAGGGCCACGTTCTGAAGTGTGCATAAATGGACGCATGCAACACAAACCGGTTGGTGGCATTGTAGTGATCGCCATGCAACAGAACGCCTAATCCCAGCGGGTCGTGCAGCACCCGCACAAAGTTGGGTGCAGGCACAGCCACCAGCGACATATCGCCGTCAAGTATGGCGTGGTAATGCTGGTAGAATGCAAAAGCGAAGTTGGCAATAAGAAACAGCAACGCCATTACATACAGCCTGTTATTGGTCTTTTCTGTCAACATGATCTGCTAACGTGCTCTGATTGGCCCTATTGTTTTTCTTTCACGGTTTCTGTCTGAAGCCCCATTGATTTGAGGCTTCCGGCAAGTTCTTTCATTTCTGAGGGGTAAATGATAACCGGTGCGGTCAATTCTCCGGTGTTCGTGTTGATCCTGATGGTGTAAAGCAGGTCGTTGTGGGTCTCTATTATAATTCTTTTGATTGCCGTTGTAGGTACCGATATTGGCTTACGCATGGGGTTTACTGATGACAGGCTAAGTGTATTATCGGCAATACGAACAAATTGATACCTCGGGAAGTACATATAAACATCGTACAGAACTATGCCTAGCGCCACCAGGAGAAATACGATACTGTGCCGTACAACAAAATACGCCAGCACAAGTAATCCTACGGATATCAGTGAAGAAGTGAGCAGGCTTTTGTTCCCATACGATTTGGCCATGCCCAAAAATAGACATAATTCACGCAAAACATAATTCCCGACGTTAACGCCACCTGTAGAAAACCTCCGGAACAGCAACCCCAATAGCGGAGACCACGTCTGCCGGCAGAGGGCCAAGCACTGCTGCCAGCAATGCGTCTTTCAGTTGTTTTGTGTTCTTGATGCCGGGGATAGTGAGTGTATTGTAGCGGTTGGAAAGTTGGAAACGCAGCGCACTTACCGTTATGCCGCCTTCAAGGTCATTCAGAAAGGCCAGTTGCCGCACGGCTCTGGTCACCCATTCCACCTGTTCGGCGTTGAAGTTACTTCTGATGTCGTTCGTAGAAAAGGTGCGGTTCTCTGTCAGTGTCCTCGGTGTTATAAACCCCGACGCCAGCGGCACTCTTGAGATGAAGGTGTACCTATCTTTGTACTGTTCATCAGAGAAGAACGACCCATATCGGCGATCCAGCACATTATAAACTGCTTCTACAACACTGCCGAAGTTGTGCTTTAACACGTTGGCCACGCCTTTTTGGGTGCGGCAACTAACGCCATAAGACCTTATCTTGCCCTCTCGAATCAATCGCTCGAATGGTTCTCTGTCCAATTCGGTCAGGTCCATATCGTCGGGTGGGTTGTGCAGCAGCAGTACGTCTAAGCAATCGGTCTGCAGACGTTTAAGGCTGCGTTCCAAACTGCGTACCATATTGGGAGCCGAGAAGTCATCGTCGTCACTATCTGTTCCTTCAACGATCCCATATTTAGTGCAAATGACCGGAGTAGCTTTTCCGGCACCGCTGTAAGACTTCAATGCGGCTCCCAGCAAATCTTCCGATCGGCCGGCACCGTAGGCCACTGCAGTGTCGAAGAAGTTGATGCCATGGTCCAATGCCATATGGATGGCGCGTACCGACTCATCAGGATCAATAGTTCCGTAGCCATTCGGTCTTCCGTTCAGATCATAGGCACCGGCAAGCTGCCAGCAACCAAATCCTATTCGGTTGACAATCAGTCCGTTAACGGAGATATGAGCGGTGCTCATTAGTTAAAGTTGAATCCGCCCTTGATGAGTGTGCGTGCGCCGTAGAAAGAGTTGCGGCCATGCAGCAGTCGGTCATCCTGGAAGAAAGCAGCATCTCCCGGTTTCAGATATACGGGGAACAAAAGACCACCTTCTACTATTTTCTTCTCCAGGAATTGATGAAACTGCTCGCACATTTCAATGACGTCAGCAGGGTTGTCGGGCATCACTCGGAAGTAGTTCCAGTTCAGCTTCACACCGCGTTCATCAGTATCAATGATCTTTCTGCGTTTGCGCTGGTCTTCGCCCTTGCCGAAGTCTACCTCAACTGTTTTCAGTTTGGCATATAGTTCCGGCTCAAATTTTTCCAGTATATAAATGAGGTCGTCAGAATCAATGAACGTTGTGGCACCACCTATTTCTGCCGCTTCGGTGCAGAAAAAGAAGTTTACGTCCAGCTCAAAGTTTACATATGCGGCATCGGTATGCAGCGGCTGGCGAACATTGGCATGCCTGAAGGTGTACTGATGGTCTTTGTCGTAGCGCACATCCGTCCAACGCTCGGCTGCACGGGCATTGCCCGTTTTTATGTCTTCATCTACGTTTACTATTTCACCCACGCTGTCTACCAGGTCTTCGTAGAATTTCTTATAGTCTGTTCCCTTTGGGACACCGGAAAGGTGCACGATCTTGTATTTCCTCAGGATATCGCCAAACTCTTTCGCGAAATTTTCTGACGGAGCGTATACAACCTCTTTAAGGAAATTTGGTCCCATAATTTTTCAGATTAATAGCGTTTTTGAATTGTAATTTGATCGGCGCAAAGCTAATCCATTTATCGGTCGTTGTTCCTGACTTTTGTCATATTCTTTATCCGGCCTTTTTTTATTTCTGTATTTTCGCAACGCAATGGGCTGTTTCAGCCCCCAACCCGTTTCTTCTGTACTTCTAAAATCTGATGAACCGCTGATGAATACTGAACAACCGCTCGTAAGTGTCTGTACCATTTCTTACAATCATGAAAAATACATTGAGCGTGCTATTCAGGGGGTTATAGAGCAACGGTACAATTTTAAGGTCGAATTCATCATAGGTGACGACTGTTCAAAAGATGGTACCCGAGACATTATCCGCAAGTATCAGTCACAATATCCCGACCTCATCTTTCCATTGTTTCCCGAAAAGAACCTGGGTGCAAAGCAGAATGCCATGCAAACCATGAAGCGATGTCGTGGCAAGTATATTGCGTTTTTGGAGGGCGATGACTTTTGGACAGATCCTACCAAGCTGCAACGCCAGGCCGACTTCATGGAAGCCAATCCCGAATATATGATCTGCTTCACCGATGTGGATCTGCTGAATGATACCACGGACGAACACCCGGATCCTTTCACAAAGCCCGATAAAGAACGACTGACAATAGAGGATGTGATCATGACGGAGCGTGTGTTCATTCCTACCGCTACATTGTTTTTCCGCAATCAACTACCCGATCCGTTGCCTCAGTTTTTCCGTGAGGCCAATAACGGGGATATTGCGATACATCTTGTAATGGCTGATCAGGGCCCGATCCGTTATCTGCCAGGCAGAACAGCAGTTTACCGTCACCACACCGGCGGCGTTACCAAGACCCGGCAGTTCGGCGGACTTGCTTACAGGCAGTTATTCGGTATGTATGAAGCTGCCAACGCCCACTTCGGCAGTAAGTACGATGCTATCTTCCGCCGTCGCCTTGGTCAGATGTCTCGCACCTTACTTATGTATTTCTCCCGCGATCTGCATGGCATGGAGAAGCTGAAGTATGTGTTGGCCAACTCAGGTAACTATTTCAGGTACTCTGAGGGCATCAACCTCAAAGAGATGGGCTACTACACAGTGACACTCTTTTTCCCGTGGTTGTTAAAGTCTAAGAAGAACCGCTAAATTTGCGCACCACCACTCATATCCCGGGCGGATGCCGTTTATATCCTTCGCAAATGAAAGTAGCTATCATGCAGCCGTATTTTTGTCCGTACCTGGGTTATTTCCAGTTGGTAGCGGCCGTGGATACGTTTGTGTTTTATGACGATGTCAATTTCATAAAGGGAGGCTGGATCAACCGGAACCGCATTATGTCCAATGGTCGTGAGTTTCTGTTCACCATTCCGCTAACGGATGCCAGTTCATTCAGGCTCATTCGTGACACGCAGGTCAACTGGCGCTCCAAGGACGTAGATAAGTTTGTGACCAACGTGAGGCTATCGTACAAAAAGGCGCCTTTCTACAATGATGTGATGCCCATAGTAGATGCCATCTTCGCAGCCCACCCCGACACAATCTCTCAGCTTGCGATCGATAGTGTCATTCGTTTCTCGCAATACCTTGGAATAGAAACCAAATTCAAAGTCTCTTCTGAAGGAGGTTATGCACGTACAGACGATAGGGTACAGAACCTGATCAATATCCTTGCTGCCGAAGGGGGCGATCATTACATCAATCCGATAGGCGGACAGGAACTGTATGCGCCGGAAGACTTTGCGCCTCATGGTGTGCAACTGAATTTCCTGAAGGGTACCGGCAGTTTGTCTATAATTGATGTATGCATGAATACAGCCCCCGGTGAAGTAAAGGAATTGCTCAAAAATTATACACTGATATGAAAGAGATAGGCGGTTATCTGGAAATGGAGCTTGGTGCCGGTGGTCCCGGTTATCATACCGATGTGGTAGGCCTTAATTCCGGTCGTAATGCGCTGGAGTACATTCTCCGGTTGCGTGGCTACGATAAACTGTATCTGCCGCATTATCACTGCGATGCACTTATTGTGCCGCTGAAGCGATTGGAGATAGACTATGAGTTTTACAGTATTGATTACAACTTCGAGTTCACTCCTTTCGAAGTGCCGCAGGGGGCTGGTTTGCTTTATATAAACTTCTTCGGGTTGAAGGATGAGTATGTTGCGGGTCTTGCACAACAATATGCCTCGCTCATTGTCGACAATGCCCATTCGTTCTATTCAGCCCCTATTGCCGGTGTAGACACTTTCTATTCCTGCCGTAAGTTCTTTGGCGTGCCCGATGGAGCCTATGTTGCCGCAACCGACAGATTGCAGCATCAGTTTGCGCACGATGTTTCGGCTCACCGCTATCAGCACCTCGTTGGCCGCCGCGATCAGTCGGCAAATGAGCATTTCAGTTTTTATCGCAAGGTGGAAGATTCGTTTGATTCCGAGGAGATAAAGCTCATGTCAGGGTCCACGGCTGCCGTTATGGGGGCGATTGACTATGATCGTGCGCTGAGTCGCCGCCGCGCCAATTACAGTACACTGCACGCGGCACTGAAGCAGATGAACCGGTTGAAACTGCCCGATGTGGCTGCCGGTTTATCCTACCCGCTGCTGGCATCGCGCGACATCATGCAACGGCTGATCAGCCACAAAATATACATAGGCACCTATTGGCCAAATGTTATTGCCGATATGCCTCATCATACCACCGAATACGACCTAGCATACAATCTCATAAGCCTGCCAATAGATCAGCGTTATGATGCGTCTGACATGGCAGAGATCATCAAAAGAGTAATCAATGATTGACATTTACATCAGACCCTTGCGCATGGGCGACCACCTGATCGCCTACCATTGGAGAAACAATCCTGAAGTTTGGAAGTATACCGGCTCGCGCCCGGATATTGTAGTGACAGAAGAGATAGAGGCGCAGTGGATGGAGCGTGTGTTGAAGCAGACCAACGCATTGAGATATGGGATCTGCATCAAGGACACAGACGAGTACATCGGGAACGTGACCATTACTGATATTGACGGGGACAAGGGTGAGTTCCACACCCACATAGGTGCGGTGCAGTATTGGGGCAAGGGCCTTGCGACCAAGGCTGCAAAACTCATGCTAGATCTTGCGTTCGCAAAGGGCGTCAACCACATTCATCTTTATGTGCACAAAGACAATAAGGCCGCAGTGGGTGTTTACGAGAAGTGTGGCTTCAAGATAGTGAGCGAGGATGGCGACAGCTACCGTATGGAGATCCATAACGAAGGCTAGGCGCGTGTTTCCAAAAACTAAAAAATGCCGCGGTATCCCGCGGCATTTTTTTTGTATAGTGTATTGTTGATTTACTTTGTTAGCAGCACCTTATGTGTTGACACGCTACCATCTTCATTCTTCAGCGATACCACATAATTGCCTGCAGGCAGCATGCTCAGATCGGCTTCATAGTTCGACCTGTTGATGATTTCTTCCTGCTTCATTACCTGGCCTACAACGTTGTAAACGGTGAGGTGAGCGTTAACCTTATCGCTGCCCCAATCGAATGTGAGTAGGCCGGTAGTTGGATTAGGATAGATATTCACATTGCTTCCGGCGATGTTCTTCACATCCAGCAGGGAGATATAGATAACATTCGAGGGGCGTGACTGGCAGTTGCCTGTGTCGCGCACTGCATAGTAGTAGCCCATAGCACCGGGATGGTAAGTTTGTGCATTCGCACCCGGTATGATAACTCCGTTGAAGTACCACACATAAGTTCCGGCAGTATTGGCCACCAGCATATTGTCGATGAGCGATACCAATGGTGCTACAGGCGTGCTATCGCGTACCATAAGGACGGCAGGAGTGGTCACCGAGTCTGATGTATAACAACCCCCATCGGTGGTGCGCACCCTGAATTTCAGCAGGTCACCGTCGGCATATGATTGAGTATGTACCGTAGTACCGGTAGCAACTACTGTGTCATTAAGTAACCATATAAAGTCAGGAGTAGTTCCGGAAGATCCGTATGTTGCGGTAAAGGTGATCACGGAGTCGATACAACCCGGATTAGCGCCACTGGTGAGCACGATACTTGCTGTGGGAGTGATGTTCGGTATCACCGTCATAGTTATCGAAGATGATATTGTGGTATCATTGATCACGCAAGAATCCGGTGCCACCAGCATACAGTATACAATATCGGTGTTGTGCAGCGAATCGGTCACATACATAGGACCGATAGCGCCCGGCACGTTAACTCCGTTTACATACCAGTAGATAGTAGAGCCAAGTCCGGCATCGGTAACCACTGCACTGAAAGTATCTGCATAGCCTTCGCATATCGGGTTGTGGAACACCGACATCGTAAGCGTTGCTGTGAGCGAATCATGGATCACTTCTATGCCATTAGAATAAGCAGTATCGGTAGGGAATGCACAGGTGGAGTTAGACACCATCATCACAGAAACCGTGTCTCCGTCACCAAAAATGCTCGTAAAGCTACTGCTCGTGGCGCCGAATACCGGCATGCCATCAATGTACCAGTAATACAAGGGTGCAGTTCCTCCGTTTATCGGGTAGGCGCTGAATGTGATCGGATGGCCGGGGCAATCAGGGTTGCTACCTGCGGTTATCGAGTTCAGGACACCCGGCATAATTGCGGTGCTTCTGTAAACAGTGATGCTGTTAGACTCAGCGCTGTCAATAAAGCCGCCGCTTGACATATAGTATACCTTAGCCGTTACGATATCACCGTTCACCAATGCAGAACTATGAAATGTGTCTATCGATACCCCGGTGTAAATACCGTTCACGAACCAACGGAACGTAGAGCCGATAGCCGTGTCGTTCGACTCGATAGCTGTAAAGTCGAGCTGAACTCCCGGGCAGGTCGTATCTGTTCCGAAGGGCAGGTAGATCGATACTGAGTCTTCTGTTTGCGCATTCACAAAACCATGAATGCCAAAGCATAAGAGTATCATCAGGGTAATTTTACGTATCATATCAAAACAATTTTCTTGTGCCGGGCGTCACCCGACAGCATTAGTTTCCGTAAAAATAATGTATTCATTTTAAAATACCCGCAACAATTTGGGCTTTTGCGGTTTCCGCGACCCCATATCCGATTCCCCAATACCCTAATTCCCGATTCCTTAATCAGCAGCTACATCAAACCATACCGGTGTTTTGTCGTCCCAATTGCCGTTATAGTTGATGGTCAACTCTTCACCCGCTTCAATATCCCTCACCGTCTGGATGTACATCTCACTTTTTTCATAATCCATAAAGTACTCGCAGTTGGATGTATATGAATGATTGTATATGGGTATGTTGCCCAGCGCCATACAGCACATATCAGTACCGTTCGGCCGCCATTCGAATATGTAATTATATAATAGGGTCTGGTCTATCAGCTTCCTGTCTTCCGAGGTCATGACAATGACAGGGGCGCTTTCTATCACGGTATCGGCCTTTATGGGCTTTTTGGTGAACATACCCCGGCCTTTTCGGGAAGTTTCAGCGATATACAGATATGTTTTTACCATCAGACAGTTCAAAAGTAGCTACACGCCCGCAAAAACCGCTAATCGTCAATAAAATAGTATTTTTAGATGTCTTTTTATATATTTACAACTCAAAGGCACAACACGTATGAATCTGATCAGGAAAGCCTGTTTCGTTACTGCATTTATTTTTG
>JACCEA010988376.1_pt1 | contig 16183 bp, 2 predicted proteins | sample 7449851 | NCBI WGS metagenome assembly JACCEA01 (sample SAMN15323453, study PRJNA562643) | freshwater metagenome | isolation source: river surface water | place: USA:Blue River Watershed | collected 2017-08-18 | reverse complement strand
TGATCGGTCGTGAGCGCCTGCACTTGCGCCGTCGTCAGCGCTTGCACCTGCTGCGTCGTCAGCTTCACCAAGTCCGCCGTCTCCAGCGCTTCCACCTGGCTCGTCGTCAATGCTTGAACTTGTGCCGTCAGCAGTGTCGGCACTTGTGTCGTCGTCAGTGCCTGCACTTGCGCCGTCGTCAACGCCTGAATCTGATCCGTCGTCAACTTCACCAAGTCTGCCGTTTCAATCACCGACACTTGGCTCGTCTTCAACGCTTGCACTTGCGTCGTCAGCATTGTCGGCACTTGCGACACCGTCAGCGCCTGCACCTGATCTGTCGTCAAGGCTTGGATCTGATCCGTCGTCAACTTCACCAAGTCCGCCGTCTCCAGCGCTTCCACTTGGCTCGTCGTCAGCGCCTGCACCTGCGCCGTCAGCAACGTAGGCACTTGCGTCGTCGTCAATGCTTGCACCTGCGCCGTTGTCAACGCCTGAACCTGCGCGTTCAGCAAACTGGCAACCTGCGTCGTCGTCAGCGCTTGCACCTGCGCCGTCGTCAACGCCTGAATTTGATCCGTGGTCAATTGGACCAAGTCGCTGGTTTCCAATGCCTCAATTTGGGCAGTCCTCAAAGCAGCCACCTGTTGCGACAACAGTGTGGGGACTTGTGCCATTGTCAGACTGACAATGTCCTCGGTCCCCATGGCCATGATTTGCTGGGTACCCAGAGATTGCAATTGACTGGTGAGCAAGGCAGCCGTCTGATAAGTGCTCAGCGCAGCAATTTGGGCCGTCCCCAGCAATTGCAGCAAATCTGTGGACAGCGCCACCAAACTGGTGGTTGAGAGTGCAGAGATTTGCGACGTGGTCACCGCCACCGCCTGGCTGCTGTACAACACAGCAACTTGCGCGGTTTGCAAGGCTTGGATGTTGGCCGTTGAAAGCGCCGACACCTGACTTGTCGAAAGAGCCCGGATTTGGGCGGTCGTCAAGCTGGCCACCTGCTCAGTGGTCATGGCCAGCACATAGGCCGAGTTCAATGCGCCAAACTGGTTTGGCGTCAAGGCTTTTAGGCTGTTCGGATTCAACGCACCCAATTGACTGGTGTCGAACGCCGCAATTTGATCCGTCTTCAGAACCGCGGTCTGAGCGGTGGTCAATGCCGCCACACCTTGTGTTTGCATCACGGCATATTGGGTCGAGGTCATGGACTCGATTTGTGCCGTCGTCAAATTCGCAATTTGTTGTGTCGTGAGCGCCACCACCAAATCGGTGCCCAAGGACATCATCTGGGTGGCATTCAGCGTCACGAAATCTCTGGTTTCAATGGCCGCAAGCTGTTGCGTGGTCAAATTCGACAACAAACCGGTGGCCAACGTTGCGACTTGCTGAGTTGTCAAAGCTGCAATGTTTTCGGTGGTCAGTGCACGCAGCTGGGTGGCGGTGAGTGCGTTCAAGTCCATGGTTTCCAGGGACTGAATGTGATCGGTACTCAAAGACATCATTTGCGCAGTCGTTAGACCGGTAGCCTGCAAGGTTGTCAAGGCCACGACCTGATCGGTGCGCAATGCATGAATCGAAGCAGTACTAAGCGCTGCAATGTCTTCCGAAGTAACGGCAACCCATTGCGCCGTCGTCAATGCACTGGCCTGCTCTGTGGTCAATGCGCGGGCCTGCGCTGTGGTCAAAGTCTTGATCTGCGACACCGACAAGTTGACAAGATCTTGCGTTTCTAGGGCAGCAATCTGGTCTGTCTTCAACGCTGGCAATTGTGCGGTGGTTAGGTTGGCCACTTGCGCTGTGGTCAAAGAAACCATGTGGTCCGTTGTCAATGAACGAATCTGTGCAGTGGACAAAGAACCCAGCAAACCTGTGACGATGGCGGGCACTTGTGCCGTTGTCATGCCAGAAAGCTGCTCTGTGCTGAACGCAGTGGCTTGTGCGGTTGTCAAACTGGCCACATCGACCGTTTCGAGCGCAGCAAATTGCGCGGTTGAGAACGCAGACAATTGCCCCACCGTGAGACTTCGCACCTGCTCCGTGGTCAAAGACAGCACTTGCGCGGTGGTCAAGCCTGACAAGGTTTCTGTGGCAATCGCTTTGATCACCGATGCTGGCACAGCCGCAATTTGTTGCGTGGTCAGAGTACCGAAGACCTCCGGCGACAAGATGTTCCATTGCTGAGAGCTCAGCGCCGTAACTTGGTTGGTCGTCAAAGCAGAGAGCGCTTGCGTGCTCAATGCAGCCAGCTGTTGAGGTGTCAGGTTCTGAATTTGGACAGATGACAAACCAACAACCTGGTCGGCTTTCAGGGCTGCCATTTGGTCGGTGGTCAGGGCACCCACCACGGTTTTGAGAACCGCACCCAGATCACGACTCTGGAGGGCCGCCACTTGGGTTGGCGACAGCGAAGTCAGTTGCGTGCTGTCTAATTGTGAGACTTGCGATGTGGTCAATGCCACAACTTGGTCGGTGCGCAAGGCCTGCAATTGTGCCGTGCTGAATTCAGCGAAAGCCGCTGGATTCAAAGCTTCAATTTGCGCGGTGCTGAAGTCATTGATTTGCGCCGTGGTCAACCCTGGCGCCTGTACTGCGCGAAGCACGCTCATGCTGGCGGTGGACAGCTTGACGGCATCGGTCACCTCGATGGCAGCAACCTGGGCACTTGAAAGCGCAAAAACCTGCACACTTTCCAAATTGGCAATGTGCGCCGTGGTCAAAGCCACGATTTGCGAGGTGCTCAAGGCCCGGATGACTCCGCTGTTCAAAGCCTTGAAATCTTCCACTTGCATATTGGCAAGCTGGGAAGTAGAAAGCGAGGCAACCTGGGTTCCCATCAGCGCTGCGGACTGGTCGGTGGTCAATGCCACCACTTGGTGGGTTTGCATGGCAGCAACCAAGGGGTTGCTCAGCTTGCCGATGTTCGCTGCATCCAAAGCTGCGACTTGCGCCGTGCTCAAGGCAATGAATTGCGCCGTGGTCAGTTTGTTGACCTGCTTGTCGCTCAGCGCAGCGATTTGGTCCGTGGTGAGCGCTCGCACATCACGGGTTTCCATGACAGGTATTTGTGCGTCTGTCAGTGAGGCCACTTGCGACGTGGTCAGGCTGGCCACCTGCTGCGTGGTCAAGGCCTGAATTTGGGCGGTCTTCAGCGAAGTGAACTGACTGTCGGTCAAGCTGACCAAGTCCGCAGTTTCCATTGCCGCAATTTGCTCTGTCTTCAGCCCGCTGAGTTGATCGTCTCGCAAAGCAGCAACCTGCTGTGTTGTGAGGCTCGCCACCCGGTCGTTGCCAAGCGCTCTCAATTGCAGTGAACTCAGTGCCAGAATCTGTTGACTTGTCAAAGCCGCGATTTGCTCAGTGCTCAGCGTTCCAACCTGGGTTGTAGTTAGCCCTGATATCGCAACAGAATTCAATGCTGAAATCTGCTGGGTGTTCAAGGTTTGCAAGTCCGCCGTTTCCATGGCGGCTGCTTGCGCAAATCCCAGGCCCGTCAGCGCAGTGGTCGTGACGCTCGCCCATTGGGAAGTGCTCAACGCCACGATTTGGCCCGTTGTCAAACCAGCCAGTTGCAGAGAATTCAACACACCCACTTGGCTCGTTTGAAGCGCACTGATTTGTTCCGTGGTCAGCATGACAACTTGTCTGCTGCCCATCGCCGTCAGTTGGTTATCTGTGAGAACGCGAATTTGGTCCGTGGCCAGAGCAACCATTTGTGTGGAAGTCAAACCGCCCAGTGCCGCAGTCGCAATGGCCACAAGGTCTGTGGTGACGATTGCTGCTACCTGGTTGGTGGTCAGACCTCTCACTTGCGTGGAGGTCAGCGCATTGAACTGGTCTGTTCTCAACGCCTGTAATGCGTCCGTGCTGATGGCTGCAAACGCAGCCGATGGCATCACCGCCAACTCATCGGTTGACAACACAGGCAACTGTTGTGCGCCCAAAACAGCCACTTGCGCAGCGCTCAAAGCTCTGACCTGCTGTGTATCGAGCCAAGCGATTTGCTGCGTGCTCAACTGTGCCACAGTGGCGGTTGCCAGGGCAGGAATTTGCGTGGATTTCAGTGCCTGGATATGGCTTTGCGCCAGGCCATTGAGTTGATGGGTTCCCAGCGCTGCAATCTGATCCGAATCCAGGGTCTGAATTTGCTCTGTAGACAAACTGCGCAACTGCGAGGTGGTCATTGCTGCAATCTGAACTGCCGTGAATGCCTTCAGTTGCGCCTCGCTCAGCACTGCCAAATCTGCCGTTTCCAGGGCGGCAACTTGCGTCGTCAGCAAAGAAGAAACCTGAGTCGAACCCAGAGCAGTCACTTGTTCGGTCGAGAGTGCAGCCACCCGATCGGTGGCCAGTGCACGCAATTGCCCAGTGGTCAATTGGACCACTTGGGCCGTGGTCAAACCGCCAACTTGTTGCGTCGCCAAAACACTGACTTGTTCGGTGGTCAAACCCGCCCATTGCCTGGCTGCAATGGCTGCAATTTGATTGGCATCCAGCACCGCCAGATCGCGCGTTTCCAACGCCCTCAACTGTTCGGACTGCAGAGCCGCCACTTGCGTGGTCGACAAAGCGTCGACTTGTGCCGTCGTCAGCGCTCTGATTTGCTGGGTAGACAAACCTGCCACACGTGCAGTAGGCATGACATTCAAATCCACCGCATCGATGGCTGCCAATTGATCGGTTGAAATGGCTGCAATCTGTGCAGAGCTCAAAGCTGCCACATGCTGCGTCTCCAATGCTTTGATTTGCGCGGTGCTCAAAGATTGGATTTGTCCCGTCGCGAAGCCCAAGATGGCGGCGGTCGACAAGGCGGCCAGGTCTGCCGTCTCAAAAGCTTGAACCTGGTCGGTACTCAAAGCCCGAATTTGCTCCGATCGCAACGCCTGAGCATGATCGGTGCGCAGTGCTTTAATTTGGGAAGTATCCAGCACACCCATGGCTGCTGACTTGATCGCCTGCACATCGCTGGTCGTCAGCGTTGCCACTTGCTGGGTGGTCATGGCAGACAGCAACTGCGTTGTCAAATTGGCAAACCTCTCAGAGGGAAGCGCTAGGATTTGCTGGGTTTCAAGCTGGGCCCACTGTGCCGTGCTCAGGGCATTGACTTGTGCTGAGGTGAGCGCTGCCACTTGGGCTGTGGTCAACAGTGTGACCTTGTCGGTGCCCAGAGCGCGCATGTCTTCAGCGGACCAGCCCCCCAATTGATCGGCTTGGAGTGACTTGATTTGGTCCGGGTCCAACGCGCGAATTTGGGCGGTGGTCAAACCACCAATTTGCGCCGATGCCATTGCCGCCACTTGATGTGTGCCAAGCGCAGCCACTTGACTGGTTTGCAAAGCCGAGATTTGAACTGAACTCAAGGCCCTGACCTGTGCGGTTCTGATGCTTTCAATCTGCGCCGTCGTCAACGCTTTGACCTGGTCGGCGGTCAGTTTCACAATTTGTTCCGTGCCAAGCACCACCAAATCCTGCGTCTCCAACGCTTGAATTTGTGCTGTTCGCAACTGAGGCACCTGAGATTCAGACAATGCCCGAATTTGATCGGTTGCAAGGGCCTCAATTTGCGCCGTCTCCATGGCGCGCAATTGGACGGAAGTCAGCGCATTGACAGCACTGGTAGAGATGGCGACCAACAAGCTGGTGTCCAATGATTTCACTTGCGCTGTGGTCATTGCAGCCGCTTGTTCAGGCAGCAGCTGTGCCATGAGCTCGGTGGTCAAGGCATTGACTTGCGAGGTCATCAAACTGGCCAACTGCAGGGAGGTCAATGCGACCAGCTGACCCGCGCGCAATTGCGCCAATTGCGCTGTGGTCAAAGCTTTGATCTGTGCCGGGGTCCATGTCACCAAATCAAGTGTTTCCAGGGCTCTGATCTGGTCGGTGCTCAAATTGTTGATTTGCGAAGTGGTCAACGCAGCGACCTGAACCGAGTCCAGTGCCACGATTTTGGCGGTGCCCAAACCGGACAACTGACTCACCTTGAGGGCCGAAACTTGTGCCGACGTGAGCGCAGCCACTTGGGCCGTGGTCATTTGTCGAATTTGATCGGTTTCAAGTGCCTGAATCCATTGCGTCGAGACGGCACGCAGCTGACCGGATGACAGCACCGACAAATCTGCAATTTCCAAGTTGGCGACTTGGTGGGTCGCCAATGCGGCCACTTGGGATGACTTCAGTGCGGCGAACTGTGCGGTTCCCAATGATCGCAATGCATCCGTCGACAGTGCTGCCATTTGCTCTGGCAGCAGCGATGCCACTTGCGCAGTGTCAAGAGCGGCAACATAGCCCACCTCCAGGGTTGAGAGCTTTTCGGGCGCGATGCCAACCAGTTGATTGGCCCTCAAGGACGCGAACTGCGCCGTCCCCAAGGCCGCCAAACGATCGGTCGCCAAGGCTCTCAATTGCAAAGACGAAAGACCCGCCAGATTTTGCGTGCTCATGGCCTCCACTTGTTCGGTGGTGAAGCCTGCAATTTGTTGCGTTGAAAAGGCCGAGATCTGCGTCGAGGAGAACGCCCGAACTTGGTCCGTTGCCAAAACACTGAGTTGTTCAGGCGTCATGGCCGTCAGCTGGGTTCCACCCAGCTTGAAGGACGCAATTTGCGCTGTGTTCATGCTCAGCATTTGCGCCGTCGTCAGTGCCGTCAACTGGGTGGTACTGATGCCTGCCAATTGGCTGGTGGTGACTGCACGGAACTGATCGGTGGTCAATGCCCGCACTTGGTCCGTGCTCAAGGCTTTGAAATTCGCCAAACTCAGGGCTGCAATGTCCTGGGTGTCCAATGCTTGCAATTGGTTGGTATCTAAAGCCGACAATTGCGCGGACTTCAAGGCGGCCACTTGCATGGTTTGCAGGGCCTTGACTTGAGAGGTATCCAACACTCGCAGTTGCGATGTGGTCAACGAGCCCACTTGCGCAGAAGACAATGCCGCCAAATCGGCTGTTTCCAAGGCCTTGACTTGGTCGGTTCGCAGCCCCGCCAACTGGCTGTTGCTCAGGGCAGCAATTTGTTGGGTGGACATCGCCAAAATCTGGGATGTTTCCAGGGTTGCCAATTTGTTGGCGGACAAAGCCACCAAAAGGTCTGTGGCCAAAACCGCTATTTGGGACTCAGACAGTTGAACCAATTGCGCAGTGCTCAGCGCTTTGATTTGATCCACACTCCAGACTGCGAGGTCCTGGGTTTGAATGGCTGCTATTTTGTCAGCTGGCAAGGCGGCCAATTGACCTGGTGTCATCGCCAAGTATTGGTCAGTGGTCAAGGCTTGCAATTGACTGGTCAACAAGGCCCCCACGCGTGCGGATGACAGCACTTTGACGCTTTCCGTTTGCAAAGCGGCCACTTGTTCTGTTTTCAGCGCGGTCAGTTGGGCGGTCGAGAACCCCGCCATTTGTGACCATTTCAAGGCGGCGATTTGTGCCGTGTCCCAAGCGCGAACGTCGTCTGTCGTCAGCACCGACAGTTGCTGCGAGGAAAGCGCAGCGACTTGATCCGTGGTCATCGCTGCAAATTGGGCCGTTTGCAGCGCAAGCAGCTGCTGCGTGGTCATCGCTTTCAGGTCAACTGCTTCAATGGCCACCAGTTTGTCAGTTGTCAATCTTTCCAGCTGGGACGTGGTCAATGCTCGCACTTGCGCCGAGCCGAGTGCGACCACCTGATCGGTGGACAAAACAGCTAACTGGCTGGTTTGCAAATTGGCAACGCCAGGTACTGAAAGTGCTGCGATTTGATCCGTTTGCAAGCCTCGCACTTGGTCCGTTGTCAAGGCAGCCACTTGCGTGGTCGTCAACCCGCGAATTTGCGCAGACCCCATGACCTGCAAGTCACCTACCTTAATGGCCTGGATCTGTGAGCCGTCGAAAGCTTGGATCTGATTGGAGCCAAAGCCTTGAATTTGAGCGGTGCTCAACGAGGCAATTTGACCGGTTTGCAACATAGCCATCTGACTTGTTGTCAGGCTAGAAAGCTGCGAGGTGCTCATCGCGGCAAAAGCCTGTGTTTGCAAGGCTTGGACCTGCTGCGGCGTCATGCCTCGCAATTGGCTCGAGGTCAAGACACCGGCTTGGGCCGTGGTCAACACTTTCACGCGGTCTGTGCCCAGCACAGCGAGCTGGCGGCCATCGAGCTTGACCAGATCGGCTGTTTCGATCGCAACCACTTGATCTGTTAGCAACGCAGCCACTTGCGCCGTCGTCAGGGACATGATCAGTTCTGCGCTCAATTGCGCGATTTGTTCGGTTTTGAAACCTGCAATTTGAGCGGTTTTCAAGCCAATAATTTGCTCGGAACTCAATGCGGTGATTTGGCTCTCGCTCAAAAGAGAAAGCTTCTCCGTACTCAGCGTCTGAAGTTGAGGTACGGTGAGCCCATTCAAGCTGGCTGTGCTCAAAGCCATGACTTGGTCGGTCTGGAGCGCCCCAAATTGCGCGGTGTTCAAAACCGAGAGTTGAGAAGAGCTTAAATTGTTGACCAGTGTGGTAGTCAACGCTTGGATTTGCTGTGTACTCAGTGCCTTGAGCGCCTCAGAATCCAAAGCCACCCATTGTGGTACCTCCAGCGCTGCAACTTGGTGCGTGGCCAATGCCAACACTTGCGCCGTGCTCAAACCCAACAGTTGGGTGGTGGTCAGTGCCTTGATGTCTGCGGTATCGAGGAGGCGCAAAGCTTGGGTCGTCAAGCTGTTCAACTGATCGATACTGAGCGCCCGCCATTGGGCGGTGCTGAGAGCGTTCACTTGATCGGTGGTCAAGGCGCGCATTTGTGCAGTGTTCAGACCAGCCAATTGCGCTGTGCGCAAGATCGCCAAATCACGGGTTTCCAAGGCGCGAATCTGCTGCGTCGTGAGGCCCCTGATTTGATTGGAGGTCAAAGCCTGCGCTTGTTGCGTAGTCAAGGCATCGATTCGATCTGTTTGGAGCGCTGCCAATTGGCTGCTGTTCATGACAGCCAAATCTTGTGTCGCTAGAGCTGCGACTTGATGGGTCAGCAATGCGGTCACTTGTCCTGTGGTGAGCGCCAAAACTTGTGAGGTCGTCAGTGCAATGATCTGATCTGTGGTGAGACCAACCAATTGGGAAGTCAAAAGACCTTTGATTTGATCGACTTTCAGGGACGAAACTTGGCTTGCATTCCAAAGCGACAATTTGTCTGTTGTCAGCACTTGAAGTTGCGGCAAGGACAAACCGCCCAACTCGGTGGCTTTGAGTGCCGCCACTTGATCTGTACGCAGTGCCACAACCTGGGCGGTTGCCAAGGCCGCAAGTTGCAATGAACTCAATGCAGCAACTTGCGCGGTGGTCAACGATTGGATTTGCGACGTTGTCAATGCTCTGACATTGCCTGAGCCTAATACGGTCAACTGGTGGGTTCCCATCGCCGCGAGCTGCGACTCCGTCAAAGCCGCGACTTGGGTGGTGGCGAGTCCCTGCAATTGGCTGGTTGACAATGCCCGAATGTCAGCCGTTTGGAGTTCTCTCAGCGCTTGGGTTGTGAAACTGTTCAACAAATCAGCACTTAACCCACTCACTTGAGCGGTTGACAATGCCGCCGCTTGCGCTGTGGTCAACGCTGCAACTTGCGCACCAGTCAGTCCAGCAAGTTGAACCGTGTTCATCACCACCAGATCCGTGGTTTCAATCGCTTGCATTTGCGCAGTGCTCAGGGCACGTACCTGAGCAGAGCTCAGGGCCGCAGCCTGCTGCGTGTTGAGTGCAACAATTTGGCTGGTTTGCAGTGCAGCCACTTGGGCGGAAGTCATTGAACCCAACTGAGCGACGCTCAAACTTTGAATTTGAGCGGTCGTCAAAGCGGCCACTTGATTGCCTGCCAATGCTTTGACTTGGGTGCTCGTCAATGCTTGAATTTGGGTGGTATCCAAGGAAGCCAGTTGCGATGTGGTCAGCGCTGTCACTTGGCTGGACTGCAAAGCGCGTACTGCTTGGGTTGTCAAAACTTCCAGTTGCGACGTGGTCAGGCCCTGCAATTGGTTGGACGACAGCACCACCAAATCGTCGGTTTGCAGCACCTTGAACTGTGCCGTGCTTAAGCCGCTCAAGGCTTGCGAAGAGAGTCTTTTCAGATTGGCCGTGCTGAGCGAGTTGATCTGATCCGTCGTCAAGCCCGCGGCCTGTGATTGGGTCAGCGAAGGAAGTTGCAAAGCCAAGGCAGACAACTGCGCCGTGCTCAAGCTGGCGATCTGGGCTGTGGTGAAGGCTACAAATTGCGAGGTGCTCAAACCGCTGATCAATTTGGAGCTGATGGCAGCAACATCCCCCGTTTCCAAGGTGGCCACTTGGTCGGTCCGCAGGCTTTTGAGTTGGGCCAGAGAAAGCGCTTGCACATCCTCCGAGGTCATGGCCAACACCTGTGTCGTGGTCAGCGAGGCCAACTGCATGGAGTTCAAACCCGCAATGTGCGCAGTGGTCAAACCTGCGATGTCTTGGGTTTCGAGGGCGCTGATTTGGTCGGAGCGCAGCGCTTTGATTTGAGCGATGCTGAGGTTTTGAACAACAGCATCTCTGAGCGCAACGATCTGATCCGTACTGAACGCGGCGAGTTGGGTGGCAGAGAGAACGGCCAGGTGGGCCGTCGTCAATGAGTCAATGTCTTCCGTCGTCAAAGACGCAATACTGTCTGAGCCAGTACCTGACGCCTTCAAGGCTTTGATTTGCTGTGTGGAGAATGACTGTGACATTACAAGCTCGCTTTCGCTACGCCGCGACCACGCTCAGACCTTGAGCGCAATACCGGCTTCTCACAATCGGCACGAAAAAAATAATCTTGAGTCTTTTTGAAAATCATTTTTAAAACCGATTGAATTGTTTTCTTAAGTGTTCTTATTGAATTGAAATGAATGATTTGTAATTGATTCAATTACCTGCCATTCATCCCTGTCGAAAGGTGTCGCGCACCTTGCCGTAGGCTTGCAAGTACTCGGCAAACCCCTGTTCCCGGGCGGCAATCTTCAAGGCATCGCTCAAAACAACCTCATGCGGGTACTTGCTGAGGGTCAAGCCAGACCATGCGCACTTGAAGGTGTCATACGCACGCAGCTTCCAATGCGGCTGAGTGGCCAGCATCAAGCTGGCGATCCGCTCCGCCAAAAACACCTTGCGGGGCACGCCATTTTTGTAATGGGTTAGCTCCAACAATTTTTGACGCAAGGTTGAATCCGCCCCTTGCTCGCAAAAGGCAAACAACTGCTCGTTAAGGGCCAGCCATTGTCGCCAAAAACTGGGCTTGGCCACAAAGAAGTTGCTGAACACAATTTGGCGGGAGTCCATGATGAGGTTGTTCAAGTCCACGGCCCAACCGAGTTGGTTCAGGAAGGCTTGAGAGATGGCGCGAAAGCCCGGATCAAGGAAATCGTTTTGCTCAAACACATTGAGAAAACAAGCTCCAAAATCAGGCTGAGGACTGAATGTGACGATTTCGTAGTCGTTTGTCAAATTTGAAACAAATTGCCGGATGGCATGGCCATCCAAACCGGTTTTTTCTCGCAAACGGGGCGAGAAAAAACCATAGTAAGCGTCCTCTTGCAGCGGTGTGTTCAGCAAAAACTGGCGAATCGGCCAGTACTCTTGCCAGTCTGGCCGCGGGTTTTGCCGGTTGTCCAGCGCGAGCATGCCAGGCGACACCTGGTCAAAGGTTTCTTGGGAATAGGCAATGTGCAAGAGCTGAACTTTTTGGGGGTCAATCTTTTCGATGGCACCAGGCTGAACCGACAGCGCAGCGGGCCTGGGTGTCATCTCGACATTGGGCAATGGCAGATCGGCCATCGGTCTGGGTTGTCGTTCCTGCCAAGCTTGGGCCAGCAAATGTTCCAAGTCGCGGGTGAAGGTGGGCGCATCAAACACGCCACCGTTGGCCACCAAGTCGTTCATACGGCTGCGAATGGCTTGATAGGCTTGGGCATCGTGTGCCAAAGCCACGGCGCGTTGCTCGTAACTGGCCAGGTCATGGGTGATCAACTCCGTCAATCCCAAGGAATTCAATAGGCTGCCTGCCATTCGAGACACAAAGGTGCGACCGCTCAGGGTCAGCATGGGCAAACCCACCGACAAGGCATCGCGCGCTGTGGACCCTGCGTTGTACGGAAAGCCATCCAAAAACAGATCGGCCAACTGCAAATTGGCCAGGTATTGCTCTTTGCCAACACGGGGGCTGAACACCAACCGCGCCGGATCTACGCCGTGCGCCTCGGCTGCTTGCCTCATGTTGGCTGTGGCCCAAGGATTGTCGTCCACCAGCCACAGGCAGGCGCCAGGGCTGCGGTGCAGGATGCGCATCCAGCTGGCAAACACTTCTTCGGTGATTTTGTAGGAATTGTTGAAAGACGCAAAAATAAAGCCCTCTGCCGGCAAACCCTGAGCAGCGCGCGTGGTGGGCTCGGCCATTTGACGTTGCCGGTCGGCGGGCAAAAAGGAAGACTGCAGGTACAGCGGCGCTTCGCTGAAATACGGTTGCAAAGCCTCAGGCAAAGAAAACTTGTCGGCCAAGACATGGTCAATCCATGGCATCGCTGTGGGCCCAATGAAGCCCAGGTAAGTCACCTGCAAAGGTGCAGGACGCATCGCCAAGATGCCATGGCGCAAGCCACTGCTCAGGCCCTGCAAGTCAATCAGGACATCAATTTCCTGTGCGGCAATCAATTGCGCCACGTCAGCATCGCTGAGGGTGTGAACCTTGTGCACATGCTCAAAAGCCGCCAACAAGCGCGCGCGGTAGGACGAGCCGTCCTCGGGGCTGTAATCAAACGCAAAGGTTTCAAAGCGACTCCGGTCATGGTTTTCCAGCACTTCGGCGAGCAGCAAACCCACGGCATGCATGCACAAGTCGCCCGACAAATAGCCCAAACGCAATCGGCCAGCGCGACGCTGGCTGGGCAAGTTCATGGGCGCTGGCGAATTGGCCAACTTGCGGCCGACAAAGTTGCGTGAAGCCATCAAATGCATGGCCGGATCGTCCGTGTGCGCCAACATTCCCAAGGGGGAAAAGGACATCAGCAGGTCGTGCACACTCAGTCCTGGCAAGGACTTGAGCACAGGCCACTTGCACTGGCGCTGACGCAAATGCAGCCAATGCTGCAAGGCGTCGGGTTGCTGCGGCTTCAGACGCAAACTCTCTTCTAAAGCGGCTTCTGCCGACGCATATCGCCGCAATTTTTCTTGAAAGCGGCCCAAGTTGTTGTAGGCCATCACCACCAGGGGCCGCGTGGTCTCCGTGATGGGCTGCCCCACCAGCGTGGCTTCAGTCCAAACCGCAATGGCTGCATCGGCTTGCCCCAATGCTTCGAGTTGGCTGCCTAAATTCAGGCGAGCTTCCATAAAGGGCGCATGGTTTGCGATGGCACGGCGGTAAGCCTCCACCGCCGCTTCGCGTTGCCCCAACTCGCCACGAATGACGCCCAGATTGAACCAGGCCACATGGGCCATGGCTTGAACTGGCTGGTTCAGCCAATGCTCATACAAAGCTGCGGCAAGGTCTGGCCGTCCACTGGTTTGCAAGCTCTGGGCTTGCCCTAAAAGGTCAGCCAAGCTGACTTGCGGAGCCGTCATGGCTGGCGACGTTGTCGCTGCCGTTTTTGATTTTTTTGCGCGCATGGTGATCACATCTTTGACAAAAACCCCAAGATGGCCGATCTTGGGACAGATGCCAACTTTTCGTCAAAAAGATGGCATTCAGCAGTCAGAATGCAATTTTCAAGCCATGCGTCATGCACACATAAAAAAAGCCTGGCCGAAGCCAGGCTTTAGATGGAACACTTTTGAATTACTTCAACAGTGCCAGCACGGTTTGCGCCGACTGGTTGGCTTGCGCCAACATGGCCGTGGCTGCTTGCTGGATGATCTGGGACTTGGCCAGATTGGTGGTTTCCGTCGCGTAGTCGGTGTCCAAAATACGGCTGCGGGCAGCAGACATGTTCTGGTTGGACTCGGTCAGGTTGCTGACAACAGCTTCCAGCCGGTTTTGGTAAGCACCGGCGCGGGATTGCATGGCGGAGACTGTTTCGATGGCAGCGTCAAGTGCATAGATTGCTGCGGTTGCGCCAGAAGCCGACGAGATGTCTACAGAGCCAACTTTCAGACCATTATCTGAACCACCAAATGTGCCTCTCTTAAAACCTAAGGCATCAAAATTTGATTCGGTTTCATTGTTACCTTCTGAGCCGCTTTTGACAGTAAACTCTTTGTCTGATACAAGTCGAACCGAAGCATAGTAAGTATAAGCGTCAGTTCCATCACCGGCAACGCCAACACTAACACCCTCAAGTCCAATGGCTTTTGCCGCATCAGCCATAGTTCCACTGTCCGTTAACACGGAGATTGATATATTGCGACCATCATTGGCAACCAACCTTAAGCCTTCTCCATACTGTGAAGCGGTAACACCAGTCGCACCCTGCTTAGAGTTGATGGCTTGAATCACTGCATCTAAAGTGCTGAGGCCAGTACCAGCATCGATTTCAACACCGTTAATACTGATAGTTTCGATAGGATCAGTAGCATCAAATCCCTTACCGTAGATCACGTTAGGTTCAGCCACTGCAGAAACGCCCGTGATGGATGACTTGCGATTAATTGCAGCCGCGATTGCTATAGCACTAGAGGCTCTGGAACTCCCCTCGAAGTTACCAGCGACAGCGTCTCCGACAAAAGATGCATTGTCATCACCAGCACTGGAAGCATCAATCGCAACATCATTGATGATCAAACTATCGCCTTGCAACTGCTTCAGGTCATCAGCATCATTAACGCTAGCCCGTCTCGCGGTCACTGTTTGAGCGTTACCGGTGCTGTATGTGCCTGCAGCAAGACCAGCCTGCTCTAAATTATCTAGGGTATTGCCTTCTGCAGTACCGATTTCAATCTCTTTTCCGTTGTAGTTTGTCAAAGAATAATTGCCAATCCACACACCTTGGTCCGTAGTAAGTGTAACCCCGTCAATGGTTTCACCTGAATGGTCCAATGCCAGGCCAGTACCTACGGTCGTGAAATCGCCACCCAACTCAATGTAAATGTTGCGACCATCCTCAGCTGTTAACACGATACCTTGATTATCGTCAGTAGTATTGGTTGCAACGACACCCGTTTGCGCAGCAATTTCATTGATTGCTAGTGCAACTGCCTTTCGATTGGCCTCAGTGGTCGCATCTTCCGCTAGCGTGAAACTCGCGGATTCGATTCCGTTGATAGTGATAGTGCCCGTTTGAGCTGTGCCTAAAACTTCCATGCGACTTCCATATGCAATCGTTTCACCCACCGTTGCAATAACTCCGGTTTTGGAGGTTTCCCGATTGATAGCTGCAACTTTGGATATTGCGCTCGCATTGGCAAAATTAGTTGACAGTTTATCGTCCTCGGCAACTGATTCACCAATGGAAACGCCATTGATCAATAAATCACCAGCTGTAAATTTTTCAGCGCTGACACCATTGGATGTAATGGATGGCTTGTTACCAATACCAATGTCTTTTGTTTGAACAGAGCCGAAACCAATTTTCATATTGTCAGTCGCAAAAACACCCGTCTGCAATTGGATCTCACCTGCAGATCCATCCAACAACTTAATGTTGTTGTGGTTTGTTTTCGTCGCAATATTGTCGATTTCACTGTTAAGTTGTGCCACTTCTTCTTGCAAAGATTTGCGATCAGCAGCAGACATCGTCCCAGTGGCTGCTTGCACTGACAACTCACGCATGCGTTGCAACATCGAAGAAACCTGGCTCATGGCCCCTTCAGCCGTCTGTGCCATCGACAAGCCATCATTGGCATTGCGAATCGCCACAGCGTAACCCCGAATCTGCGCCGTCATGCGGTTGGTAATGGCCAACCCGGCAGCATCGTCTTTCGCACTGTTGATGCGCTGGCCTGTGGAGAGTCGCTCCATGGCCTGCGACAACGATTTTTCAACCTTGCCCAAAGCGGCGCTGGCGCCCAGAGCTTTCACGTTGGTATTAATCACGGACATGATGTTTCTCCTACAAAGTCCATCACAAAGATTTCAAACAAAATTCAGAAAGAGCTTCTGATGATTGAAGAATCGACCACCAGATAAATTACTTGAGTTTCAATTGCAAAGATTTATGCCAAATCGTTGTGCAAAATGCCCTTGAAGCTTTCAATGCTGTGCGCCAGGCGAACAACCACTTCATTGGGAATTTGACGCACGACTTCACCGGTCTCTGCATTCTTGACATAC
>JACCEA010765387.1_pt1 | contig 16185 bp, 17 predicted proteins | sample 7449851 | NCBI WGS metagenome assembly JACCEA01 (sample SAMN15323453, study PRJNA562643) | freshwater metagenome | isolation source: river surface water | place: USA:Blue River Watershed | collected 2017-08-18 | reverse complement strand
TGGAATAATGAACCAATTAAATATAGATGTAGATGTTTAGGTTATGATTCACCTGAGATGAAGCCGCTAAAATCAAATCCAAACAGAGACAAAGAAAAAGAACTTGCACAAGCAGCTAAAATTAGATTTAGCGAGTTATTAAATGTAAATACTAATGGACTTGTAAAAGTAGAATGTGGGGATTTTGATAAGTATGGGAGAATTTTGGTTACAGTTTGGAATGGGGTAAATACTAAATCAATTAACCAAATAATGTTAGATGAATCACATGGCAAACCATATACAGGTGGAACTAAAGAATCTTGGTAAGCTAGCGTAGCTAGATGTGCAACTCGGCCTTTCAGTAACTAGTTAGTTAATTAATTTCATATATAAAAAGATATTCATATATATATTAATTATATATGAATCATCCAGTTGGAACGCATATTATTGCTGATTTAAATCAGATTGATAAAAAAGTTTTTAAATTATTTGATTTAGTTAAATTTGATCAGCATATTAAACAAGTGCTTGCATCAAATTCAATTACTTTAATAAATACAGTAACAAATGATTTTGGATCTCCAGGAGCATTTACTGCATTGTATTTATTAGCTGAATCACATTTAAGTATTCATACATGGCCTGAACATGGATATGTGGCTATAGATTTATTTACTTGTGGACAAGCAAACACAGAAAGAGCAATTGAACAAATTATTGAATACTTTAGTCCCTTAAATATTCACATTAAAAGTTTAATTAGAGGATAGGATTAATACTTAAAGATAAAATACAATTATATTTAAGTTATGAGTAATATATTTGAAATAAAATGGGGGCCATTTCCAAGACAAAAGTTAGACTGGGGACCAAAACCAAGACCATATAATAAAAATGATAAAAGTGTAAGGTTTTGTGGTTGTTGTCATGATTCTGTTTTTAAATTAGCAAAAATGGATTTAGAATCTAGACTAGCTTTAACAGATAATTTAGGAATAAAAAATATAGTAATAGCAAATGAATTGTCTGATTTAGATACTCATGGACTAGAACTAGTTGAATGGTGTGTTGATTTTTTGTTATTTAATCAGCTTGAGATGAATTTTCCTAAAAAAGACCAAAATCAATTTCATAAAGAAAAGTACATAAATTTATTTAGTTTTGTGTATGGATTTTTGCAAATACCAAAAGAGTCAGGATTTGATTATTGGTTAATGAGTTTTCTTAATCATGTTAGTATAATGGATCATGGTTCAGGAATAAGAAGTGGATGGTTTGTTGATCATGAAATTAATCCTTATTTTACACGAGTTTTAAGTGAAGAAAGAAAAAATAAAATTATTGAATGGGCTACAAATGCACCAGATGATATTTAAATATTTTTATATGTATCTAATCTTGTTTTAAGTCTTAAAGTTAGATTTTTAAGATTAGCAGTTTTTTCAATAAATCTTTGGTTGGATTCACTAATACCGAGAATTTGTGGATTAGTATTCAAACTAATAGTAAGACCATGTTCAGAAAGTTGAGACCAATTATCGATAGCTGCAACTGCTTTAGAAATGACTTGTTTTTCATCAGAACTAAGTTGGGCATTTGTGCTGACTGCATCAGATGCACCAGTAGGATCAACAAAATATGAAATATAATTCATAGCACAAGATAGTTGAGAATTAACAGAATTTAGTAGTGCATTAGTTTCTAATGCAGACTTAGGAATTTGAATTTGTGATGTAGCAATAATTGTTTGTTTAAATCTACCAAAGGTGTTTGATAGATTTACTATTCTAGCTAAAGCATCGGATATAGTTGTTAAAAAGTCAATATCATTAATTATATTGATGTTTGTTAGCTTGGTTATAAAACTTTCAAACAAAGCAGAAAGTTCATCTGCTGCATTAGCAAACTCTTCAAATCCTTGAGTATCAACATCTAAAGTAATTTGTTTTGAATCATTTGCAATTTTAGAAGCTGCTAAAAAAAGTTGATTATAATCATCTAAAGTACCTTTACCTTGAAAATCAGAACATTGAATTTCTTGTGCATATACTTTAATTTGATTTAATAATATATTAGATGAAGTATCATCAGTAATTATAACTTGGGACTCAAGTGATTCATCAATTTGTACATCAATTAAATTATTAATAATAGTAGTAAAAGAAGTATCAGTAATCATATTGGATGATAGATCAGTTCCTTGGATATTTGTAGTTATAGTTAAACCATCATTTAAAGTTTCATTTAAAATAATATTGGTGATTTGAGTAGGATTGGATGTATTAGTGGAATTAGATGTATTAGTAGAATTAGTAGAATTAGTTGGGCTTGACGGAGGAGAAGACATTTTTATATATATATTAACTATAGATAAAAATTATTTTTTCAAAAATAATGGTTTAAAATTTTAAAATTAATTAATTTATTTTTTATAATGTTTTTTGTGAGATTTCTTGTGTTTTTTTTCGCATTCATCAGATGATGAAGAGGATTTACGATGGGATTTGTGATGAGATTTATGGTGGGATTTATGATGACGAGATTTATGGGAAGATTTGCGGGAAGATTTGCGGGAAGATTTACGGGAAGATTTGCGGCATTCTTCAGGTTTAGGTTCATCAGGTTTAGGAGGTTCAGGTTTGGGTTCTTCTGGTTTGGGTTCTTCGTGTTTAGGGGGTTCAGGACAAGGAGGAGGACAAGGTAAACAAGGGAACCCAGGAGGAAGTAAGCAACAGAGTTCAGAATCATTATCTAACTCAGAAAGTAAAAATAGACTAAACTTAACAGGGTGACCGGGTTGAGTTCCACCAGTAACTAAGTTAGTATTAAGAATACCAGCATGAGATTCCCAATTTCTTACATTGATAACATCACCAGCATTTAATCTAACAAATTGTCTCATAATTGATCTATTTGCGCCAGAATCTCTTCCAGTAGTAGTTGATTGTTCGGGTAATCCATTAACAAATAAAGTAAGTTGTGCAGGTTGATCAGTAATAATATCTATAAAAATATCATAAATACCAGACTTTTTAATCATCATATCGGGAGTTCCATGAGCAAATTCAATATCTTTATTAATGTTATCATATTCAAGCTCAAAAGCTTGTCCAATAGCAATATCTTGTTCGTGGGTAGAATTAGTTCCAATATATGCAGAAGAACCAGCTAATTGGAAACATTTGTTAGATAATAAATAAGATCTAAATTGTTCATAACCACAAATGGGTTTTTTGCAACAAGTAATTTGAGGTTTGCACAAAGGTGCAAGTTTAAAAACAGTTAAAATAGTATTTACACCAACTTGACTTCCACCATTATTGGTAGTAATAGTAATAGATCCATTTGCAGATGTATGATTTCTAACACTAAGAACATCACCAGCCTTTAACTCAAGCAAAGTTCTAATTGAGATTTGTCCAGCGCCTCTATTTGATCCTTGAGTTGATGGTTCATATGGAATACCATTAACTACAAAGGAGAATTGGGCAGCAACACCGGTGTTGGCAAAGAAAAAAGTTTTATAAACACCATCTTCTTGAATAATTACTTGTGATCCAGCCCAACCTAAACCAGTGTTAGTGATGTTAGCATTTTCAAAAACAACGTCAGTTTCGGTGCTAACAGTTTGGGTATTAGTAGAATAAAAAGTACCTTGAATATTAAATCCTTTAACCATGAGTTCTTTATCGCAAAGAAGTCTTTCACCTAATTTTTTAAACAGATACTTCTTTCTTCTTGATAAACATTTTTTCCATTCATCACCAACACATTCATATTCATGTTTGGGTAAAGCAGCAACTTTAGCTAATAAAAATACATTATTATTTGCAGCTTGAAGTCCTCCAACATTATTTTGAGAAGTTAAAGTTGCAGTTGATGAAGAATAGTTTCTCATAATTAAAGTATCATTTTTGTTTAGCTTGACTAATTGTCTAAAAACAGTTTGACCAGCTCCAGCATTATTACCAGTAGTTGATGGCATATAAGCTTGTCCATTAATAAATAAAGTGTATTGGGCTGCTTGGTCAGTGTTTGCGCAAAAGAAAACAATATAAACTCCGGAAGATCTTACAACAAAAGGTGAATTAAAGTACTTGTGTTCAATGTTGTACTGAGTACCATTAGAGTTAAAATCAACAGGATGACCATTTGGTGTGCTAATAGGAACATTATTGTATCCATAAATATAAGAATCTGACCCACCAACCATTAAATTAGGATCTTCTAAAAGCTTGCATTTGTAGTACTGATAAATTTCATCAAATGAACATTTATCAAAATCAGTATCTGTTGAACACTCGGATTTAGGAGATTTAGATCTTTTAGGTGATTTAGATCTTTTAGGTGATTTGGATCTTTTAGGTGATTTAGATCTTTTAGGTGATTTGGATCTATCTGAACTTAAACTATTTCTTTCGGAATGACGTTTTGAATGTTTTTTGTTTATAACAATTTTAAGTTCAGATGATGAACTTGATTCAGTAGAAGAAGAACTTTCGGAATCACTCGAGTACTCTTGGGCCTTAGAACTTTTGGGCATTATATATACAATAATTCTAGATATTTTTTTTCAAAAATAATGGTTTAAAATTTTGAAATAATAAAATTAATATTTTAAAAACTAAAGTTTTTTTATCCAAAATATAATTTTATTTTTGAAATAAATTTAAAAAAGAGATTTTAAAATATAATTATATATTAATTATATTTGTTGGTAGTATGTGTATGAATAGTATTAGGGACAGCTCGGTTTATATTGGTCCATTTGCGAATTCGTTTTTTAGGAGTAGTACAACCCAGACATTAGATGGATCTGGGTTGGCAAATTTAGTCAAGTTTATTTTGCAAAAAAATAGTAATTTTATCGATTTTTTACTTAGTTTTTATAGTATGCTACTACAAGCGAGTTCAACAAATGCTGATAAATTGGAAGATGTAAAAAAATTTAAAGACTTATATGAGTCTTTACCTAAAGATTTACATATATGTGTGTGTGATGTAATAGAACAATTAAGTTTGTTCAAGGAAGGTAAACAACTTTTAAAAGAATATAACATATATTATAAATATTGTTTAGAAGTTATAAATGAATTAGTAGGTTTAATTAATTCAATTAAAAATAGTGATAATATTTTAAATTTATATTCTGGGTTAGGAATTCTAAAAGATTTAGTAATAAATAATATTCAATATAAACAGATTGATTGTTATGATCCAGATGAGAAATTAAATGAGTTTAATAAGTTAATAAACTTAAGTTCAAATATTTGTGTTAAAAAAACAGATATTTTGCATGGGAATGATATTACTGGTTTATATGATTTAGTAATTACAGATATTCCGGAGAATATTAAAAATATAATTTATGCAAAACTTTGTACAAAAATAAAAGATTTAAAAATAAGAGGGACTAAATCTGAACCTCTTGTTATTCAATTAATAAGTCAACTACTTAAAAAGGATGGTAAAGCAATAATAATAGTTTCAAATAGTTTTTTATTTGGGGATTCAAAACAGCATATTGAGACAAGAAAATTTATTTATGAAAATAGTTCAGAAATTCAGGTAATAAATTTACCAAATAAAAAATCAATATTATTTTGGACTAAATCATCAAGTCCAACAAATTCAACACAGATAAGTTTTAAAAATTCGGGTAAAATTTTTATAGCAAATGATGAACAAGTTAAAACATCTGAATATTCATTTTATTATTATAATTATGTATTTGATTTAATAAATAAACCTAAAATAGTTGATTCAATAGAATGGGTTTTTGAAAATTTAATTGACATTAAACCTAATTCAGTTCAAGCAACTTTTGTAGTTCCAGTTCTTTATTCTTATTCAAATACAAATTTTTCAATTAGTTTAAATCCAGATAAATATGATTATGTATTTGTAACAAAAGACGAAAATATATTGAAGCAAGAGTATTTAAATTACTATTTATTAGATTATTTAAAAAACAATATTGATATTATAACAAAGGGAAAAACAAAAACACTTTGTTTAGATAAAATAAATAAAATGTTAATAGAAAAAAAATCAATTCAGGAGCAAAATAACATAATTGATTATATTGTTACAAACGAACAAATAAATAAAATGGTTCAAAAACAAAATATTAATATAAAAAATATTAAATCAAGTCTATTTAATTCATTTGAATTTAAATTTAAAAATTTTGATAAATTATCGTCTGTTGCAACAATAAGTAATCAAACAGATGGAGTAGATAGTATTGGAATATATAAAAATAGTACATTAGCAGGACAAGTTTTTAAGGTTAATGAACCATTAAAATCCGATAATATTTATTTTATTGTTCCAAAATATAATGATATTACAAATGAGTTTTTATATAATTATTTATTAGAAAAACAAGATCAGTTAGTTGAATTAGCTAAAATAAATAATACTGTTAGTTTATCAAAAAAACATATTGAATCTTTTGAAATACCAAAAATATCTCTTGATGAACAAAATCAAATAAACAAATCTATGGATCAAATTATTACATTGATTAACTCTTTTTATAATATACCATCTAATATAAATATTTTTAATTTATTATCTACTTCTTCTTAGTCTAAATCTAATTATGTTATTTATAATTAGTTTTTTTCACCTTGCTCACCCTTTTCGCCTTGCTGACCTTGTTCACCTTGTTGGCCTTGTGGACCTTGTTCACCTTGTGGGCCTTGTGGACCTTGTTCACCTTGTGGACCTTGTTGGCCTTGTTCACCTTGTTGGCCTTGTGGTCCTTGTTCACCTTGTTGACCTTGTTGGCCTTGTGGTCCTTGTTCACCTTGTTGACCTTGTTGGCCTTGTTCACCCTTTTCACCCTTTTCGCCCTTTTCACCCTTTTCGCCCTTTTCACCTTGATCACCCTTATCTCCCTTTTCACCTTGTGGTCCAGGTGGGCCAGTGATAATAGATGGTTGAACTATAGGGGTTATTGGCTCACCAGGTGGACCAGGTGGACCTTGTGGGCCTTCGGGACCGGTAGGGCCTTGAATACCAGGTTCACCTTGTGGACCAGGAGGTCCTTGAATGCCAGGTTCACCTTGTGGACCTGGAGGGCCTTGAACACCCAATGCCATAATTTCCCAAACACAATCATTTGATATAGGTGGAGAATTTGAATTTTTCATTACTGCAATAAATGAAGAACCTTCAAAGTATACAACATCATTTTTACAATAGTCTTCATTTGGTTTCCACATTCCTCTCCATACAAATGCAGGACCTGGAGGACCTCGCTTTCCTTGAGATCCTGTTTTACCTCTTGGCCCAGCAAGACCTCGTTTACCTCTTGGACCTTCAGGGCCTTCGGGACCAATGGGACCTTCTGGTCCTTGAGCCCCATCTTTACCTCTTGAACCACGATCACCTTTTATTAAACTAAAATGAAATGGTTTTGTTTTTTCATTATCATTTGTCATAATTGAATAAACTGATGGACTTGCATCATATGATTTTTTTGATTTGGATTTATCACCCTTATTTTTAATAAATAATGAATCCATAGATGCAATTGTATCTGAGTCTGAATAATCTGATTTTGAACTTGAAGAACTTGTTGATGAGCAAGTTGGAGAACTAACTGGCGAATAAGAATTTTTTTTATTTTTACTCATTTGCGATATATACAAATATATTAGATAATATTTTTAAAAATTATATATATTTTTTTTAAAATTTATATAATTTTTCAACCTGTTAGTTTGTAAATTATAGGCAACAAGTTTGGAAAATTTTTGATGTAACTAAATAAGGATCTATATTTGCGGCTGGTCTTCTATCCTCAAAATATCCAGATTTATCTTTAAAAACTTGATTTGGTATTCTAATGGATGTATTTCTAGTTCCAACTCCAAAAGAAAATTTATTTATTGATGCAGTTTCATGTTCTCCTGTAAGTCTTTCTTCATTACCTTCTCCATATACTTTAATATGAGTTGAATGAGCAAAAGCTAATAGATCAATATATTTATAAATTGCTTCTAAACCAGTATTTAATTTTCTTGTTTCTTCAGTTGAAAAATTTGTATGACATCCTGATCCATTAATTTCTTTAGATGGTTTGGGTTTATATGTAATTCCAACTCCATAATTTTCACCAACTCTTTCTAATATATATCTTGACAAAATATGTTGATCTCCTGCATCAATACCCTCACATGGTCCAATTTGATATTCCCATTGATATGGTGCAACTTCAGCATTTATTCCAGATATTTCAAGTCCAGAATATAAACAATGAAATAAATGTTCTTCTGCAATTAATCTTTCTAATGGTTGTTTTTGTCCAATACCACAATACCAATCTGATTGAGTTGTAATATAAGGCCAGTCAGATCTGAACATAAAATATTCTTGTTCTAGTCCATACCATGGTTTTAAACTCAAGTTTAAATTAAAAATTTGTTCAGCAGCATCTCGATTATTATTTATTGCCGGGGTACCATCTGTTTTATATGTTGAACATAAAACTAAATAATTAAAATTTCCTCTTCTAAATGGATCTGGGACTATTTTAACAGGTTTAAGTGTTATTTCTGTATCTGAACCATCATTTAAAGCTTGACCAGTTGATGAACCATCATAATTCCAAAAAGGTACTGATTCAAGTCTACCATCAAAATCATTTAAAACTTTTGTTTTAGATCTTAATTCGCCAGACCCTCCAATCCATATATATTCAAGAATAGTTTTCATATGTGTTATAGTAACATTTTTTCTTTAAATATTTAAACTCAAGTAAAAAAATTGAAAAATAATTTTTAATAATGAAGTATATAATTATTTCTGATAGTAATATAAAAAACTATCAATATATTAGTATTAATCATAATAAGCAATGATAACTAATGAAACTTTTGCAAAACCAGAAAAGGTATTGGACTACTATAATAATAATTTAGTTATTATTCAAGCACGAGAAAATATAAATTCTATAGAACAAATTGAAGAATCTAACTACTATTTATTTGAAGAGGATGGAGAACAAAATATTATGTTGGTCAGCTCAAAAACTGGGTTTTATATAACTTTAATTCAGATTCTAACTAAAAAGCCTGGAAATGCTGTATTCTCAAAAAACGTATCCCCTGGAAAAAATAATTATAGTTTGAGATTGGTACAAAATAAAATATCATCAAGATCTTTACAAATCAAGCATATTGAAAGCGATTCAAGAATTAAAAGTATAACACAAGCTATAACTCCAACTCAACCTTTGATACAACAAAGACCTGCCCTGCCTTTAACACAACAAAGACCTGCTCCTCAAGTACAAGTTGGTCTAACTGAATATGAGGGTGGACCACAAGAAATGCGTCCTACTTTTGAAGGTGGTCATATGCTTGATTATATTCGATATCAAGAGGCACAACGTGAAATAGGACCAAGACCAAGTAATTCTTCAAGACAGATACCAAATAATTTTTCAAGTTCTATCCAACCATCTGTACCAGAAGAAATTGTAGATAATGTTGACTACAAAGACAATGTAACTTGTAAAATCTGTTTGAACAATAAAATAAATATTGTTTGTATTCCATGTGGACATTGTTTTTGTTCTGCATGTAACACGCAATCAAGAAATAATTTGTGTGCTTTATGCCGTAAACCTATTACTAAAGCCCAAGCTATATTTATTTAGGATTAGAGTTTTGTTTTGCCACACCACCAAAACCTCCTAAAATTCGTTTTCTTTTATTTGCTTGTAATGATATTTCTGTAAATTTAGTATCTGAAGAATTATCTGTTGAATTGTTTGGTATAACTATTTCACAATTAGAATTTACATATATTTTCCAATTAGTCCATTGGGTTTGACAATATGGACATGATTTAATACCATTTGGAGGAATTTGATTAAACCATTTAATTAATCCTATATGAGACATAGGAGTTTTACATTGGGTACATCTACAATAAAAATCATGTTCTTTTATTATTGACTGAATAATTGGACATTGATATTCTGTATTTCTTATTTGATCATAAATTATATCATAATAATCAAAAATATCCATTGGTTACTAATAAATTAAATTAATCACTTAAATTAATTTATTTTATTTAAACTTAAATTTATTCTAAACCTTCAATAAATTTTTTCATATCCATTGGCTCTTTAAAACCTCTTATATTTACTGTTGAAGTATCAACCTCTTTCTTACCTATTACTACTGTAAAACAGTATTTCAGCATTTCTGCCTGTGCTACTTTCTTTTGCATTGTTTCTGAACTATCTAACCAATCTATATGTATTCCTTTTGCTTTTGCCATATCATAAATTTTTTTACAATACAAACTTATTTCTGGTTCATTGTGTTTTACTGGAATTAATGCTATCTGTCGGGGATTAACTAGCCAAGGCAAATGTCCCTGAGTTGCTTCTAACAATATTCCTATAAATCTTTCAACTGATCCTAAAATTGCTCTATGTATCATTACTGGTCTTGCTTGTTGAGCATCCCAATCCTTAAAAGTTAAATTAAATCTTTGAGGAAGATTAAAATCTAACTGTATTGTTCCAAGTTGATGTGATCTACCTAGTGAATCTTTAACTGTAAAATCTAGTTTTGGACCATAAAATGCGCCATCACCTTCATTTATAGTATATTCAGGAAAGGATTTAATTATTTTCTTTAAAATTAGTTCAGCACGATCCCAAAGTTCTCTATCTCCAATATAATTTTCAGGTCTAGTAGACAAACCAACAGTTAAATCTAAATTAAAATCTTTATATACTCGTTTCATAAAATTAATAACTGAATTAATTTCTTCTTCAACCTGTTCAATTTTACAAAAAATATGTGCATCATCTTGACAAAACTTTCTAACACGAGTTAAACCTCTAAGTGATCCATGAATTTCATTTCTATGAAGAACACCAAAATCTGCTAGTCTTAGGGGTAGATCTCTATATGATAAATTCATATGTTTGAACATTATGCAGTGGCCCGGGCAATTCATCGCTTTATTGGCGAACTGTCTCGAATTTTCATTTTTTGGTTCTTCACATTCAATACAAAACATATTTTCTTTATATTTATCCCAATGACCAGATTGTTGCCAAAGAGACTTATCATATAACACAGGAGTTGAAACCTCTTTATAACCAAGCTCTTGATAATGTGCTCTCATGTAATTAAGTAATTTATTATATAACACAGTTCCATGAGGTAAAAAAAAAGCTGAGCCTGGTGAAACATCATCAAAGAAAAAAAGTTTTAATTGTTGACCTAGCTCTTGATGAGTTAAAAAATTACTACTTGCGTCCTCCATTTAATTAGATAATAATATTATTTATAAATCTTTAAATAAAAATTGATTAATAAGTTTGTTGATTAATTAGTTAGTTTAGTAATAAATTAAATGATATATTATAGTCGAGTTATAATTGAATATGGAATTTTAAGTTATATTTTTGGAAATTTTTTATCACCATTTATTAATTCTATTATTATTGATAATAATGGAGTTATTAATAACTTAAATTTAGAAACTACTTATTCAGATATTCTAATTGATTTTACAAATATGGATTTAACAATTACAAAAAATAATATTAAATATTTTAATGTTAAACCAGAAAAAAATGAAGAAGGCAAATTTAAATTATGTATTTGTGAGTATTTTAAATTAGAGAATATTATAATGGAAGCATCAACTATAAATTTAATACTTGTTAATGATAGTAATGAATGTATTTTTGGTTTAGTTAAAATACAATCAAAATCAAATAAAAGTATGTATATGTATACATATAATGATGAATATTTTACAGACAGAGATTGTTATCAAATAATTCAAAAAATAGTTACAAATCGTTATGAGTAAAAATTATTGAATAACTAAATCAAAACTTTTAATTCCAAAACTATACAATCCTGAAATATTAAGTGAATCAGGAATTTCTAATTTAACATCTAATTTATAAAATGATCGAATATTAGAAAGTATTGTTTCAGAAACACCAAGTCTATTTACATATATTTTCATAAATCCAGTTGCAATTTGATATTTATATCCTATCAATTCTTTAATAAATGCGAAGTTTTCAACAGAATTAAATTCATGAGTTAAAACAAAATATTTTGTTCCAGATTTTGACCAAACATTTATTTCAATTTGCTGATTATCAAAATGGTAAATTGGTTTTGCAAATATTGGTTTTGCCCAAATTAGTTTATTTGGTATACACATATGTTTGCTAACATATAACTTGTAAGTTTTATCTATTTGTTCAGTTCGTTCTTGAGAACTTAATTTTAAAATTTTATAATGAACTATTTTTCTAAATTTTTTCATACAATACTCATAATATAATTCAGTATGAAGAATTAGTGCTTGCCAACATTTTTCTATATCTTCTGGTCCAATTAATTGATTTTCTGATGCAAAAACTAAATCCATAAATTTATCATACTCTATAACTACAATATCTGTGTATGAATCTAACCAGTTATAGTATCCAGCTATATACTTTGATATAGTTTTTAGCATTACTATATATGTTATAAAAAATATTTTGCCATTTGAACCCCTTTTTGTTCAAATCCACATTTTACATAAAATCCAACATTATGCTCTCCACAATCTAAAATAACTTTATAACAACCAGCAGCTTGAGCTTGCTCAACTAAATGATTTATTAGCTGTGCACCTAATCCTTGCCCCCTATAACTTCCATCTGTAACTATATCTTCTATATGTGCTACTTTACCTAGTCCATGAATTAATTTAAATTCTATTAAAATTGTTCCTGTTCCAACTATTTTATTTGTTAATAAATCTTCTATTACAATAATTTGATGATATGGGTTTAAATTATTAACAAATTGTTCAAATTGACTATAGCAAATAGCTGGACTAGTTGTTAACTGGGCTAATAAATTAAAATATTCTTTCTTATAATCTGATACTTGAAGGGTTCTTATAGTAAATTTTGAATCCATTATATAAATAAAAAATTGAAAATAAAAAATTATATTAGACCCATTTATTTAACTTTTTCCTCTCTATACAAATGTTAAACTCGACCACTTACGCTAATTCGCTTACTAGTAGATCCAGTGCTACAAAGGCTAAGGCTACATTTAGACCAACTAGTTCATTCAATTATATTATTGGAAATGAACATCATTTAATTGAAAAACATCCTAGTCAAATTAAAAGATCAACATATTGTCCAAATATTACTCCTTTGGTTTTCAAAACCCTTGCATCCCATACAAATGCAAGAAACTTGTACCTACTTGGTGTTAAATATATTGAAGCTAAAGGTGGTGATATTCAGGCTGGTATTTCTGAAACACGTCATTATCACGAGCTTGAAATAGACAATGGAATACGTGGAGTTAATGAAGAACTTCATATTCATATTGAAAAATCTAGTTTAAAATTTTTTGGACAGAAATTTTCTTTTGACCATTTTATAATGGATGAAATTGTTAATTCATCACAATACAAAATTGTTGATATTAATGATATACATCCTGATCCTTCTAAAGACAATAAAATAAATAAGCAAACTACATGTGTTTATGTTTTTGGTACATTTGAAAATTTATTGCCTATTTTACAGGCTTATCAACCACCTCCTTTAGATAAAGCAGAGTCAAAACATGACAAAATTGATCATTTATGTATGATCCCATTTTCTGATCTTAAAAATTTCAGAAAATATTGAAAAACTTTTTTTTAACTACAAGTTCATTACTACTTTTTTTAATAATAACAATGGAAGCAATCTATGCGGTTGATAGTAAGGGTGGGTTAGGTAAAAATGGATCAATTCCATGGAACTCTAAAAAAGACTTGCAATTCTTCTATCAAAAAACTAAATCAAATGTTGTAATTATGGGTAAAAATACTTTTTTATCTTTACCTGAACATATTAGACCATTAAAATCTAGATTAAATATTGTATTAACATCTGATCCATTAAATCCAATATTTGACCAATATAAAAACTTGAATAACATAATTATTACATCAAATGACAAAATTTATAATGAGATTTTAGAATCAAAAGACAAGTTTTTAGATCACTATCCATTTTTAGATGTGGACTTTAAAATAATTTTTATTGGAGGTGCAAGTATTTATTCTCAAGTAATCCCTTTATGTAAAACTATATGGGTAACTTCCATAAAAAAAGATTATTCTTGCGATTTACTTTTTAATTATGATTATTCAAAATTTACTGAAACTTTAATAGAAGAAGATGAAGAACTAAAAATAATTCAATACACTAATTTTTAAACCATTTGTTTTATAAAAACATTTAGATATAATAAATATATTAAATGAACAGAAAAAAGAATAAGAAGATGATTGAACGTATGTTAGAAGAAGATTTGGATTTCTATAATGATAAAAAAAAGTTTAATGAGGCAAAATACTTAAATGAGTACTATGAATATACTTCACCAAAAGAAAAATCACAAATTCAATCCAAGTTCACAAAGCCAAGATCTTCAGCACAAAAAAAATATGTACAAATTCTTAATGACTCAATGCAAAAAATTGTTATTGCAACTGGTCCTGCTGGTTCTGGTAAAACTTTACTAGCTACTGAAACAGGCGTTAAGAATTTTTTAGAGGGTAAAATTGAAAAACTTATTTTTGTTCGTCCTGCTGTTACTACTGATGAAGAAATTGGATTTCTTCCTGGAACACTTGAAGATAAATTAGCCCCTTGGATGAGACCATTATATGATGTACTTTATAATTTTATTACACCTCAAGAAGTTACTCAATTAATTGAAGACAAGATAATTGAAATATCACCTCTTGCATATATGAGAGGACGAACATTTAAAAACTGTTGGATTGTTGCAGATGAAATGCAGAACTCTTCTGTTAACCAAATGAAAATGATGTTAACACGTATTGGTGAAGGAACAAAGTTAGTAATAACAGGAGATTTAGAACAAAATGATCGTCATGGTGAAATTAATGGATTAGAAGATTTCTTAGGACGTTTCAAGGGTAGAAGATCAGATTCTATTGCTTCTGTTGAATTTGATTGTGGGGACATTGAAAGATCTGAAGTTGTTAAAGAAATACTTGATATATACAAAGCTCCAGAAATTCCTGCTGGATATACTGATGGAATTTAATACTTAAAAATTTATCTTTATTAATATTATAAATATGAATTTGTTTACTAAAATTGTTGGATTAGCAATTGGATTGATTGGGTTAGTAACCAATACATCTGCTTATTCTGAAGATCTACTTAACACTGGTGTTTGGCTTTCTGGTGCTGCTTATTGTGGTAAAGATGAATATCCTACAATGAAGTTAGCTGGTCCCGCTGAAGGTTTTGTTTATACTAGTACTTTGTATGACCCCCGCACTGACTTGCAAGGATATATTGGTTATCATTCATCAAAAAAAATTATTGGTGTTGTAATTAGAGGATCATCTTCTGTAATGAATTGGTTAGATGATTTTGAAGTCAAACAAGTTCCTTATACTACTTGGTCTGAATGTGGATGTAAAGTTCATAATGGGTTTTACAAATCTGCTCTTGGTGTAACAAACAAAACTATTGAAACAATTGGAGTACTTAAAAAGCGATTTCCAGGATATCAAATACTTGTGACAGGGCATTCTTATGGTGCATCTTGCTCTCAGCTACTAGGAATGGAATTAGTTAAAGTAGGTTATCAAGTTCAAATGTATAATTATGGACAACCTAGAGTTGGGAATGGGTTATATGCAAGATTTACCAATCAAAAAATTCCCAATTTATTCAGAACAACCCATAATAAAGATATGGTCCCTCATGTGCCGCCAATTGAAGGTTTTGACTATGCCCATTCATGTAGAGAAATTTTTGAAGATGTAAATGGTAAATTAAATTTATGTGATCAAACTAACTGCGAAGATCCCAAGTGTTCATCACAATATGCATTGTATCAAACCAATACAGAAGATCATTTAACTTATTTATCACATCGTGTTTCATGTGAGGCAAGTACCATGTAAAAATACTAAATAATTGAATTTTTTAGATATTGGATTTAATTTAATATAATTATATTAAATTAAAATCTCATGGAAACAATTTATGATATGGATATGCGTTTTGTGTTACTTGCAGATCAGTTTAATAAAAAACTAGCTGCACAAGAAACTAAATTTATTGATCGTATTAAACAATTA
>JACCEA010013705.1_pt1 | contig 16188 bp, 14 predicted proteins | sample 7449851 | NCBI WGS metagenome assembly JACCEA01 (sample SAMN15323453, study PRJNA562643) | freshwater metagenome | isolation source: river surface water | place: USA:Blue River Watershed | collected 2017-08-18 | reverse complement strand
GCTAAAGATTTAAGCTTTGCAAACATTGGCCCCATGCCAACGTAGACCAAGCGAGCATTAACTCCACGTTTGCGCAGTTCGATCAGAGCCAAGATTGATTTTTCTGGATTCTTCTCAGTAGACATTCGGCCCAGATGAATCAGCAGAACCTCTTGCTCCTTCAAAAGCTCTCGTCGAGTTTGTTCATTTCTAAACTTTGGAGAAAAGTTCTCTAAATCGACACCCAAAGGGATGTTTACTAAGTTTTCTGCTTTGATCGCCTCAAACTCTCGTGCAGCAAATGCAGTTGTAGCAATCACATGATTGAACCGTGACGCAAGTCGTGTGTTATGCCAATTTACAAACTTCTTCAAATTTAAGTGCAACATCGACTTAACTAGACCCGAAAGAGTCTCATGGCTAAAGACCACTGTGTGAATATTTCTCTTTTTAGCCCACAGTCCAACACCAGATAAAGTAAAGCGATCAGATACTTCAAGCGCATCGGGCTTGAGAGTCACTAGTAGATTCTTTACATCCTTGTTGTTTCGGATGATGCGGTATCCACCACTGAATGGCAAAACAATTGAGGGAACTGTGATCTTCTTTCCATGGATTGTCTCTTCACAGTAAAACCCATTTCCAGGAACTATGTAAGTAAAGCTGTGACCATGTGACAGGTAGCCCTTACCTAGTTCATGCAAAGTTGTACGAATGCCGCCTGACTTTGGGCCATAGAAGTTCGCGATATGGACAATGTTCATGCGACTTTGACTCCTGCCTCTTGAAGTTTTTGATCGACTAACTCTTGATAATGTGTAATTAATTGAGCATTCACCATTTGCCAGCTGCGTTCGATAACTGATTCACGGGCTCTTGCACCCATCAAGGCTGGCTCTGAAAGCTGAATAATCTGATTTACCGCATGGTTGAGACTGTATGGATTTGCTGTGTCAATCAGATATCCAGTCCAACCATGTTTTACAAGGTCGGTAGGTCCACCAAAGTTAGGTGCGATAACTGGGACTCCGCTGGCAAGTGCTTCTTGAACGCTTTGGCAAAAGGTTTCATGCTTTCCTGTGTGAACAAAGATGTCCAAAGAGGCGTAATAACGAGCCAGATCTTCTCCGCCTTGATACCCAACAAACTTTGCGTTAGGTAAAGCTCTTTCCAAACGAGCTCTGGCTGGACCATCACCAACGATGACCAACTGAACATCATCACGCAGGTCCAAGGTCTCTAGATCATCGACACACTTTTCATTAGCTAGTCGACCCACATATCCAATCAGTTTGCGATCTGGTCGATCGCCCAACAAATCACATCTCAAGTTAATGTCTCGTTTTGTAGGTGAGAATTTTTCAGAGTCAACGCCACGTGGCCATAAGTGAACATTTGATACACCAGTGGTTCGTAAATCATCACAAGACCAGTTTGATGGCGCCAGTGTGCGGGTAGTTCGCTTATGTATCTTTGCAACCCATCGCTTGAGAGAATCATGTGCAATGGTTAAGCCGTAATGCCGAGCAAACCCTGCAATATCGGTTTGATAAATTGACAGTGTCGGAATTCCTAATCGTTCAGCAACTCTCGATGCATAGTTGCCAAGAAACAGCGGTGAAGCTAGATGGATAACATCTGGATTGAAGCCATCTATAAGTGGCTCAATTGCTTTTTGGGGAAATCCAACGGGCAGTAGACCCTTCATCTCTAAACTAGGAACTCGCTTAACGCGGAAGCCTGCGTATTCATTGATACCGCCAGCACTTTCAGGTGCGATAACTAAGGCTTGGTGACCTTCAGCCTTTAAATACTCCAGTATGCGAAGTACAGAATTAGTGACGCCATTGACCTGAGGGAGAAAGGACTCGGTGACCACCACTACCCGAAGGGATCGCTTCATGGCTAGAGATTGAGGTAACTCTCAGACTTAAAGTAGAAGTCGAGGTTACGAGTTGGCAAACCATGCGTGAAATCTGCCGATCATCTGGCATAAATGGTTACTCACCAGTAACCTTTGCCTATGAAAATCGCCGTTTGCGTAAAGCAGGTCCCAGATTCATGGGCTGAAAAGAAGATGGTCAATGGAATTCTCGATCGTGAGAATGTTGATGCAGTTCTCAATGATCTCGATGAGTACGCGGTTGAAGAGGCGCTACGTATCGCCGAAGCTCATGGTGGAAATGAAGAGGGTGGCCCAAACACTGTCACCGTCATTTCAATGGGACCAGAGCGAGCAACTGAAGCGGTTCGCAAAGCACTTTCTATGGGTGCCAATGATGCGATCTTGGTGACAGATTCCAAGCTTGCAGGATCAGATGCGCTCGCAACATCTGCCGTTCTTGCAGCTGTAATCAGTGGCGGTGGATTTGATTTAGTAATTTGTGGAACAGAGTCAACTGATGCGCGAATGAGCGTTGTTCCAGCCATGCTTGCAGAGCGTTTGAATGCAGCACAGTTAACCTTCGCATCAAAGGTGGATGTTGATCCATCTACTCAAAAGGTTTCAATCACACGTGTGACAGAAGCTGGCGTTGAAGAGATGAACGCCCATTTCCCATGTGTGATTTCAGTTGTAGAAAAGATTAATGAGCCACGTTACCCATCATTTAAGGGAATCATGGCGGCAAAGAAAAAAACTATTGAAAGTAAAGATCTAGCATCAATTGGTGTATCAGTTGATTCGGCTTGGTCACTAGTTGCAGATTCATCTCCACGTCCTCCTCGCGCAGCAGGTATCAAGGTCAGTGATGACAACGCTGCTGATCAAATGGTTTCATTCCTAGCAGAAAAGAAGTTGATATGAGCAATGTATTGATTTTGGCTGACTTTGTGGCATCAAAAGCAACAAAGACAAATGCGGAGTTAGCAACAGCTGGTGCACGTATCGGCGAGGTAACCGCACTAGTTTTAGCACCTTCGGGACAAGGCGCAGAAATGGCTGGGCAGATCAACAAGGGTCCAGTTGCTAAGGTAATTGTTGTTGAGTCAGATTCATTTTCAACTAATGGAGTTGCAGCTGTTTCAGATGTGCTTTCACAAGTGATTGCTTCGCTCTCTCCAACTGCCGTTTTGATCGCATCTCATGCTTTTGGAAAAGAGGTTGCAGCTCGTACCGCAGTGAAGACTAGTTCTGGAATTATCACCGATGCGGTTGATGTTTCAGCAGATGTCACAGCAACACAATTAGTTTTTGGTGGATCAACAACTGTTCACTCAAAGGTTTCTCACGGAACTCCGATCATCACAGTTCGCCCTAATTCAATTGATGCACAGACATCTGCAGCAACTCCTGCGATTGAGACACTTTCTCTACAAGTTTCAGAGGCCTCAAAGAAGGCAACTGTTACATCATCGCAGCCTCCAGTGCAGGGTGGTCGTCCTGAGTTAACTGAGGCAAACATTGTTGTTTCAGGTGGTCGCGGAACAAATGGTGATTTTTCAGCGGTTGAAGGTTTTGCAGATTCAATGGGTGCAGCAGTTGGTGCATCCCGTGCAGCAACCGATGCCGGCTGGTACCCACACTCCTTCCAAGTTGGACAAACAGGAAAGTCTGTAAGTCCGCAGCTCTATGTTGCATGTGGAATCTCTGGTGCAATTCAGCACCGTGCAGGAATGCAGACGAGTAAGACGATCGTTGTCATCAACAAGGATCCTGAAGCGCCACTCTTTGAAATCGCAGATTTCGGCGTCGTAGGCGACCTCTTTACGGTGCTTCCTAAGGCAACGGAAGGCGTTAAAGCCCACAAGTCATAGACTTAGGCCTGTGCCTTCTATCTATGTAGACCATGCAGCAACGACTCCACTGTCGCCTGCTGCTTTTAAGGCGATCACCGATCAGCTTCAAGAGTTAGGCAACCCTTCAAGTCTTCACACCCATGGTCGTGCAACACGTAAAGCGCTAGAAGATGCACGTGAATCAATTGCACGTGAAGTCGGCGCACTGCCTTCAGAGGTTATTTTTACCGCATCCGGAACTGAAGCAAACAACATTGCGTTAAAAGGTTTGTGGTGGAGCGGCAAGGCAAAAGGCAAAAGCGTTGTTGTTATTTCAGCGATTGAGCATCATGCGATTTTAGATCCTGCTCATTGGTTAGAAACTCATGAAGGCGCAGAGGTTGTTGTTGTTCCAGTAGATGTTCACGGTGTCATCGATCTTGAGTTCTTAAGAAATCTTGTAGCTACTCGAGGCGATCAGATTGCTGTCATTTCAATCATGCATTCAAACAATGAAACTGGCGTACTGCAGCCAATTGAAGAGGTTGTTTCAATCGCGGGCAGCATTCCAGTTCATACCGATGCTGTCCAAAGTTTTAAAAAAGTGCCACTTTCATACAAAGATCTTGGTGTAACCGCTTTGACCCTGAGTGCACACAAAGTTGGTGGACCATTAGGAATCGGTGCATTAATTTTGCGTCGCGCTTATGAGATTCCGGCTCTTCTGCATGGTGGTGGACAGGAGCGTGAAATTCGTAGCGGAACTTTAAATACTCCAAGCATCGTTGCATTCTGCGCAGCTGCAACTGAAAGCTATCCAGCCGCAGCTGTCACAACTTTGCGTGACAACTTCATCAAGGCGTTATCTGCTTCAATTCCTGATGCATATATCAACGGTGGATCGAGTCAGCGTTTACCGGGAATCGTCAATGTAACCTTTCCAGGAACACAGAGCGATACCTTGCTTCTACTGTTGGACAACGCCCATGTTTCGGCATCTACTGGATCTGCATGCAGTGCAGGAGTTCACGAAGCAAGTCATGTGCTGCTTGCGATGGGTCACACAGAAACAACTGCGCAATCTTCGCTGCGTTTTTCCTTTGGAGCCGCATCTACACAGGCTGATGTGGAGTTTGTAATGTCAGTTCTACCCGATGTAATTGCTCGGGGAAGGGCGGCAAATAAAAAATGAAGCTAATTGCAGCGATGAGTGGTGGTGTTGATTCAGCGGTTGCTGCTGCGCGCGCGGTTGAAGCTGGTCACGATGTTATTGGTGTGCACTTAGCGTTGGCTGCAAACCCACAAAAGTATCGCTCAGGTGCTCGAGGATGTTGCACCATCGAAGACTCTCATGATGCACGCCGAGCCGCAGATGTAATCGGAATTCCTTTTTACATTTGGGATATGGCTGAAGAGTTTCATGATGGCGTTGTTGAAGATTTTCTTGCCGAGTACTCAGCGGGTAGAACCCCAAACCCATGTCTGCGCTGTAATGAAAAGATTAAGTTTGCAGCGGTTTTAGATCGAGCACGAGCTATGGGTTTTGATGGCGTTGTCACAGGGCATTATGCACGCACCGAGATTGGCCCCAATGGAAAGACTCTGCACCGTGCGGTAGATCATTCAAAGGATCAGTCCTATGTTTTATCTGTATTAACCGTCGAACAAATCAATGGTGCGATATTTCCTTTGGGGGATACAACGAAGATTGATATCCGTGCCGAGGCAGAACGTCGCGGATTAGCTGTTGCGCAGAAGCCCGACAGTCATGACATTTGTTTTGTTCCCTCAGGGGATAACGCTGGGTGGTTGCGCGATCGTCTGGGCAGCGAGGTTGGACCGATTGTTGATCAAGATGGAAATAAAATTGGCGAACATAAAGGTGCCTATACCTACACAATTGGTCAACGAAAAGGTTTAGGCCTGACCGTACCAACAGCCGATGGTTCTCCACGATTTGTATTAAAGATCGAACCTGTAACAAACACAGTTGTTGTTGGTGCACGTGAAGATCTTGCAATTACAACAATGCGTGGCGAACGCCCTGTGTGGTGTGGCCCAGCTGTAGATAGTGAAATTAAAGAGGGATTTGTTCAGATTCGCGCTCATGGTGCGCCTTTGCCTTGCACATACTTCTTTGACGGAACCCTGCTCGTTGCAACCCTACAAGAGCCATTATTAGGACTTGCAACTGGTCAGGCGATGGTTATTTACGATGGTGATCGTGTGGTGGGGTCAGCAACAATCTGTGAGACCCAATGAGCAATAAGGCCCGTCATCGCATCACTGAATTGATTAATGAGATCCGTGATCATCAATTTAAGTATTACGTTCTGGATCAACCGACGGTAACCGATGCCCAGTTTGATGAACTACTTCGCGAACTGCAAGCGTTGGAAGATAAAAACCCAGAACTTCGCGAACCAGACTCGCCAACCCAGCATGTGGGTGGTGGATTCTCAACTCATTTTGAACAACGCGATCACATCGAAAAGATGATGAGTCTGGATAATGTTTTTGATACCGATGAGCTGAGTCAATGGTTTGATCGCGTTGAAAAAGAGATTAGCGATCCGCAATATCTATGTGAGGTCAAGGTAGATGGCTTGGCGATCAACTTAACATATGAAAACGGTGTACTTGTTCGCGGCCTAACCCGAGGCAATGGTGTGACTGGTGAAGATGTAACTTTGAATGTGAAGACAATTAAAAACCTTCCACATCAATTGAAGGGCGAACAACTACCCTCACTCATTGAAGTTCGAGGAGAAGTCTTTTTTCCGATAGCCGCATTTAATGAACTCAATGAATCTCTGGAAGAGGCCGGCAAGCAGCTATTTGCTAATCCTCGCAATGGAGCGGCGGGATCATTACGACAAAAGGATCCTCGGGTTACCGCATCCCGTCCCTTATCTGTTGTTGTACATGGAGTAGGCGCGCGTGAAGGTATTGATTTTCAATCCCAGAGCGATGCATACCTTGTGCTCAAGAGTTTGGGTTTGCCAACAAGTGATCGTTTCAAGGTGTGCGGTACTCGTAAAGAAGTTGAGAAATTCATTCAGTTTTATGCTGATCATCGCCATGATGTGGAGCATGAGATAGATGGCGTCGTTATTAAGGTTGATTCCTTATCCCAGCAGCAGCAGTTGGGTTTTACATCCCGTGCACCTAAATGGGCTATCGCTTATAAATACCCTCCTGAAGAGGTAACAACGGTGTTGCTGGATATCAAGGTCAGTGTCGGCAGAACCGGAAGAGTCACACCCTTTGCATATATGGAGCCGGTCAAGGTTGCTGGTTCAACGGTCACCAATGCAACCTTGCACAACGCTGAAGAGATTGTTCGCAAAGGGGTTTTAATTGGCGACACAGTTGTAATTCGCAAAGCTGGAGATGTAATCCCCGAAGTTCTTGGCCCTGTTCTTGAAAAGCGCAATGGATCTGAACGCGAATTTATTATGCCAACACAATGTCCGGAATGTGGCTCTGAACTTCGTGCAATGAGTAAGGGCGACGTAGATATCCGTTGCCCTAATACCCAAAGCTGCCCGGCACAACTTCGAGAGCGCATTTATTACATCGGCTCTCGTGCCGCTCTGGATATTGATGTACTGGGGTATGAAGCTGCATCAGCGATGCTAGATGCAAAGATCATCGCAGATGAGTCGGATCTCTTTGATTTAACCGCCGAAAAATTAATTACATCCGATTTCTTCATTAAGAAAGATGGAAAGCAAGCAGCAAATGTAGACAAACTTCTTGCCGCGCTAGATGTTGCCAAAACCAGACCTTTATGGCGCACCTTAGTTGCACTTTCAATTCGCCATGTTGGTCCTACCGCCGCGCAAGCTTTGGCGACATCCCTTGGTTCGATTAAGGCAATCTCCCAAGCAAGCGCTGAGCAATTAGCTGATATTGATGGTGTTGGACAGATTATTGCTGAATCAATTGTTGAATGGTTTAACGTTCCCTGGCACCAAGAGATTATTGCCAAATGGGAAAAAGCTGGCGTGTGCATGGTTGTTCAGCAAGGTGAACAGGTTGCACAAACCTTGGCTGGACTTACATTTGTTGTTACAGGGGGATTGGAATCATTCTCACGTGATGGAATTTCAGAGACCATCGCAGCCCATGGTGGTAAAGCTTCATCATCGGTATCCAAGAAGACAGACTATGTATTAGTTGGCAGCGATCCGGGTTCAAAGCTGGCAAAGGCGCAGGAATTAGGAGTGCCAGTCATTGATGAAGCGCGATTTAAAGAGCTATTGGCTGGTAAGTAGTAGTATTTCAGCCATGATGACCTTAGCTAGCGAGATTGTTCGCGAACTCCCAGCCCCTCCACTATTTTTTGGAGTGTTCACATTTGTCGTGATGTCTGTTTTTCTATATTTAGTACTTCGCCTAGACCGAGACTAATTTGTCCCGAGTAGGTATATACGGCGGAACATTTGACCCGATCCATCTGGGTCATCTGCACGTAATTACCCAACTCTTTGAAAAAGATTTAATCGATCAGCTTTTATTGATTCCTGCGGGACAACCTCTTTTGCGCCAGGGTGCTCCAATTGCAACGCCACAACAGAGGCGTGCAATGTGCCAATTGGCTTTGGCTGATCTTCCTGCCGAAATCGCGACAAAGGTTCTAGTAAATCCAATTGAAGTTCTTCGAACAGGTCCCAGCTATGCGATCGACACTGTAGAAGCGGTGGCCCAAACTTATCCAGATGATTCAATTATTGTGATTATTGGCCAAGATGCAGCAGAGAAACTAGATCAATGGCATCGAATCAATGAGTTGCGAAAAATGGTCCAATTCTTGGTAATTGGTAGACCAGGATATTCAGGAGATGGGATTGATATCGGAGCAATAGATGTTGCAGCCACCACAATTCGCCAAGGTTTGAGCGCAGAAGTTTCGTCATCGGTGGCTGCATTTATAAGAGAGAATAACCTCTATGACAATTAGCAGCAGGACACTCGAGATCACCCAGGTAGCGGCCAAAGCAGCAATCGACAAGATTGCTGTAGATGTTGTGGCCTTGGATTTATCAGATCAATTAGTTCTTAGCGAAGTCTTCCTGATTGCAACTGGTCAAAATGTTGCCCAAGTTGATTCGATCGCCGATGAGGTGGAACGTCAACTTGCAGCTTTGGGTGACAAGCCGGTTCGCCGCGAACATGGTGCTGAATGGATCTTGTTAGATTATTCCGATCTCGTTGTCCATGTACAGAGCGCTGAGCTACGCAAGTACTACATGCTTGATCGATTGTGGAATGACTGCCCATCAATTGAGTTAGAAGCGGTGAGGGAGGCTGCCATTAATGGCCGCTAATCGCGTTGTTTTATGGCGACATGGCCAAACTGATTGGAATGTTGTAAACCGTTTTCAAGGTCATTCAGATATTGAATTGAATGAAGTTGGACGTTTTCAAGCACAACATGCAGCTCAAATTCTTGCCGGCATGAACCCAACCATGATTATTTCTAGCGATCTTGGACGTGCACGTGACACTGCGCAATCACTTGCGAATCTAACGGGACTTACTGTCCAAATAGATCCAGATCTTCGCGAGACAAATGGTGGATTGTGGGAAGGAAAAACAGGCGCTGAAAATCGTGCCGAAGATTTTCACAACTTTATTCGTTGGATTGATGGGGAAGATAATCCTGCAGGAACAACGGGTGAGAAACGTAGCGAAGTTGCAGATCGCGCGGTGCGAGCTATTAAAAGAGCTTTAGGGGACAAGACAGATCAATTATTGGTCGTCACAACCCATGGAGGAACTGCTCGTTGCATCTTGGGTTCATTACTTCAACTTCCGATGTCCCATTGGGGAGTTATTGGCGGACTTTCAAATGCTTCATGGTCAATCTTGGAGCGCAACCCTCGTCAATGGAATTTAGTAGAACATAATGCGGGCTCAATTCCAGAGCCGGTTTATGGCGAGGAAAGCGGTGGAACTTCAGCTTGAGGCTCACCGCAGCAAATGCGGTAAGGTCTGCACTCGCACAAAAATCGGGGCTATAGCGCAGCTGGTAGCGCACCTGCATGGCATGCAGGGGGTCAGGGGTTCAAATCCCCTTAGCTCCACGTATGAATAACAACGTGAATGAAGAGCGCGAGCACGCGGCATATGACTTTGCCTACGTGCAGGAAAAGTGGCTGCCTGTTTGGGATCAGCTGCAACCATTTAAATCAGGTCGCGCCGATGACACACGTGAGAAAAAGTATGTCTTGGATATGTTCCCCTATCCATCAGGTGATCTTCATATGGGTCATGCCGAGGCTTACGCACTCGGCGATGTAATTGCTCGCTATTGGGCGCAAAAGGGTTTCAACGTTATGCACCCAATTGGTTGGGATGCATTTGGATTGCCAGCTGAAAACGCTGCAATTAAGCGAAACTCAGATCCACGTATTTGGACTTATGAGAATATCGCGGTTCAAAAAGCTTCGATGCGACGTTATGCATGTTCATTTGATTGGGATCGTGTCTTTAACACCTGCGATCCCGAGTACTACAAATGGAATCAATGGTTGTTCCTAAAGTTTTATGAGCGTGGCTTGGCATACCGTAAGGATTCAGCGGTTAACTGGTGTCCAGGTTGCCAGACAGTTTTGGCAAATGAACAGGTTGTTGCGGGATTGTGCGAACGATGTGATTCCACTGTCACTAAGAAGAAATTGAATCAGTGGTACTTCAAGATCACTGATTACGCCGATCGCTTATTGGATGACATGGCACAACTTGAAGGTAAATGGCCCGACAAAGTCTTGACAATGCAACGCAACTGGATCGGCCGATCAACAGGTGCAAATGTTAAGTTTGAAATCGAAGGTCGTACCGAGCCAGTAACTATTTACACCACTCGTCCAGATACTTTGTATGGTGCAACATTTATGGTCGTTGCCGTAGACAGCGAATTAGCGGCAGAACTTGTTCAAGGAACCGGTGTTGAAGCAGAGTTTGCAAAGTATTTAGAAACAATCAAGGCTGCTAGCGATATTGATCGTCTTGCAACTGATCGCCCAAAGAGCGGTGTCTTCCTTAATCGTTTTGCAATTAACCCGGTAAATGGCGAAAAACTACCTATCTGGGCAAGTGATTATGTCTTGGCTGATTATGGAACCGGTGCAATCATGGCGGTACCTGCTCATGATCAACGTGACCTAGATTTTGCACGTGCAATGAAGCTTCCAGTTCGTGTTGTCGTCGAAACTGGCGAGGAAGATCCCAATGCAACCGGCGTTGCAACCGTTGGCGATGGAAAGCTAGTTAATTCAGAAAGCTTGAATGGACTGAACAAAGCCGATGCAATCGCTGCTATAAATGAGAAGCTAGAAAGTGATGGAAAGGGTGTTGCTGCACGTAACTACCGTTTACGCGACTGGCTAGTATCTCGTCAGCGTTATTGGGGTACACCAATTCCGATTATTCATTGCCCTTCATGTGGCGAAGTTCCGGTTCCGGCAGATCAATTGCCACTCACATTGCCTGATGCTGAAGGTCTAGATCTCAAGCCAAAGGGAACATCTCCGCTAGGTGCTGCAACTGATTGGGTCAACGTTAAGTGCCCACAGTGTTCTGCGGATGCCAAGCGCGATACAGACACCATGGACACCTTTGTTGATTCATCTTGGTACTACCTTCGTTATGCAGATCCAACAAATGTCAATGAGCCTTTTTCGAAGAAGGATGTAGATACCTGGCTTCCTGTTGATCAATATGTTGGTGGAGTCACCCACGCAATCTTGCACCTTTTATATAGCCGTTTCTTCACAAAGGTTTTGAACGATATGGGAATGGTTGATTTCAATGAACCATTTACTCGTTTGTTAAACCAAGGAATGGTTGTTATGGATGGATCGGCGATGTCTAAGAGCCGTGGAAACCTTGTTCGTTTATCTGATGAGTTAGAAAATCACGGAGTCGATGCGATTCGTTTATCTATGGTTTTTGCTGGTCCTCCAGAAGATGATGTGGATTGGTCTGATGTTTCACCTTCAGGATCGGTTAAGTTCTTAACCCGTGCATGGAGATTATCGGGAGATGTCACAAGCCCTGCAGGTGTGGATTTTTCTACTGGTGATCTTGCTCTGCGCAAGGCAACCCATAAAGCGCTCCATGATGCGGGCTTTGCCGTGGAATCCTTCCGCTTCAATGTTGCAGTTGCCCGCGTGATGGAGCTTGTGAACGCAACTCGTAAGGCGATTGATTCTGGTTGCGGTGCTGCAGATCCTGCAGTTCGCGAAGCGGTGGAGGCAATTGCGATCATGTTGTCACTCGTTGCTCCATTTACCGCAGAAGAGATGTGGGAGCGCCTTGGACATAAGCCTTGTGTTGCACTTGCGGGATGGCCAAAGGTTGATGAGAAGCTATTAGTTGCTGATGCGGTAACTGTTGTCATTCAAATTAATGGCAAAATCAAGGATCGACTAGATGTTGCACCTTCGATCACAGATGCTGAATTAGAAGCTGCAGCCCTTGCTTTGCCAAGTATTGTTGAAGCACTTTCAGGTATGACGGTCAATAAGATCATTACCCGTGCGCCAAAGCTTGTAAATATCGTTATCAACAATTAATTTCTGGTTTTAAGTGGGCGGTAGCTCCAACTTCACAATAGGTGAATGGAACAGATACGCGCCGCATTCGAATCCATCTCACAGTGGTGGTTTGATTTACATTTCTCCTTGAATCAAAAAAGAGCACTTGCCGTAACCGCTGCAGTGATTCTTGTGGGATCGGTCTTTCTTGTGGTTCACGGCAACTCCAAGCCAGAGGCTGCCGCATTAGTTGCCCCAGTGACTATCGCTGAACCTGAAATATTTGTTGATGTAGCTGGTGCGGTAAATAACCCAGGTGTTTACACCTTAACTGGCAAATCCCGAGTAATTGATGCCATTAAGGCGGCGGGAGATAGCGCACCAGGTGCTGATTTAAGCACCATCAATTTGGCGCGAGTTTTAAATGATGGTGAACAGATTTATGTTGATTCAACAGCTTTCAACTCTTCAGGTCAACGTGTTAGCAAGAAGCAGCCAACGGGTCCTATCAATATCAATCGAGCGACAGCTAGGCAGTTAGATGCTCTTGATGGAATCGGACCGGTTATAGCAGCGCGAATAGTTGAGTATCGAAAGATAAATGGCTCCTTTTTAAGTATCGATGATCTGCAAAAAGTAAGTGGAATTGGTGCTGCAAAATTCGCTCAGATAAAATCAAAAGTCAGAATTTAATTGATTACAGAGCTCTTGCATTAGGTGGAGCTCTGTGGCTGGGTGCTTTGGCGCAAAGTGTTGTTTCGCCCTGGAGATTATTTCTTTGCGCCATTTTTTTGGCGGCGATCGCATTCTTTAGGAGCAAGAAGCGGCTAACATTTCTAATGCTGACAGTCGTGGTCGGTGCCGCTGCAATGTCCATGCGACAGGCATCTATTCAAAACTCGGCGGTTACTGATTATTTTCAAAGCGAGATCAACTTTGTCGCACAAGTAACAACCGATCCCAGCAAGACTTCTACCGGCAATTACTCATTTACCGCCCGTTTACTTAATTTCGAAGCAGATGGTCAGCGCTTTGATTTAAGGACACCGGTTCGAGTTATATCTAAAGAGGATTTACAAGTTTTGCCTGGACAGCAAATATCGGCTGATGCAACGGTTATCAAAACAAAAGAGGCAAGGGTTGCCGCCCTTCTTATTGTTAATGAAGAGATATCGATCCTGACGCAACCTTCGGCATGGGCATCTGGCCTTGGATCAATTCGCCAAGGATTGCGAGATAACTCTGGTTCCGGTGATGCCGGAGCGCTGATCCCCGGAATGGTTTTGGGGGATACCTCAAAACAAAGCGCTGAATTCAAAGAGGCGATGAAAAGATCTGGGCTAACGCATTTAGTCGCTGTCAGTGGGGCAAACTTTGCAATCGTTTCGACCTTTGTTTTGTGGTGCATGCAGTTTGTAATCAAAAGAAAAAACCTGCGGGTTGTTGCAACCGCAATCGCGTTGATCTGTTTCATCGCACTTGTTCGACCATCTCCATCAGTCCTTCGTGCTGCGGCGATGGCCGCTGTTCTGCTGACCGCACAGTTAGGTAAGCGAGGTTCTGACTCTTTACCGGCTTTGGGCTTTGCGATCTGCGCCGTAGTTTTAGGAGACCCATGGCAATCAAGGGATGCAGGCTTTGCCCTTTCGGTACTAGCAACCGCAGGTTTGTTACTACTGGCCCCTCGTATCCAAGACAAGTTGCCGACTCATAAAAAGTTATCTTCAGCGCTAGCTCCGCCCATCGCAGCGATGGTTTTTTGTGCACCAATTTTGGTTTCTCTGTCGGGCTATTTAGCTCCCATGAGCGTTGTCGCAAATCTCTTTGCCGCACCTGTTGTTGCACCGATCACCGTTTTGGGATTCATAGCCGCATTACTGTCACCAATTGCACCCTGGATAACCCAGATCATCATTGCAGTTATTCGGATACCGGCTGGATTTATTACCTCAATTGCACATTGGATTGCAGGGTTTCCCGTCCTTACTATCTATAAAGGAATGATTGGTTTTCTCATTGTTGCCTTGATCGCTGGTGTATTGGCACTTTTTAAGAAATTCTGGAAACAGTTGTTAACTCTGCTCTTGATCATTGTTATGACCTTGGGCTGGTTACAACGTTGGCCTGCTGGGGATTGGGATATCGCCCAATGTGATGTTGGGCAAGGGGATTCACTTGCAATAAATCTTGGAAACAACCGCGCAGTTGTGATTGATGTTGGCCCCGATCCCGTTGCAGAAGATAAGTGCTTGAAAAGTTTAGGCGTACAAGAAATACCACTTATGATCCTTACCCATTTTCATGCAGACCATGTCGCGGGATTATCCGGATTGCTGCGCAAAAGGCGTGTTGCTCAAGTTTGGATAAGCAATAATCGTGATCCGCAGATAGCAAGTGCAATAGCGCTTAATGCACTCAAAGATTCAGAGATCATCACAGTGCAGAAAGGGCTAATAGCCCAAGTTGGAGGTTTGAAATTAGAGGTTTTGTGGCCAGAGGCAAATTCCAGAAGTTTTGAAGAACTTCCCGGAGATGGTTCTGCGATCAACAATTCAAGTATCGCCGTAACCGCTAGAACCGCGGACTGGACTCTGTTCTCGGCAGGTGATTTAGAACCTCCAGCGCAACATGAGCTGATTAATCTGGTTGAAGCTGTCGATATCTACAAGGTAAGTCATCACGGTTCTAAGTATCAGGATGAGGCGTTGATGCGCGCCTTATCCCCTCAAATAGCTCTTATTAGCGTGGGTGCAAATAATCGATATGGTCACCCCGCAGCTGAAAGTATCGATTCATTGACTAGACTCGGTACACAGGTATTTCGAACAGACAAAGATGGCGCGATTGCGATCCAAGCTACCGCGCATAAGATGCGTGTTCGAAAGAGCAAAGGCAAAATACAATTGTTTTATTGGAGTTAAGGAGGCAGGGATGAACTCGTTTTACTTAATCCTTGGCTCAGAATCAGCGCTGGCCGATCGCGCTTTGATCAAACTTAATGCCCAGCTCAAAGAGGAAAAGTGCGAGATCACTACTTTGTTTGCAGCTGACACAATTGTTGGAGATATCGCCGATGCTTTGGCACCTTCGCTCTTTTCAGAAAGACGCGCTCTAATTATTCGCGATCTTCAAGATTTACCTGAAGATAACAAGGATGAGATCACCCGTTACTTAGATCAGCCAGATCCATCAACGACAGTTATTTTTGTGCACAAAGGCGGCGTTAAAGGTAAAGCACTTCTTGATGCAATTAAAAAGATTAAGCCAGAACTTATTGCTTGTGATCCTCTTAAGAAAGAGGCAGAGAAAGAGGAGTTTGTTAAGTCCTTGTTCTTGGATCTTGGTCGCAAAGCATCAACCGGTGCGGTTGCTGCATTAGTTGGCGCTCTCGGAAATGATTTACGTGAGCTACAAGGTGCGGTGGGACAGATTGCAGCTGATGCACCTTCAGGATTAATTGATGAAGCGATGATTGATAAATATCACCAAGGTCGCGTCGAAACCACGGGTTTTGATGTGGCTGATGCAACCTTGGATGGAAATCTTTCAGCGGCGCTTATCTCTTTGCGAAGCGCCCTTGAAACCGGAACCGATCCTGTGATGATCACAAGTGCGATCGCTTCTTCACTGCGATCTTTAGCAAAGGTTGCAGGCGCCAATCGCAACCAGAAATCCTATGAATTAGCTGGCCAGTTGGGGATGGCTCCATGGCAGATCGACAAGGCTCGCAGGCAGTTGGGACGCTGGAGCCCTGCCCAGATTGCAGATGCTGTGGGGGCGATCGCCCAGGCAGATGCTGAAGTAAAGGGTGCAGCCAGCGACCCTATTTATGCGCTTGAAAAGGCTGTGACCAGGATCGTCTCAACGCAATTTGACCGCTAAGCACACGCTTGCGTACGCTTACCCTCTGCCCACGAGCCTCAATTAGGCCATGGCTTAGAAACTG
>JACCEA010735522.1_pt1 | contig 16192 bp, 17 predicted proteins | sample 7449851 | NCBI WGS metagenome assembly JACCEA01 (sample SAMN15323453, study PRJNA562643) | freshwater metagenome | isolation source: river surface water | place: USA:Blue River Watershed | collected 2017-08-18 | reverse complement strand
TTGAAAATTTATTTAATAAATATGGTTGTATAATTATAGATGAAGCACATGAAAGATCTACAAATTTAGATCTAATATTTTATTATTTAAAACAAATTTATTTAAAAAATGAAATTGCTAATGCACCCTTTTTAGTTATTGCTAGTGCAACTATGAATGTAAAAAAATATGCAAAATATTATAATACTAAAACAATTTTTGAAATTATAGGAACTAGTTATCCTATTCAAACAACTTATTTAAAATTTGATAGTGAAAATATATATAACTCAGTTATCAATACAATTTTAAATATACATACTAATAATATTAATGACGACAAAAATACATCAGATATTATTGTTTTTATTCCTAGTATTTCATATATTAATAAATTAAAACCTAAAATATTAGAATTAAATAAACATTTAAAAAAAAAATTATACCCAATTGCATTAGATAGTAGTGGATATCGTGAATCTGGTAGTGATTATAATGCATTATTTGAAAATATAGATAATCTTAATATTGATGGTGAAAAAATATCTAGAAAAGTAATTATTGCAACAAATATTGCAGAAACAGGAATAACTATCGAATCATTAAAATATTGTATAGATACTGGATTAGTAAATCAACTTGAATATAATCCAATTCACAATGGATATAGTTTATTAGTTAAACCAGTTACACAATCTATGGCGTTACAAAGAAAAGGTCGTGTAGGAAGAAAACACCCCGGACAATTTTTTCCAATATATTCCAATGAAATATTTAATGAAATGCAAGAAATCCAATACCCTGAAATATTAACAGAAGATTTAACATCTATTTTATTAAATATTATTATTGTAAAATATTCAGATACAATAAATAAATATCTTAATTTATCTGATAATATTTTTGAATCATTATTAAATAATAATAAAAATTATGAATTTATTAAAGATTTAAAAAATATTGATATAAATAATTTAGATTTATTAGATAATCCACCATATGTGTCTATTAATAACGCATTATATAAACTATATAATTTAGGATTAATTTTTGCAAATGGATATCCAACAATATCTGGAATTTTAGTAAATAAAATTAGAAATATATCATTAGAAAATGCCGTTATGATATTAAATGGATATATTAATGAATGTAATATTTTAGATTTAATTACTATTGCTGCATTTAATACAGTTGGTAAATCTAAATTAGTATCTAGTAAGTTTAAATCATTCAATTATAATATAACTAACATTGAAGAAATAAATAATATAGATAAATATAATTATAATAAACTAAAAACAAGATTATTTATTAATTGTGAGTTTATTGATTTTTTAATTTTCTTTCATCAATTTCAAATATCACTACAGAAATTTAATTATTCTGAGATACTAAACTTTTGTAATATAAATAATGTAAATTATTCTGAATTAATGAATTTAATTGATGTAAGGGATGAAATTATAAAAGATTTTGCTTTTAATATGAATTTAAACCCAATGCATAATAGTCATATTAATTTATTTTCATTAATTAACACATATAATAAAAATAGCAACATATTTTTAGAAACTATAAATGAGATTATAAAAATAAAAAAATGTATATATTCTGGATTTAAATTTAATATTGCAATTTATAATAAAGAAAAAAATAACTATATTATATATAATTCTCAACATATTATTAATACCAATTCATATTTAACTAAAAATCTTCCATTATTAGATTCAGGAAAACAGTTTGCTATAAATAAACCTCCTGTTATATTATTTGATTCTAAAATTATTAAGAAAAATCCAGTTACTAACAATTACGAATTTTATACAACAAATTCAATAACTGTATTATCTGGATATGTAAATATTAATTTATATTAAAGAATATTTATTATAATTTTATAAATTATAATGGATAATTATAGTATTCAATCTTTTATTCAAAATATTATTGATGAAAATTTTTTAGATAATGAATTTTTATTAAATTCCGAATCCTTTTCAGAATCAGTTGCTGAATCTATTGTCGAATTTATTGATGACTCAGTTGATGAATTAATTGCTGAATCAGTTGATGAATCTATTGATGAATCAGTTGACGAATCTATTAACGAATCTATTGATGAATCGGTTGCTGAATCTATTAATGAATCAGTTGCTGAATCTATTAATGAATCAGTTGCTGAATCTATTGCTGAATCTATTACTGAATCAGTTAATGAATCTATTGATGAATCAGTTAATGAATCTATTGATGAATCTATTACTGAATCAGTTGCTGAAATTTATTGTAAAAATTACATATTATGTAAAAATTATATTTTTAATTTTAATAATGAATATTGTAAAGATTGTTTTTTATATTTTAATAAAAAACTTAAATATAATTATAATATATTATCAAAAACATGTCCATTATGTCTATCAAATAACTATTCCATTAAAATAATTAAATTATATAAATGTAAACATATAATTTGTTATAATTGTTTGTATAATATTTATTGGAAAAAAGATATAGAAATACATTTTCCAAACAAAAAAATTCAAGAATTATGGAATATGTATCTAAATTCACATAATTCTAGAAAAATAAAATGTTATGTAATTTATAGATTAGTCAATGATGATATAAATAATTTTAATGAAAATTATAATAATTATATTAAAAATATTAATTTAAAAACAATACCTAAAATATTTTATAAAAATTTAAAAGAATATATATATTATCAAGTTAATATAGAAAAAAATAAAATAAAAAATAATAAGAATAAATACATAATGAGGGAATCTATTAAAACATGCCCCTATTGTAGAGAATCTAAAATTTAATCTATATTTTCAACCCACCAAGGTGTTTTTAGATTTTCATAATAATCTAGTTCGCTTTTATAGTCATTAATTATAGAATTCTTATTAAATCTAACCGCAATAGTTTTAGTATCTTTATATAATTTTTGTGATCTATTGGATTTACTAAAATTTTTAAAATCAAGTGAATTTTCATTAGTAAATAAAGATTTTGTATTAATATGATCATTATTAACTTCATTATCTAGTTGTTCATTTAAAGTATTTTGATCAATAACATTAACTAAATCAGTTTCGCTTGGAACATTATTTAACTTACGATTATAACGATCATTAATTTTATCATAATATACCTTACTTGAAGCTGACTGTTTAGGTATTTCTAAAGTTATATTTTGATCTAAATTATTTTTTTTATTTAAAAATTCTGATTTTTTTTCAGGTTTTGTAATTGGACTATCTAAAGTATATTTATTATTTGAATTTATTATTATAATATCATCATCAGATACATAATTTATTACATCTGGATAATCTTGCCTTTGAACTATTATTATGTTTATTATTAGATATAATAGAGACAAAATTAATATTATATCAAAAAATGTTATATTCATAATTTGTATTAAATTATTTTTAATTAGTTAGTATTTCTATATTTATAATAAGAATAAAAAAAATATATATAATTAATACAGTAATATTAATTATTCTTTTTTAGTTTCACTATTATTTATATCTACATTAATTTCTTCTTCATCATCTGAATCATTTACAATATCTGAATCTTTAACATTTAACATATCAAAATTCTTATTTAGCATTTCAAATAATTGATTAACTCTTGGGTCTTTAATCTTTCCTTGAGATTTCTTTTGGTAGAACATGACAATTCGTTTAAATTGTCTTGCTAATTCAATGTCAACATCATCTCCATTTTCTTTAGAACAATCTAAAATAAAATTTTCTAAAATGATAGTAGGATTCTTTGTTGAAATAAAATCTTTATAGTAATTTTGAAAATTATTTTTAAGTAAAGATACAGATTCTTCAATCTTTTTAAAGGCTCGATTAGCACGAGGTATCATTTTTTTAGCCTGTTGGATAGATTGAATAATAATATCTGAAAATTTAGAAATATCAATATCAGGACTAGTGATAACTTCATAAATTTCATAAGATGTTTTATATAACATATTTAAAAATATTAATAAATATTTAGAAATACTTTCATCTAATTTAATATGAGTGTAAATCATTTTAATATCAAAATTACAAAATGGAAAAATTGTAAATTCGTGCATTTTAGATGACTTAATAAATGAATCAGATAAATTTTCATTATCTTCAATATATTTTTTATATCTAATTAAATTTTTACAAATATGAATACAATCTTTAATAATTTTATTTTCTTTCATTATTTTATAATGTCTAATTAATTTATCATCTGGTATATTTTCAATACACAATAATTTACAATCTTCAATAAATCCTTTAATATTCTTTTTATAAATCGTAGTATCAAAAGTATTATTAATAACCTTTACATATATGGTATTATGGAACGAATCTAATAACTTATAAATACGTTCAATATTGGTAGTTAATTTAAGATATTTATCTTTAATAATATTTATATCTAAAGATTTTTCATCACCTAATAATTGATTAAACATATCAGCCATACCCTGCTGGTCAATATTTTGTTTAACCATTTTAACTCTGTTATTTCCACGCCCCATAATTATTTTTTAATTTAATTATTATGTATTTAATATTTTTTCAATTATATATTAAATACATAACATTATTTTTAATATAAATAAACTCTTTTAAAAATAATTAAAAAAACATTATGAGTAAACAATACGACATTGTAGATGTGTCAAATTCATTTAACAAAACGATTAAAAAATTATTATTGATTATTAATAATTCAATTGGAGATAATATTTTATTTGACACAATTAAAAGAAGAACAATTTTAATTATTAAATCACACCCATTATTTTTATTAGAAGAAGGTGGTCCAGAATTATTTAAATATAGAGATTACATTAAAGATAATTTAGAAGATTTATTAAATCATCTTGAAGATGAGGTGTTAAATCATCAACAGATGCAAGAATATATTAAAGATAATGAAAATGAAAAAAAAGATATTATCACTTTATTAAAAATTGTAAAGACAGTTTGGGAGAAATATTCTAATGAAGAAAAAAAAATATTACATAATATGCTAAAAACATTATTATCTGATTACTGTAAATATTTAACATCAAAGAGTTAATTAGATAAATCCATATTTTGCCAGAATTTCTCTAAATCTTTATCATCACTCATATAATCAGATATTGGTCTAGTATTAGTAATTTCTTCATTATCATATTTATTTTTTTCATCTCTTGGTAAATTATCAATCGAATTAGTATTATTATTAGATGTATTTCTAAATGTGCTAATCATATTATTTTTTAATTTTAAATTTGTACTTTTTTGTTTTTCTTGTTTTAATTTATATTTATTTTCTTTATCTTTAACTTTATTTAAATCAATTGGATCTTCAATTGTATCATCTGCTAATGCTTCACTTAATAAAAAATCTCTAATATCATCATTTGATGAGTTAGATTTTGGTTTATTTTCAAATGAACTATTATTTTCATTCTCTTTTTTTTCATCATATGGTGATCCTTCGCAAGACATTATTAGATAATTAATTATTTCATACGTACCTATTATTATTTCTTCATTTGACATATTAATTAATGCCGGTGTATTTTTTATAGACTTTGGTATATTTTTATAATTTGTACTATTTAATAAAATTAATTCAATATAAAATCCAGATTGAATAATTTCTTGATAGTTTAAATTTAAAAACTTAAATAAATTTTTATTATTTTTATTTTTAGTCAGTGGAGAATCTTTTAAAATAATTTGTAATGTAATTAAATTATTCATTTTTATTTTAAAAATTATATCGATAATATATAAAATATATTCATACTATTTCATTTAATATTTAAATAAATTTAATAATAATGTTACTAATTAAAATTTTATTATCATTTTATTTTTTATTAATAGCACTATTTTTTATTAAATTAGTAGATAATCATTATAATTATAGAATTGAATCATTTTTTATAAAGAACATATTATCATTAATTAGTATTATATTTGTTATTATGTCATTTAAAATTTTATTACTATAAAATTATTAATTTAAAATTGAATATTTATTTATTTAAATATAAAATACATACTATAATAAGTAATAAAATATGGAAGTTAAAAATATTAAAATTAATGATTATTCAATAAATTATACTAATTCTAAATATAAAGACATTATTGAAAGTAATAAATCATTAATACCTAAATATTCTAAATTAGGTATTCAATTTCAATTATTAAATTCTAATGAAGCTTTTGCTAATTCAATTAGAACTGTATTTAATGATGAATTATTAGTAAAATATTTAAATGTGTCAATATTTGATATAAATACAGATGATAAGTATATACTGCCTGATAATATTGCCGATAGAATTGCATCAATTCCATTAAAACAAGAATCTAATGTTAAAAATATATATAAATTATCTGTTGTAAATAATACAAACGATATTATTAAAGTATATAGTAAGGATTTAAAAAATGCTGATAATTCAATATCTAATGATTTTAATTCAAATATTTTAATTTGTACATTAAAACCTAATAAGTATATTATTATTAATAATATTACAATTAATCAAGATTATGGTTATAATAATAATATGTTATCTATTGGTTCTTTTAAATATCAAATTATCAATACAAATTTTAAAAATTTATCATTAAATGAAGATTCTAAAGATTTTGAATTAGAATTAATAACAAATGGAAATATTAATTTAGATACATTAATAAATAATTTATATGATAATTTATTTATTAGATTAAAAAAAATACAAAATGATATTAATTTGTATAAAGTTGAAAACCATTCATCAGATATATCAAAAATTTTAACAGATATTTTTATTATTAATACAGGAGAAAATAATATATTTGAAATTCATATTATAAATGAATATAATAATATTGGCAATCTAATTACTAAATATGTATATGATTTAAATACTGAAATTGAATTAATCAATTATAGACTTGAACATCCATTACGTTATAAAATTGTAATTAGTATTAAACACACAGAATATAAAAAAATTATTAATAATGCTATTGATAATATTATTAAAGATTTAACTATTTTTAAATCAACATTATTATCTAAAATAAATAATTAATAATTTAAGTAAAATTTATTATTTATTTTTTTCTATAAATTTTTCAAATTTAGTTACTATTTCTGATCGTTGAGTGGTATTTATAAAATACATTATATTTAATGCCAATACAAACCAATTAATACCATATAATGCAACAAATAATTGTTTATTATTTGCTGTCCAGCCTTCATAATAATCAATTACTCCAATTAATGCCAACGTGAGTGAAATTAAAATTAGTATCATACTATATTTCATTACATATCCTTTATTTTCATTTACAACATTAACAATTGCTGTTTTACATTCATTATCGTATTGTGTTTGACGTAAAGTTGGATTTGTATTTGGATTTGTATTTAAAGTTGTTGAATTATCAGACATATTCTTTAAAATTATAAATAAAAAATTATTATAATATATTATTATATAATATATTAACGATAATATTATAAATTTTTTATTATAAATATGAGTATTTCTCAAATATTCTCAGATGCCAATAAAAATAAACAATTTTTAAGTTCATTTGCACAAATTTTATTAGCCGTATCTTTAATTGGGTGTATTTTAGCAATTATTGATTATCATGGAGACTTAGCAGTTGGTAATGATTTAAAAGGAACTAATAGTACGGCATTTGGTGATTTTTGTCTAGTGTTTAATATTTTTGTAATTATTGGAAACTTAACATATGTAGTAATGTCAATTCATAGATTTAGTAAATTTACCAAAGATGAGAATGAAGAAGTATTAAAAGATTCATTTAGATCAAGTTTTCGAGACTTAACTCCATCAATTATAAATAAAAATAAAATAGTTCCTATGAATTAATAAATTAATATCTGTAATTATTTTATTTTTTTATTAAATAATTAAATTGTTTAATGATATAAATAATTAAGATTTAATTATTAGCATGATTAAAATAATATCTTGGAATATTGTATCATTACGTGCAATATTAAAAAAAAATAATATAATAGATAATAATAATAATGTAAATAATACATTAGATAATTTCATTAAAAAATATAATTTTGATATTATATGTTTTCAAGAAATTTCATTATGTCCAAATACTATTAATATATTATTTGAATCATTTCCAGAATATGATTATAAATATTATAACATTCCAAAATATAAAAAAGGATATAGCGGAGTCGCGATATTATCTAAAATAAAACCAGTAAGTTATTCAATTAAGTTTGATGATATATTAGGAAGATATTTAAAATTAAAATTTAAAAAATTTTATTTAATAAATCTATATGCGACAAATGCGGGTGCGAAATTAGAAAGATTAGATGATAAACATAAATTTAATATTAAATTTTATAATAAAATGCAAAAATTAAAATCTAAAAAAGAAGTATTAATAGTTGGAGATTTTAATTCTATTGAAACTCCATTTGATAGTTATAATTTTGATAACCAATATAATAAATTGGCGGGTGTGACCAAAATAGAAATTGATGATTTTAATAAATTATTAAATAGCGGTTTTATTAATATATTTAGAAAATTTTATCCTAAAAAAAAACAATATAGTTATTTTACTTATAGATGGAAAAGTAGAGAATATAATAAAGGTTTACTTATTGATTTTGCATTAACTACTAAAAAATTACTTAATAAAGTAAATAAAATAAAATATCTAGATAATATTTATGGATCAGATCATTTGCCATTATATATTGAAATAAAAAATTGAATAATATAAATTAAATGTTATACTAACCATGGAATACTACAAATCAACTAGAACTAATAGAAATTTAAAGAAAAAATCATTTAATTTTATTGTTGATTCGACATCTAAAAATGAAAAATTATTTATTCCTAACAAAACAATGAACAAGATTAATAACATTAATCCGATTACAAATAGTATTAAATTTAAAGAATTATTTAGATATCATGTTTATTCTAATGATCAAATTAATATAATTCATAATAAAATGAAACAACAATATAAAACAAATGCTCGAAAAAAAAGAAAATTTATTAAACAAAAAAGAATTAATGAAAAAATTGATTTATCAATTACGTTATAGTATCTAATTATTATTATAACATAATATATTTATTATCATCTAATAAATATCCACATTCTAAATCATTTTCTATTATATTAGCATATGGTACATTATTAATATGATAATATGTATTTCCATTTATTGAATAATTTATTTTTTTATGTATTTTTTTTAAATATTTATATAATTTAAAGTTTTGATATAGTAAATAAGTAATAACTATTGAATTAGTAGTAAATAATACAACTGATAAATATAGCATTGATAAAATTGAATTTAAATAATTATAAGTATTATATTAATATTAAATAAAAAAATATGACTGTTAATAAAATTGATACAATTTTTAATAATTTAGATAATGAACAATGTTATTTATTAGGTTATATTATTAATAATACAATAATTAATATTGATAATGAAACTAATAAATTCTATTTACAAATAAATATTGAACATTATTTATCTGAACATAAAGAAATTATTTTAAGATTATTAAATAAACTGATAAATGATAAATGGGAATATAGAAATAATAAAATATTTATAAAATCAGAAAAATTATGTAATAATTATTTTAATTTATTAAATGTAGATGTTAAATTATCAAATAATAATAAAGAAAATGTATATAATTTTCCAAATTTATCGCAAACTGATAATGAACTATTTTGGTGTTTTATTCGTGGATTTTTTGAAAAAAATGGAAATATCATTTATATAAAAAATATTCCAAAATGTATAATTAGTTTTTATAATTATTCTTTTATGAATGATTTTTTATGTTATTTAAATATACCTTATTCAAAACAGATTAATATTTTTGAAAGACAAAATAATTTAGCAATTGAATACATTTCTACCAATTGTGTAGATTTTCTAGGATTGATTTATAAAAATAAAAAAAAACTGTATAATGAAGAAATATATAGAAAATTTCAAACAATTATAAATTGGAAATTTATAATTCAAAATAGTATTAATTCACATAATAATTATATTGATTTAAATAATCTTAGTTTATGCAAATTAGATATATGTAAAATATATAAATCATATCCTAATGCAGTAATCCCATCTAAATCAAAAGAAAGTGATGTGGGGTATGATTTGACAATTATTAAAGAATATAAAAAATTAACACCATTAACTACATTATATGATACTGGTATAAAATTAGAAATTGATTATGGATATTATATTGAAATTGTACCTCGTTCAAGTTTATCTAAAAGTGGATATATATTATCAAATTCAATTGGAATAATAGAAAAATCATATACTGGAAACTTATTAGTTAGTCTAACTAAAATAGATTCGTCAATGCCTAATTTGCAATTACCATTTAAATGTTGTCAACTTATTTTTAAACCTCAAATTTCCATAAATTTAATAGAAGTTAATAATATATCCGATACATTACGTAGTGATGGTGGTTTTGGTAGTTCTAATAAATAAGTTGGAAATGATTAAATTCTTTTAATACAATATAACCCACCATAAATGGTAGCTTAATATCATTTAATTCATTATCTATTTTAGTTAAAGTAATTTCAATTGGTTTATTAGAAATTATATTTTTACAATTTGAAATATAACCAAATTTACTTAATTCATCTGAATATAATATATCTACATAATATCCATATTGTGGATTGCAAACGATTCCTGTTTCATAAATAATTGTTTTACTACTCAATCTTTTTTTTTCTTTAATTATATATAATTGATATCCAATATCTGAAATATCATTTTTAAATGGTTTAATAGCATAATTTAAAATTAATTTAATATTACATCGAGGAATAAAAAATTGTATTTGATCATTCTCAGAATCAATATTTATATATTTATAATTACCAAGAGTATTATATATTGAGTATATATAATGATCTATTTCAACTATATCTGTATTATCTGGATATATATAATTTAAAAATTTTAATACATTATAATTTTCTAATTTAATTATTGTATTATATTTTATTTTATTATACATTTTTTTTTTAGATTCTAAAATAAAATTTACATGTATATACTCATTAAATAATTTAATTACACGGTCTAATAATAAATTATCAACATTTGTTTCTTTTCTAAAATGTAGTATCATAAGTGGATATTTATCATAAATAGAGTTTACATTTTTATTATAATTAGTAATATTTGCAGGTAATATAATTTTAGAATTTATGTCAATATAACCTCTTAAAAATGCTAATATTTCTATATTTGATGTATTAGTTAAATCATAATAATCAATTGATAAAAAATAATTTTTACCATAATTATAAAACATTATTAATTATTAATAACCTATAAAAGTATTTATTTAAATAGTTTATTATTTTATAGAAGTAAAAATATTATATACATATAATTCATCTTCATTTAATTCACTAATGTCATAAACATCTTTAAATATATACTTTAACAATATATAAATAATATTATGATAATATTTTGTTTTATGTAAGAATACTAATTTATATGGTATTTTATCTGTTAATTCATTTATTGAATATTTATCAATTCCAGTATTTAATAAAAATTTAAGTTTTGGATTGAAATTAGTATTATTTAATATAAATCTATAAATATAAGTTAAATATAAATCATGAAAGTCATATAGTACAAAATACAAAGATAAATTTTTTTTAATATTATTAAATGAATTTTTATTGATATTTGTGCTATATAAAATTAAATTATTTAAATAATAACCTCTTAAAAATGAAAATATTATAGAATAATCCAATTTAAATAATTTGACATTAAATAAATTTATAAAATCATTTAAGTTAATATAATTTATACTTTGATTACTTATATTTAAATTATAAGTTAAATTAAGTTTATTAATAAGATAGTATACACCATCTTTATAATTTGATGGTAAAATGCCAGAATTTAAATCATAATTAATTGGTATATCTGAACTATAATTATTATTAAAAATAAAAAAGTAAAATAATGAAAATTCAGTACCGATGTTTGATGCACGATTTTTTGATTTTTTCATTATTTTCATTAATTTATTTATTAATAGATGAGTGATAATATACTGTTTGATTAAAAACATATTAAAAAAAGGTTAGATTATATATATAATCAATTATAAATTTATTAAATAAATAATTAATCATCATTAATTTTTAATTACTATGGATAATAAATCAATTGTAGGTATTTTAACACAAAGAGGGCTAGAGGTAAATTTAAATCAGTTAATAACAAAATATTCAAAAGAAGGAGTTAAAAAAATTCAAAATAAATTTATCATCCGATATAAAAGCCCAATTGGTACGTTTTATATTACTAAACTTTTATATTATATTTATAATGATAATATAATATTTCCTAGATTTTTAGGATTTAAGTTATTAAAATTAAAAATTATATCTGATATTAAAAATAAAATTCATGAAGGTACTAATATCAAAATGAGTTATATTGGAAAATCAAATGAAAATCAAAATAATATTATATCTTATATCTTAAAAAATATTTATAATGAAGAAAATTTATTATCGGGTAAATGTGGTTTGACATTAAAGGTTTTAGCAGGGTTTGGTAAAACTTTTATAGCAATGGATTTAATTAACAGAATAAATAAGAAAACACTAATTATTGTGCCCAATACATATTTGTTAAAACAATGGGTTGAATTATTAACAAAATATTTTCCAAATAATACTATAGGTGAATATTATGGAAAAAATAAAAAGGATGGAGATATTATTGTAAGTATTGTTAATAGTTTAGTTAATGATGAATTTGAATTAAAAGATTATTATAATAAAAAAATAAAAAATAAATATAATTATGATGATTTTTTTAAACAATTTGGATTTATTGTATTAGATGAAAGTCATATTTATTGTACTGATATTTTTAAAATAATTTATAATAGATTTCAGTCCCCATACATGTTGGGATTATCTGCAACCCCAGACGAAAGAACAAATAAATGTGATTTAATATCCCATGCTCATATTGGAGAAGTATTAGATGCACATAAATTACCTAATTTTATTCATAGTGATATTAAATTTAGTGCAGACTTACATTTGATTAAATATAATGCCCCCGATGAATATGTTAAAATTCATATTAATCCGACAACAAATATGATTTGTGTTCCTCAGATTATTGAAGATATAATTAATGATGAATATAGAAATAAATTAATTTTAAATGAATTATTAAAATTATTTGATTTAAAATTAAATATATTTGTATTTTCAGAAAGAAGAAGTCATTTAGAATATTTATATAATCAATTTAATTATTTATTAGAAGATGAATATAATTCTAATTTATCTATTCCTGAATTAAACATTAATAATAATTTAGTATTATATGGGGGATCAACAGATGATGATATTGAAAAGGCAAAAAATAAAAGTAATATTATATTTACTACATATAGTTATAGTTCGACTGGAGTATCTATTGATAAAATGAATGCTGTTATATTAACAACACCTAGAAAATCTAAAGCAAAACAAATTATTGGACGTATTTTTAGATTAAATAAAGAAAATAGTCATATAAAAAGAATAATTATTGATATAATTGATAATAAACATGTTTTAAAAAATCAACTATATAGTCGTATGGAAGCATATAAAGAAAGAGAATGTAATATTTACAAAAAAAATATTAATTATAATGAAATTAATTAGTTATTTAACGGCGGGATTTTTTAGATTTTTTAGATTTTTTGCCTTTAGATTTTTTTTTGCCACCGCTTACACCGCGACCTTTTTTGCTGTATCCTCGGCGTTTACCGCCACTGACACCTTTACCCATTTTTTTACTGGCACGACGGCTTTTGCGTTTACCACCACTTACTAACATTTTATAAATTCGGAAATTTCAAATATATAACTATAACGATTTTATATTAAAGTCAAATAAAAAAATTAAAAAAAAAAATAAATAATAATTATTTAATATTCATTTATATCTTTAATTTATTTTTTATTATTTCTATTTGTTCTTTTAATAATTTATTTTCATCTTCTAATTGTTGTATTTTATTTTCTAAATAATTGTTTTTCTGTTCTAATATATTATTATTATCATATATATGTTCTATATTTTTTGCTAATATTGGCACCACATTATTGTAATTTAATACAAACAATCCATCTTTTGGACTTACGAAATTATCATCATCTATTAATTCTTTCATACCTTCTTTAGGAATAATATCCACCATATCATCATAATCACTTTTTAATAATTCTTGAGCAATATAACCATAACTATATTTATTACCATTACGTAATTTATATTTTTTAGGTTTCATTTTTAATATAAAATTTTTACAATATTCCACAGTTAAATCGGATATATCAGATTTAACTCGAATATCAGAGTACGCATTAAATTCAGTCGCGGCGGCTCGATTAGCACAAAATAAAGAATATGAATTAGTTCCAGATGCTGTACCTACATTGCCACCGCTATTTAAAAATCCAAAACTTAAATTTCTACTTATACCACCATTTATTTCTATTGGACCACATTGAACATTAGCAAATCCTGACCAAGTACCAATTGCATCGCTAGTTCTTCCTATTCTTACTGTATCACCATTATGTGCGCCTATTGCCCAAAATCCACTACCACTCCAATTACCAATATATCTACCAAAATTACCGGAATCACTAATATATGACCATTGTGTAATATTTAAATTTGGAGTTGACATATTTGTTGATGAAGATATATTACTTGATGCTGATATTGATCCTGATACACTTATTCCACTACCAGTAAGTCGTAATCTTTCGGTATTATTTCTTTGTAATACTACATCATGTCCTGTTGAAGTACCAAACCATGCAACACTTTGAGATGTACTTACCCAAGTATTTAATGTTATGCCGTTTTGAGAATGTATTAATCCATTACCATTTGCATTTGTTTGTATTGATCCATTTGCAGTAAGAACACCTCCAGATGATAATGTCATAATTTGTGATCCTACCAAACTTGGCGTTGATGATGTATACCAAGCATGTGCTGAATCACTTAAATATCTTAATTGACTTGAATTTGCCCCAAATCCATAATATACTGCCCCATTATTAAATACTGCAATTTTTTGATTTGATGCAACCGGTGTAGATTCAAGTGTTGTAGCTATTAATCTATTAATATTACTTATATTTCTAGAACCATCAAGGACTAACGCTTTATTTTCTTCAGCAGTTCCAGGTCCTGTTGATAAATCTAAATAATTTAATTCAGTTGCTGATGAAGTTACCAATACTCCATTTAATTGCAGACCAGTATTTGTATTATTATGTCCAATTATATTTACACTACCATTAGAAGAAATTGTTAAACGTCTAATATTATTAGTTCTTAATGACATATCATGTGCTGAAAAACTTCCTAAATCTTGATGTCCTCCAGAAGATTGAATAGTTAAACGAAAGTTTGATGAACTAATTGTATTTGTAATATTTAATGGAGTTTCTCCGTTTGTAATTGTTAAACTACTTGGTATTGTTAAATTACCAGTGCTTGTAATATTAGGCTGAACAGATGTTTGTAAAGTACCAGTTAAGTTACTAGCAGTTAAATTATTTATATTTATTATATTTCTAGAATTATCTACTACAACTGCTCTATTTTCAGATGCAGTTCCTGGTCCAACTGGTAAATCTAAATAATTTAATTCAGTCGCTGTTGATGTAACTAATGTTCCATTTATAGTTAAACTAGCAGTTGAAAGCCCAGTTAATATACCTAAAGATGTAATATTTGGTTGACTTGCTGTTGCTAGTGTACCAGTTATATTTCCAGTTGCTGTAATTGTGCCACCTACATTTAATGAGCCTCCCATACCTATTCCACCATTAATTATTAGTGCACCTGAAGTAGTTGAATTAGAAATAGAACCGTCGTTTATTAATGTTCTTCCTGCATTAATAACTAATGCATATGAGTTTGTTATGTTCATATTAGTTCCAGCCAATGGGGCATTTTCTATATATAATGATGATGCTAATGTAGTAGTAACATTTGTATTTGATGCGTTTAATGTAATTCT
>JACCEA010656821.1_pt1 | contig 16196 bp, 13 predicted proteins | sample 7449851 | NCBI WGS metagenome assembly JACCEA01 (sample SAMN15323453, study PRJNA562643) | freshwater metagenome | isolation source: river surface water | place: USA:Blue River Watershed | collected 2017-08-18 | reverse complement strand
ATTGCTACGCTTCACCCGAAGGCTCACTCGCAATGACGGAAGTGTGAAATCGCAATGACGGACTCACCTAACTCGTCATCGCGAACGAGCAAGCTTGCGAAGTGTAGCGATCTAAAAAAATTTAACTAAGTATCTTTTGATAAAGATCTTGCCAATCTTTATTCACATCTTCAATTAGTGAAATTTTTTTAGATCTTGAAAAATTCTTTATTTGCTTTTCTCTTTCAATTGCTGCGATCATATTTTCAAAAATTTCGTAATAAACTAGGATATTACAGTTATATTTACTTGAAAAACCTTTAATGATTTTGTTTTTGTGTTCAAAAATTCTTTTTTGTAAGTTAGAAGTGACTCCTGAATACAAGGTGCCATTTTTTCGATTAGTGGTTATGTATATTGCTGGTGTTTTCATTTTAGTTTTGGGTTTAGATTTTAAAAAATGTGATTGTGCGAAAAAATAGAAAGTGGTTTAAAATGCAAGTTTAAATTTTGATTGTGATGTTTTTCTTGTTAAAAGCTTGCAGTGAAGGCTGAGGAGTGAAGAAAAAGGAGATTGCTACGCTTCGCCTGAAGGCTCACTCGCAATGACGGAAGTGTGAAATCGCAATGACGGACTCACCTAACTCGTCATCGCGAACGAGCAAGCTTGCGAAGTGTAGCGATCTAATTACAATTTATGTTTTTAACGAATTTACTATTCTTCCAGTATAAATCGGTTTTTATCTCTTTTAATCTTGAAGCTGTCCTTTTAAAAGCTGAAGATCCAATTCCTACAGGGTAAATTTGATCAATTTTGGTTTTGGCACTTACTATCAGAGAAGTTTTGTTTTCATAAACTTCATCAATAAATAAAATAAATCTTTTTGCTTCATTAAGATTTTCTTCTGTTAGGCAAGGAATTTTCAACAAAAATATTAAATCAAATTTTTGACATATTGACTGGAAGTCTGAAGCAGCATAATTATTTTGACACAAATCAGCAAAATCTATAATAGCAATTTTATTGTAAGTTTTTTTTATATTAACTTCCCTGCCCCAAACATTTATTTTAGTTGGTTTTAGTTGGTTGCTGGTAAGAGTTTTAATAATTTCTTTAATGATAGTGCGGTTTTTTTGATTAGATATAAAGTAGCGTTTTGTAATTAAATGCTGAACTTTCTTTTGTAAAGATTGCTTAACCTCTTTTTCAGATAGAGCAAGTTTTGCACGATAATCCGTTGGACTATTGAGATTTAAAACTTGGCAGTTTTTTAGAAGAACATTATTAACAAATTCTAAAAATAATTCTCTTTGCAAACCATTTTTATAAAGTTGTGAAGGTTCTGAGTTTGATGTAAAAACAACAATCACCTTTTGCGAAAATAAATAAGAAAAAATACGTGCAAGCAACATCGCGTCAGCAATATCAGTAACCTGAAATTCATCAAAACATATAACATCTGCCAAATTTTGATTTTCGTCTTTGGTTATTCTTTTCACCGCTTCAATTAACTCATCTTTGTAACTTTGGTTTTCTTTTCTGATATCACGTAATGCTTCGTGAATTTTGCGCATAAAAGCATTGAAATGTGTGTAAATTTTTATTTTGTTATTAATAGATTGAAAAAACTCTTTCATTAACATCGATTTTCCGCGACCAACGTCACCATAAATATAAACGCTTTTTATTGGAGCTGGTTTTTTGGTGAAGATTTTAGAGATAAGGCTTTCTTGTGTTTTATTTTGAATTTCGTGAGAAATATCTTTTAATTTCTTTTGGATTACTATTTGGTGTTGATCTAAAATCATGCGTCTTGTTGTTTTTTTGATTATAAGATTTTTTATCTTTGCAGATTATATATGATTTTTTGATTTACAATGCACTGAAGGAATTTTGATTTTGAATAAATATTGAAAATAAGATTGCTACGCTTCGCCTGAAGGCTCACTCGCAATGACGGCGGTGAAGAGATTGCTACGCTTCGCCTGAAGACTCACTCGCAATGACGGCTGGTGAAGAGATTGCTATGCTTCGCCTGAAGGCTCACTCGCAATGACGGCTGGTGAAGAGATTTCTACGCTTCCCTGAAGGCTCACTCGCAATGACGGCTGGTGAAGAGATTGCTACGTTTCACCCGAAGGCTCACTCGCAATGACGGAAGTGTGAAATCGCAATGACGGACTCACCTAACTCGTCATCGCGAACGAGCAAACTTGCGAAGTGTAGCGATCAATTTAAACAAGCAAAACTTATTATTATGACAACAAATAAAGCAAATATAATCTTCTATCAAAAAAACTTAAGAGGTATTAATCACACTTCTTAATCAATCAATAAATTAATTGATTATAAATTTTTCTTAGGCTAAAAATCGAGTAACTTTTTTATCCAGTTTTTTCCAAAAAATCTTAGAGTAAAATGAACTTTCCAATTCTTTCCGTTCTTACTTTTTTGCCAATTTTATCGGCTTTCTTCCTGTTTTTCTTTAAAATAAAAGAACAGCGCAACTACTATGTATATGGTTTTTTAATAAGCTTTGTAAACTTATCATTAAGTTGCAAACTTCTTTATGATTTTGACAAAAGCAAAATTGGATTTCAATTTACAGAAGTTATAAGAATTTTTGCACATCAAGATATTAAATATGCTTTGGGAATTGACGGAATTTCTCTTTTAATGATTGTTCTAACAACTTTTTTACTGCCTATTTGTTTTGCTGTAAGCATGAAATCAATTGAAAAAAGGGTAAAAGAATATGTTGCAGCCTTTTTATTGATTGAAGGTTTTGTTATTGGCTCTTTTGCTGCAACTGATTTACTTCTATTTTACATATTTTTTGAAGCTATGCTAATTCCAATGTTTTTAGTAATTGGTATTTGGGGCGGAGTGAATAGAATATATGCATCTTATAAATTTTTCATTTACACATTGTTTGGTTCAGTGTTGTTCTTGATCGGAATTATCTACTTATACCTTTACACAGGAACAACAGACATAGTATTACTAACAAAATACTTACCAAAATTTTTCCCTCTTAACTATCAACAGTGGTTTTGGGCAGCGTTTTTCATATCTTTTGCAATAAAAGTTCCAATGTTTCCATTCCATACTTGGCTTCCTGATGCTCACGTTCAAGCTCCAACTGCAGGTTCAGTAATTCTTGCTGGTATTTTAATCAAACTTGGTGCTTATGGTTTCTTGCGCTTCTCTTTACCATTTTTTCCTGCAGCCTCCGAGTTTTTTGCACCAATGGTTCTGACTTTAAGTGTAATTGCCATAATTTATGCTTCCTTAGTTGCGTTAATGCAGGAAGATATGAAAAAAATGATTGCGTACTCCTCAGTTGCACATATGGGTTTTGTAACTATGGGTATTTTCAGCTTTACTACACAAGGAATTGACGGAGCTTTAATGCAAATGATAAGCCACGGTATTGTTTCTGCAGCACTTTTCATGTGCGTTGGTGTAATTTACGATCGTCTTCATACCAAACAAATTAATGACTTGGGTGGAATTGCAAGCAAAATGCCAAACTTCGCTCTGATGGCGATGATTTTCACTATGGCATCAGTCGGACTTCCTGGAACAAGTGGATTTGTTGGTGAATTTTTAGCAATTTTAGGAACTTTTAAAGCAAACAAAATTATGGCTGTTTTAGCAGCATTTGGCGTTATTTTAGGAGCTTGTTACATGCTTTGGTTATATAAAAGAGTATGGTTTAGCGAAATTTCTAATCACAAAATTGAAGAATTAAAAGACCTAAATTGTCTTGAATTATTTTGCTTTGGTTTTATGGCAGCAACAGTTATTTTATTTGGTATAATGCCAAATCTAATATTAAGTTACTTTAAATTTCCTGTAGCTTACGTTACTGGTTTATTTATGTCGTTGTAAATTTTTATATTTAATGGTCAAAAACTTATTATCCTTCGCTGACGATCAGGATAAAAGTTTTTGTTATAATATAATCGTCATAAATAATAATTAAAAAAAGAATTAAAAAACTATGAATCTAACACTTATTTTACCTGAAATTTCATTGTTTTTAGGTGCCTTAATAATTCTGATTAATGATGTATTCTTCGGTAAAAAGTTCAAAGAATTTTTCTATATTTCTCACCTTTTATCACTTATTTTTTGTGCAATCTCATTATGTTTAATTTTTAAAACATTTTCTGAGCCACAAGTTATAGCCTTTAACTCAATGTTTGAGAGCAACTTCTTTACAGCTTTTGTTAAATCAATTATTGCTTTACTTTTAACAATTGTAGTCTTGTTTTCTTTAAACTTTATATTCTCAATTCAAAAAATCAGTGCTGAGTTTTTAGCGCTTTTAATGATTGCCTCTTGCGGCGCAATGTTTTTGATTTCATCGAATGATTTTCTTACTTTTTACTTATCATTAGAACTTCAAGGTTTATCGCTTTATCTTTTAGCTGCTCTTAATAAAACATCAGCAAAATCATCTGAAGCTGGTCTAAAATACTTCGTTTTAGGTTCTTGTGCTTCTGGAATTATATTATTCGGAATTTCAATGATTTATGGATTTTCTGGAACAACAAATTTTACAGCTCTTTCTGATCTTTATTCTCAAGGAAAAGACACTATACCTTTAGCAGTTGTTTTTGGATTTGTTTTAGTAATTTCTGGAATGTTTTTCAAAATTTCTGCAGCACCTTTCCATATGTGGTCACCTGACGTTTACGAAGGTTCCGCAACAATTGTTACAACATTCTTTGCAACAATTGCCAAATTCAGTGCTGTAATGGTTTTATTAAAGCTCACTTCTTCTGTAATAACTTCTTTTGTTGGTTTGGACAAAATCTTCATTTTTGTTTCTCTAATTTCTTTGGCAGTTGGAAGTTTTGGTGCAATATGGCAAAAAAATCTAAAAAGACTTTTAGCTTACAGCTCAATTGGACATGTAGGATTTATAGTTCTTGCAATTGGCGCATTTAATAAAGAAGCAAGCAAAGCAGCTGTTCTTTACATGGTAATCTATGCATTAATTTCACTTGGAACATTTGGATTCTTAAATTTAATTACTAGTTCTAATGAAAATGCTAAAAATTACGATGACTCAAATGAGAAAATTTTTGACATTTCATCTTTATCTGGACTTGCAAAAACAAATCCTGTAATGGCTTTTTCTCTTGCTTGTTTGATGTTTTCAACAGCTGGAATTCCTCCTTTTGCTGGATTTTTCTCAAAGTTTTATGTAATTATGGCAACAATTCGCTCTGGAATGTTTATTGTGCCAATTTTTGCTATTCTATTCAGTGTTGTTAGCTCTTATTATTATTTAAGAATAATCAAAGTTATGTATTTTGACGAAGCTAAAAATTCACCAATTGTTTTAGAAGACATAAATAATGTTAAACTAGTTGTGTTTTCCATATCAATTTTGAACCTAGTTTTTGTTGTATTCTTAGACAAAATTCTTGGATTAATTAGCAATTGCGTAGATTTTCTGTAAATTGCATATTTAATACGAATGTAAATTAACTAAGAGATTCAAACCCTGCTTCACTTCTGTGCTTAGAATTAGAAAATTCAGACCCATATTTGCAAGCAAACATAAAAAAAGAAATCAAAAACCAAAATGCGCCCACTAAAATCTTATAAAAAAGACATACCTTTAAAAGGTGAAATTACAGTTGCTGGTGATAAATCAATTTCGCATCGTTCTTTAATTTTTTCTGCTTTAGCACATGGAAAAAGTAAGATATCCGGTTTATTAGAAGGAGAAGATGTACTAAAAACTGCAGCTGCTTTACGTTTGATGGGAGTTGAAATAAACAAAGAAGAAAATGGAATTTGGAACGTTAATGGAGTTGGAGTAGCTGGACTTTCAGAACCTTCAGATATTTTGGATATGGGAAACTCTGGAACTTCTTCAAGATTAATGGCTGGACTTGTTTGTCCTTATAATTTTACAACATTTTTTACTGGCGATTCATCTTTACGCAAACGTCCAATGGGAAGAGTTTTTGAACCAATTACAGAAATTGGAGCAAAAATTGTGGCAAGGCAAAGCAATTTAATGCCTTTTGCTGTTATTGGTGCAAAAAATCCAATGCCGATTTCTTATCAAATGAAAGTTGCTTCAGCTCAAGTAAAAAGCTGTATTTTGCTTGCCTCTCTTATAATTAGAGGAACTACAACCATTATTGAACCAGAAAAATGTCGAGATCATAGCGAAATTATGATGCGCTACCTTGGACTTGAAGTTGATGTTGAAGAATTAAAAGACGGACATGGAAGTAAAATTTCTTATTCTGGATTGCAAGAATTTGATGCCAAAAACTTTGAAATTCCTGCAGATATTTCTTCTGCGGCTTTCTTAATTGTTGCTGCACTTTTAGTAAAAAATTCAAAAATAAAAATAAATAATGTTGGAATAAATCCACTTCGAGATGGAATTTTAAAAACTTTAATTGAAATGAATGGTAAAATTGAAGTTACCAATAAACGTTTGGTTGGTGGAGAACTTGTTGCAGATATTATTGTTGAATCAAGCGAATTAAAAGGAGTTGATGTTCCTGCAGAAAGAGCTCCAATAATGATTGATGAATACCCAATTTTGTCAATTGCAGCAGCAAATGCAAAAGGCATTACTAAAATGAATGGTCTTGCCGAATTAAAAGTAAAAGAAAGCAATCGCTTATTAATGATTGCTCAGAATTTAGAAAAGTGTGGTGTTGATTTTAAAATGGGAGAAGATTTTTTAGAAGTTGTGGGTGGAATAAAAAATCAACCACAAAAATTAGTTAATATTATAACTGCAATGGATCACAGAATTGCAATGTCATTTTTAGTAATGGGCTTAACTTTGGAAAATGGCGTAGAAATTGATGATTCTGAGATGATTCACACTAGCTTTCCAACTTTTGAAAAAATTTTTACGAATTTTGGATGCCCTTTTGAAGAATAGATTACGACTTTGTTTATGCTCCTCGCAACGACGCTAAAAAGTCGTGATGAACAAATTAAATTTCGCAATGATAAATTCTATTCCGTACAATTCTAAAAGACTATACTTACGAAGTTTAGCGATCTAATTGTTATATAATTTTCATAAAAAAATTAACAAGAAGAACATTTTTTAACCACTTCTAAAATACCTGGCAACATATCTGGAACTGAAGTGCATTCAAAATCTTTACCGACATTCAAACCACCCAAAAGATGAATTTTTTCGTGATTTGACTGCACCATCAGCAAATCATTTTTCAATAATTTATGCTCTAACATTTGTTTTAGAAGTGGATATTTTTGTGCTTTAAACTCAAAACCTAGACAATTTACCAAATAATCAACTTCTAAAACTTCTTTTTTTGTTTTTAGTAAAATTTTTTCAGCTTTTTTCTCGGCAGAAATTAGCCCACCACTTAAAACTTCGAGACTTCCTTCAGCAATCATTTGATTAACAATTTTTATTGAAAATTGTGGAGCACGATGACGAAATATTGTCCAATAAGGCATTAAACGCAGAAATAATTTTTTATTTCTCTCATCAAAATTATGCCATAATTCAACTGTAATTGGTTTTATTGAGTGAATAACGTAACGTAAATCAAAATTTGGATTTTGACGCAAAAATTTACGAATTTTTAGACATAAAAATAAAAGTCCATTTTTTGAATCTTCTTTAGAAATAAAATTTGGCAATTCTTCTAAAAAAGAAAAATGAGCTTTTGGAAAGTTTCCTCTTCTTGAAATCACTATAATTTTTCCATCAAATCCTTTTTTCTTCAAACCAACAATAACATCAACTGCAGTTAAACCAGATCCTAATAAAACAATCTTTTGGTTAGAAAATTTATTTTTATGAAAATCTATATAATTTTGATTCCAAATATATTGCACCACATTATTTCCATCAATTGCAAAAGGAAGAGAGGTTTGCTTGAAGCTTGTCGCAAGAATTATTTCGTCAGCTTCATAATATCTGCCTTCTAAATCTTTTATAAAGAAAGATTTTTTAGAATTATCATTTTCTATAGAAACTACCGTTTTATTTACCAAAGAAAATTTCATTTCTTTCTCTTTTGCAGATAAAAAAGAATCATCAGAAATTTTACGAATATAATGACCATATATTTTTCTTGGAGCAAAACCAAGTTCACCAACTTCTTGCCAAACTTGTGGGTAATTTTGTTGCAAAAATTTACAAAAATGTTCTTCTTCTTCAATGAAGGCAGTCATTTTTTTAGTTGTAACATTAAGTATATAATCAGAAGAAAATTCTGAAAAAGCAGCGCTGTAAAAACCGTCTTTAAAAAAACTTTTTTCAACTTCATCAAAAATTATAACTTCATAACTACTTTTATAACTTTTAACCAAGTTAGCAAAAGCAATTCTACCACAAAAACCAAATCCTATAATTGCTATTTTCTTCATTATCTATAAACCAGACTTTATATTATCTTTGAGCTTTTGCGCTCTTTTTTGCATAACCTCATTTACTTTTTGCACATTCTCACTTGCTGTAGTATGAAATAAAAACGGAAAAAAAGCATGGCAAACCAAAACTAAGCTTACTACGAACAACCACATTCCATTTACAAAAGCGAATAAAAAATGTTCAAAATAGTTTTCACCTGTTTCTTTTAAATGGCGATTAAAAAAATTAGTTTTTTCCATATTTTTAATATTAATTAATAATAAATCAGATTATAAAACCACTCTTTGCACTTCTAGTATTTTTTTTGATATTCGTAAAGATGAAATTATTTCCTCTAAATTTTCTAAATTTTTAACTTCAATATCAATTATAAATTCAATGTGATCAGTACTACGATTAGTTGTTTTTATTCCAGTAATATTAATTTTCTTACTTGCAATAATACTACTTACATCTGCCAAACTTCCAGATTGGTTATGAACTATAATTTTAACTCTACTTGAATATAGATCATCACCAATTTCATCGTCACTTTTCCAACACACATCAACAATTCTTTGTGGATTTAGAGCAATATTTTTTAAATTATGGCAATTTTGTGCATGAATTGTAACTCCTGTTCCAGTATTTATAACACCAACTATTAAATCTCCAGGAATTGGAATACAGCAACCAGCATAATGTATTGCCATTCCAGAAACAAGTCCTTCAATTGGAATTGCATGACTTGATTTTTTCTTCTTTTCTTGAGTTTTAATTTGTGATAATTGTTTTGAGTCTTCTTTAAAGTCAGGATATAAAAATTTCAAAACATCAGCTCTAGCTAAACTACCATCAGCTATTTTTACATAAAGATCAGCAACTGTTTTTCTTCTAAAGTTTGGCAGTATTTTTTCCAACATCTTTTCAGTTATTTCTAAATTTTTAGATGCAAAAAACTTATTTAAAATTGCCTTACCCAAAGCACTATACTCGGTAAACTTCTCTGTTTTTATGAATGATTTTATAGCATATTTTGCTTTTGAAGTTGTTACAAATTGTAACCAATTTGGAGAAGGTTTAGAGTTTTTAGAAGTTAGTATCTCAACTTGATCGCCATTTTCCAATTTTTGTCTTAGAGGAGTTATAACACCATTTACTTTTGCTGAAACACAATTGTTACCAACTTGAGAGTGAATTGCATAAGCAAAATCAATAACAGTTGCTCCAATTGGTAAATTAAAAATATCACCATTTGGAGTAAAGCAAAAAACCTCATTTTTATGCATCTCAAGTTTATGTTGTTTTAAAGCATCAGAAGCAAATTCTGAATTCTCAAACAAAGCAACTAACTCATTAATCCATAAATACTGATGATTTTCCGAACTTAAATTTCTTTTATATTTAGAATTATTTTGTTCTTTATAATGCCAGTGAGCAGCAACACCCAGATCAGCAATTTCATGCATTTTTTGATCACGAATTTGAATTTCAATTTTCTTATTCATTGGACCCAAAATTGCTAAATGCAGAGATTTATAACCATTTTCTTTTGGAGTTGATATGTAATCCTTAAAAGTTCCTGGAATCATGTTGTAATTAGAATTTATAATTCCAAGAACTCGATAGCATTGGGCTAAATCGTCAACAACAATTCTAAAAGCAATTATGTCATGTAAATGATGAAAAGCTACATTCTGCTTTTTCATCTTTAGCCAAATTGAGTAAGGTTTTTTCTCTCTTCCTGAAATTTTGAAATTAACACCTTCAGTTTGCAGTTTTGAACTTAACTCTTTAATGATATCTTCTATAATATCTTTTTCTTTTTCCTTTAGATAATTAAGGTTTTGAACTATTTGGTTTCTACTTTCTGGATCAATTGCTTCGAAAGAATAATCTTGCAACTCATCTTTGATCTTGTTTAAACCAATTCTTGCAGCTAAAGGAGCATAAATATCAAGACTTTCTCTTGCTTTCTTTTCTCTTTTTTCTCTTGAAGGCATATAAGATAAAGTTGACATATTATGCAACCTATCAGCAAGTTTAACAAACAAAACTCTTATATCTTCTGACATTGCCAAAGTAAGTTTGCGAAAATTTTCAGCAACTCTTTCATTAGCAGAAATTGATTCGATTTTTCCAAGTTTTGTAACGCCATCAACAAGCTTTGCAACATTCTCACCAAAAGTTTTTTCAATTTCTTCTAAGGTAACATCAGTATCTTCAACAACATCATGCAAAAGTGCTGTTATAATAGTTTCTTGATCAAGTTTTAAATCAATTAAGATTTCAGCAACAGCTAAAGGATGAAGAAAATAAGGGTCTCCAGAATGTCTTTTTTGGTTTCCATGCGAAGTCTTAGAAAGAACGTAAGCTTTTTGAATTAAGGCCTCGTTGAGATTAGGGTGATATGATTTGATTTTTGTAATTAACTCAGCAACTGAAATCATAGTATTAAAAAATTTTACTTAATTTTATTTTGTTTTTAAAAGTAAAATTTTACTAATCAATTTAATTTTGGGAGTCTTTTAAGAATATGATAAGTGGCCGATTTTCTCAGCCACTTAAAAGGATGAGATATTAAATCAAAAAGAAGCTTTTTCTAAAAAATATTATTAATCGTCAACTTGAACGTTCTCATCAACAAAGGTTGTTTCTTTTAGAATCATAGATTGAGATTGAATTTCTTCTTCAACCATTTCTGCAACAGAACTATTATGAGATTGATTAGTTTCAGCAGCACCACGATTTTTAATAGAACGAATGATATTTTTCTTAACACCTTCAATATCAACTAAGCCATCAGCAATTTCTCTTAGTGAAATAACAGCTGGTTTTTCTTTACGATCAAGTTGAGTAGAAGCACCTGACAAAATACTTTTAGCACGATTGCTTGCAACTAGGCAAAGCTCAAAACGATTATTTACAACTGTAACGCAATCTTCAACTGTAACTCTTGCCATTGTGAATTATATTAATTAGTTTTAAGGAAGTTTTTTAAATAAAGATAATTACATTCTAAAAACAAAATCTGCATAATCAATAAAAAACATGAGCAAAATTACAATTCACAGTGAAGAAGAATTTAAAAAAATGCGTGCTGCCGGTCTTTTGGCTGCCGAAATCTTAGACTTTATAACGGATTTTGTTAAAATTGGTGTTACAACAGAAACATTAAATAAGCTTTGCCACGAAAAAATTATTGCAAGTGGTGCAATTCCTGCACCACTTAATTATCGTGGTTTTCCTAAATCTATTTGTACGTCTGTAAATCACGTTGTTTGCCATGGAATACCGAGCGAAAAAGAGCTAAAAGATGGTGATATAGTAAATATTGATGTAACCGTCATTTTAAACGGCTGGTATGGTGATTCTAGTAGAATGTATTATGTTGGCGAACCTTCAATAAAAGCTAAAAGACTATGTCAAATTACTTACGATGCGATGATGCTTGGAATTGAACAAGTAAAACCTGGAAATACTTTGGGTGATATTGGTAACGCTATTCAGACTTTCGCCGAAAAAAATGGCTTTTCAGTAGTTCGTGATTATTGTGGTCATGGAATTGGAAAAATTTTTCATACTGAACCAAGTGTTCTTCACTATGGTAAAAAAGGAACTGGAACAGTTTTACAAGAAGGAATGTTTTTTACTGTCGAGCCTATGATAAATGCTGGAAAATATGAAACAATTTTAAGTAAACATGATGGCTGGACTGTTACTACAAGAGATAAATCTTTATCAGCTCAATTTGAGCATACGGTTGGAGTTACTAAAGATGGAGTAGAAATTTTCACTTTTTCACCAAAAGGTTTGGATTTTCCGCCTTACAAAATTAAATTTTAACATCTCTTAGCAATACTCACCTGTGAAAAAACAAAACTTTCTAACAAGTTACACAGAAATAAGTATAAATTGAAATAGAAAATTCTGTTGCTATTTTGACCGATCTTTTTAGGCTTTTAGAACTAAAAAAAATTTTGACTAAACATTTATTTGAGGAATAATCTTTGTTGAAAAATATTAAATCTTTTAACATTTCGGGCATCGAAACTCTACCTATAATTGAGGGTGGAAAAGGAGTTGGAGTTACTAATGGAGTAACTGCTGGTCATTTTGCAAAAGCTGGCGCGGTTGGAACTTTTTCTGGAGTTAATGCTGATTATATTGATGAAAATGGTAAGTTTGTTCCACAAGTTTACAAAACTTCTACTAGAAGAGAAAGACATGAAGAATTAATTGAATATGCTATTAAAGGCGGAATTTCACAAGCAAGAATTGCTCATGATATTTCTGGAAATCAAGGTAGAATTCACATGAACGTTTTATGGGAAATGGGTGGTGCTGAAAAAGTGCTTCATGGAATTTTAGAAGGTGCTAAAGGAATGGTTCATGGAATTACTTGTGGTGCTGGGATGCCTTATCGTTTATCAGAAATTGCTGAAAAATATGAAGTTTACTACTATCCAATTGTTTCTTCTATGAGAGCTTTCAGAGCTTTATGGAAAAGAAGCTACCACAAAGCAAAAGACTTGCTTGGAGGAGTAGTTTATGAATGTCCTTGGCGTGCCGGTGGTCATAATGGACTTTCAAATGCTGAAAGTCCAGATGCTTATGAAGATCCATATCCAAGAGTTGCTGAGTTGCGCACATTCATGAATTCAGTTGGATTAAACGATGTTCCAATTGTTATGGCTGGTGGAGTATGGCACATCTCTGACTTTGAAAATTGGCTAGATAATCCAGAAATTGGCCCTATTGTTTTTCAATTTGGAACAAGACCAATATTAACTCAAGAGTACCCAGTTCACGATAGCTGGAAAAAAAGACTTCTTACTTTAAAAAAGGGTGATGTTTACTTAAACCGCTTCAGTCCTACTGGATTCTACTCATCAGCAATTGAGAATGACTTCTTACGCGAGTTGAAAGGTCGCGAAATTAGACAGGTTGAATATCGTACCAAATCTATTGAAAACTTCACTTGCAAAATTCCTTTTGGACAAAGAGGAAGAGTTGTTTACATAAAGCCAGAAGACAAAGCAAAAGTTGACGAGTGGATTAAGGCAGGACACACAGAGGGCATGAAAACTCCTGATGAAACTTTAATGTTTGTTGATAAATCGAAAGCATATCAAATTGTAACTGACCAAGTTAACTGTATGGGCTGCTTAAGCCAATGCCGTTTCAGTAATTGGTCGGACAAAGAAGAAATGCATTACACAACAGATCGTAAAGCTGATCCTCGTAGTTTTTGTATTCAGAAAACATTACAAGATGTGCGTTACGGAATTGATATAGAAAACCAGTTAATGTTTGCTGGACACAGTGCTTATCGTTTTGCAACTGATCCTTATTACAATAATGGTTTTATACCAACAATTAAAGATTTGGTTGACCGTATTATGACTGGTAAATAATAACAAACTAAATCTGACCAAAAGTTTTTTTAACTTAGCTAAATAATAGCAGTTTGGAATGGCAGAAAGAAACTTATAGTTTTTAAATTTAAGAAAGATGACTAGATTTATTTTTATCACAGGTGGCGTTGTATCTTCTTTAGGAAAAGGCCTTGCTTCGGCATCCCTTGCTGCACTTTTGCAAGCTCGTGGCTACAAAGTTAGATTAAGAAAACTTGATCCTTATTTAAACATTGATCCAGGGACTATGAGCCCTACCCAACATGGAGAAGTTTTTGTGACAGACGATGGCGCAGAAACAGATCTTGATTTGGGACATTATGAACGTTTTACAGGAGTTGATGCTAAAAAATCTGATAACGTAACTGCAGGACAAATTTACCTAGATTTATTAACTAAAGAAAGAAAAGGCGATTATTTAGGTGGTACTGTTCAAGTTATTCCTCATGTTACAGATCTAATCAAAAAGTTCATTTTAAACGATTTAAAAGAGGTTGATTTTGCTTTATGCGAAATTGGAGGAACAGTTGGAGATATAGAAGCTTTACCTTTTTTTGAAGCGATTCGTCAACTTGGGTACGAGCTTGGTCAGGAAAAATGTGCATTTCTTCATCTAACTTTACTTCCTTACATTGAAAGCGCTGATGAATTAAAAACCAAACCAACTCAACACTCTGTAAAAGAACTGCGTTCAATAGGAATTCAACCAAGCGTTTTATTGTGCCGTGCCGAAAGACCTACAACTAAGTCTCATTTAGAAAAAATTGCTAAGATGTGTTCTGTTCCAACATCTTCTGTAATTGCAGCACCAAATGCTAAAAGTATTTATGAAGTTCCAATTATATATCACCAAAATGGTTTAGATACTGAAATTCTGAAATTCTTTAAACTTGATTATAAAAAGAAACCAGATTTGAGCAAATGGATTAAAATTAAAGATGCAATTGAAAATCCTAAACATGAAGTAAATATTGCTATTGTAGGCAAATATACTGACTATCGTGATTCTTACAAATCATTACTTGAAGCAATTGATCATGCTGCTTTTTCTTTAAAGTCTAAAGCAAATATCATTTGGGTTAACGCGCGCGATAAAAAGAGCAGCTTACCAAAAAATATAGACGCTGTTTTGGTTCCAGGAGGATTTGGTGAAGATGGAGTTGAAGGTAAAATAAGTATGATTGAACAAGCAAGAACTAATAAAATCCCTTGTCTTGGGATATGTTATGGAATGCAAATGGCCGTAATTGAATATGCTCGTAACGTTTTAAAAATTGGAGATGCAACTTCAAGCGAATTTGCCAAAAAAGGTACTTTCTTAATTGGTTTAATGAATCAATGGGCTGACAAAACTGGTAAAAAAATAAAGAAAGCTGGTAAAGATTTGGGAGGTACTATGAGACTTGGAGCCTATCCTTGTAATCTAAAGAAAGGCTCTTTGGCCGAAAAAATATATGGCAAATCAAAAATATCTGAACGCCATAGACATCGCTTTGAAGTTAATATAAACTTCAAAGAGCAATTGGAAAAAGCTGGTCTTACTTTCTCTGGATTGTCTCCTGATGGGAATTTGCCAGAAATTATTGAAATAAAAAATCATCCATTTTTTGTTGGAGTGCAATTTCACCCAGAATTAAAATCAAAACCATTTTCTGCTCACCCTCTTTTTGTTTCCTTCGTTGAGAGTGCAATTAAAAACAAAAGATAATGCTTAGAAAATATTTAGTTATATTATTATCTTTAAACCTTTTTTGTTGCGGATTCGAAGTTATTTATAAAGACGATGCTACTAATAATTCTTATTCTCATGAATTAGGGGCAATAAGAATAAAAAAAGATAGAAACCAGCATGACCAAGATTTAAAAAACAGTCTATATGACCTTTTAAACCCAGACTATCTGAAAATTGAACCAAAATACTTTTTAATTCTTAAATCAAGTAGAACAACTTCTTCAACTTTCACAACTGGGACTGGTTCATCTGGTCGTAACAAAATCTTACTAACTGTTCGCTACGAACTTATGGATTTAGTAACAGGACAAAAAATATCAGAAGGAATAACAACACTAAATGATAGTTATACTGTAAGCACTAATCGTTTCGGAACTTATAGTGCAGAAGAATACTTGCAAAGCAATATGAACAAAGTTGTTGCTCAGAATATTAGAGATTCTTTAGTAAATGATATAATTGAAATGAGACGTAAGAAGGCTGAAGAAAATAAGAGCAATTCAGAATAAATTAAGTAAAAATTCTCTCTTTTTTTCTAAAATTTTAGGTACACCGTGTTATGCTCCCCAAAAATCAATCCAAATTTAAGAGAATATTTGGGCTGAATTTTGTATAAATTCTGCCTCAAATTCCATTGGGCTTTTATAGTGTAATTTTGAGTGGAGATAATTTTGATTATAT
>JACCEA012214621.1_pt1 | contig 16202 bp, 18 predicted proteins | sample 7449851 | NCBI WGS metagenome assembly JACCEA01 (sample SAMN15323453, study PRJNA562643) | freshwater metagenome | isolation source: river surface water | place: USA:Blue River Watershed | collected 2017-08-18 | reverse complement strand
CGCTAGAAAAATCTTATTTCTTCTTAGCGGCGGTCTTTTTAGGACCAGCATTCTTTTTAGGAGCTGCTGCTTTTTTAGGAGCTGCCGCTTTCTTTGGAGCTGCTGCTTTTTTAGGAGCTGCCGCTTTTTTAGCAGGAGCCGCTTTTTTAGCCGGCGCTGCTTTTTTTGCAGGTGCTGCTTTCTTAGCGGGAGCCGCTTTTTTTGCAGGTGCTGCTTTTTTTGCTGGCGCTGCTGCTTTTTTCGCAGGCGCTGCTTTTTTGGCTGGCGCTGCTGCTTTTTTCGCAGGCGCTTTTTTTGCTGTTGCCATAACTGTGAATTTAAGGGTTAAACAAAAATCTTTATAATGGCAAAATCGCCGTAGGGGGTTAGTCCTCGGCGATTCGTATTAATTAACTGCGCTTACTGATACTAAAGTCTTGGTCCTTGTCTTACGGAATTCTACAATACCGTCTGTAAGGGCGAAAATCGTAAAATCTTTACCAAGACCTACGTTCGTACCTGGATGATACACTGTACCACGCTGACGAACGATAATATTTCCTGAGATGGCAGGCTGACCACCGAATATCTTTACACCGAGTCTTTTACTGTGGGAGTCGCGGCCGTTCCGTACACTGCCTTCCCCTTTTTTGTGTGCCATTGTTTATTGGTTAATTACTATTACGTGTTAAAGTTAAGAAATTTCAATTAAGCAATCTCATTTATTTTAATTTTCGTCAGGTACTGGCGATGACCATTGCTTTTCTGGTATCCTTTCCTGCGCTTTTTCTTGAAAACGATAACCTTATCGCCTTTCAGATGGTCTATGATCTCAGCCTGAACTTTCGTAGTGTTCTTGCCTACTGTGATGTTGCCTCCATTGCTTACCATAAGCACATTAGAAAACTCAACCTTATCGCCAGCGTTTCCGCTCAGACGATGCACAAACAGCTCATCATTCTGCTTAACCTTGAACTGCTGCCCTGCTATATTAACTATTGCAAACATGATATACCTAAAATATTTCTGCAAAGGTAAGGAACTTTTCCGTTTAAAACAACAAAAAAATAATTATTCTTTTATCTGCCTTGTTTCCGCATGTTCATCATGCAATTTCAATTGATGTAAAAATAGTTTTTTATTTCGTTTCCTGCAATGCTCAGTTACAATACTCGCCGCTCTTTCTGCACTTCCTTTTTAACATCTCCCCTCGTTTAAATTACTAACTTTGGCATCCAATCTGTAACGGATGAAAATAAAATCTTTCCTTGCAAAGCCCTACGCATACATTGTGCATGCAAGGGTGCGTAAGGGTATGGCAACAGCAGTTGCAGACCAGCAGGCAATTCTTCAATACCTGCTCAAGAACGGCAGCCGCACGGTTTTCGGGAAAGAACACAACTTCCAGCAGGTAAAGACTTACGAGGATTTCAGGAACGCGGTCCCTATTCGCGATTACGAGGCTTTCATTCCCTGGATAGAAAGAATAAAGAAGGGTGAGCCGAATGTGCTGTGGAAGGGACGACCCATTTACTTTGCCAAGACATCCGGTACTACCAGCGGGGTCAAATACATCCCTATTTCAAAAGAATCCATACCAAATCATATAGCCGGTGCCCGCGATGCGCTGCTCTGCTACATGACCGAAAGCGGCAACACGGCTTTTGCAGATGGGAAAATGATATTCCTCTCCGGATCTCCTGAGTTAGAGCGGGTGGGAGGTATACCAACGGGTAGGCTCAGCGGCATTGTTAATCACTTTATTCCCCGCTACCTGCGTGGCAATCAGCTGCCATCATATGAGACCAATTGTATTGAAGATTGGGAGACGAAGCTGGAGAAGATCGTACAGGAGACCATGAACGAGAATATGACGCTCATAAGCGGCATTCCGCCATGGATGCAGATGTACTTCGACTGGTTGATTCAACGAAATGAAGGAAAAAAGATAAAAGACATCTTTCCTAAACTGCAGGTGATAGTGCATGGTGGTGTGAATTTTGAACCCTACCGTGCCCGCCTCACCGATAGCCTGGGTGGCCAGGTCGATATGATCGAGACCTTCCCTGCATCTGAGGGTTTCTTCGCGTTTCAGGACCGCATCGGTGGTGAAGGACTGTTGCTGAATACCAACGCCGGCATTTTCTACGAGTTCATTCCTGCGGCCGAGATACATAACGAGAATCCTACACGCCTGTCGCTGGCAGATGTGAAGGTTGGCGAGAACTACGCGCTCATCGTGAGCACCAACGCTGGCCTTTGGGGATACAACATCGGAGATACAGTTCGCTTCATCAGCACCGATCCCTACCGCCTGGTAGTGACTGGGCGTGTGAAACATTTTATCTCCGCATTTGGTGAGCATGTGATAGGCGAGGAGGTTGAGTATGCGATAATGAACGCTGCACGTGAACATGGTGTGCAGGTAACAGAATTCACCATCGCGCCACGCATACAAGTATCGGGCGAATTGCCTTATCATGAATGGTTTGTGGAGTTTGGCACCATGCCTGCCGATATGGATGCTTTTGCCACAACCGTCAACAACCATTTGCGCGCCAAAAACATTTATTACGAAGATCTGATGTCGGGCAGCATTTTACAGCCGCTGAAGATAAGGGTAATGAAAAAGAACACCTTCATTGAGTATATGCGCTCCATAGGCAAGCTGGGCGGGCAGAACAAAGTGCCGCGCCTTGGCAACGACCGTAAGATAGCCGATGCTTTGACGCCTTGGGTGCAGTAATTCGCTGTAAAGAAAATACCCGTTGATTAAGGTGTGGTCGAATTGAACGTACCTGCAATCACTGTTGAATCCCAACAAGTAAAGTTAAAACTCCCCGTAAGGTTTGGAGTTACTGCTGAAATTGTAAGAGAACCATGTGCCGATGGGACCGGCATAGCGGTTCCTGACGGTCTGTACGTTCCTCCATAGCTGGTACCGTCCATTGAAAATGTGCCTATGGCGCCGATATAGCTATAAATCCATACGGTTATCCGAGCGCCTGAAGTAGATGTGCCATTTACTTCAACATACGGATTGGGTGATGCCGCATTTTTATTAGTAGTTACCATAGCACCCGAAGATGAAAATACTCCACCACTTCCGGATATAGAAGCCGACATAAAATGGGATGTGGTGGTTTTGGAAGCGGGTTCCTTTTTGCAGCCTGTGAGGGCAATAGTTGCAGTGCAGATGGACAGGACGTAAAAGGGTGAGTATTTCATAAGGTGAACTTTAGACAATAGACAGTAATTAAAAATCAAATAGTTGGGTTTTGTTGTTAATGTGCAGGGAGCAGTTACTTGTCAGATCAGTATCAAATGTCCATTGATGACTTTATGGAGCTGTTGTGATCGCTTTCCTTGAGCTAATAAGGCAAGCTAATCAGCGTAGAAGAATTTCCTTGCAGCCAGGCATTAAAGGTCAAAAAAAACAGGGCATATTTTATAAAAACGTGCCCTGTTACAATTCGGTTCTGGTTACCGCTATTTGATATTCGGATGTGGCGGAGGCACATTTGATTCGCCACCTTCATCAACATTTGCCGGGCGATAGGTTACGATATTTTCATCACCTGCTTCGCCATACTTGAAGATGAAACGCTCGCGGCCTATGCTGTTCTTGTCGCTCATGTACTCGATAACGGCATTCACATGCTCCCACGATTTCTGCTCTTTCACTTTGCTGCCGGTACCACCACCCATTATTACAACCTTACAAAGCGGATTAGCCTGCATCTGCGCGGCAAGTGTTGCCAGTTGCACTTCCATTCCTTTGTTGATCTTGTTCGATTTTTCAGGGAACAGCAGCGTGCCTGCGCCAATGTTGCCGCATGGGTTCTTGTCGCCACCCTTGGTGTTATTGTTGTTGTTGCTCACCATCTCCTTGCAGCCATCAGGGCAAGGGCAGTTACCTACACCATCCGCGTCTACAGGCTGGCACTCGGTAGGTGTGATCAGTTGTTTGTCTTTGTAGTCTGGTACACCGTCACCATCAGTATCCAACGGACAGCCATGCGCGTCCACAGGCAGGTCTTTCGGTGTCTTCGGACACTTATCGAACTGGTCTGTAACACCGTCTTCATCCTTGTCTGGCAATACCGGATTAGGTAGTATCATGTGGCGAGGGTAAGACAGTTCGTTGTAGCCATGGTCCAGCGGGTTCATCCAGTAAAGTGGTTCCACTGCTTTCTTGGTCTTGATGTTCATGTTCACCCCCACCGAGAAGTAATTGATGGCGTCTGATGAACGGCCTGTGCTTACAGTGCTGCCCAGATTAGGACCAAAGCGCGTACCGTCCAGGTAAGGATCCATCGGGAATATGTACCTGTTCTCAACCTGAACGTTGAACATTTTGTTGATCTTATACTGTACACCCAGACCAACACTTGGCGCAAAGTCAAGGTGCTTCTTATCAAGAATGGTTTTCCTGTTGGTATTGGGAGCAGGTGTTTCGTGCGATTTGTCGAAGCCCTTGCGCAGGTCTTTACGTATCTCTTTCAGATCGCCGTTGGGGTTGGAGACCATGGTGGAGAAATTGTACTCTTCGTAGTTATCGTTCAGTGCGTTCACGCGGGTCTTATACCCCAGCGCGCCCAGGCCCAGATAGCCGAAGAATGATACCTTATTGCGTGCCTGATGGAAATTGATGTTACCCACATTGAACATCAGATCCAGGTTCAGTTGCGACGATTCCATGCGTGTGGAGCGGTATACGCGTTCTGCTGGTGTACCGTTGCCTGATTGCTGCAGAGGTACATATCCGAATTCAGTGTAGGGTGCATCATATCCGGTGGTCGCTTGCAGGTCCATGTTCCTGGCCACTCCATATATGTACTGCATCCTCATGGAGAATGCATAACCAAGAGACTTGCGCACGTTGAAGTTGATGCCGCCACCGCCTTTGTTCCACAACATGGTAGATGCGACGTTACCGACAACATTGTACAGACCACCGCCTATACCTACCTCAAACATATTGCGGGGCTTGGGTGGGAATGCCTCCTGATGTTCCATGTAGGCATGGAATTGCTTGGAAGGTTTGCCCTTGCGGTAGTAGGCAGAGTCCATGATATCATAGTTCTTGCCATGATACGTCATGTCCCTGTTCGACCACTGAAGGCCGGCGGGCTTAGATGCCGGTGCCGCCGGTGCTGCCTGGTTTTCTTCTTTGGCAGCTCCTTTTGCTTTCTTGTCCTTTTTCTCCTGCGCCGATAGCGAAGAAGCAGCAAGAACAGCAAGACCCGATATCAATAAAAACTTCCTTGCAAGCATAGATTGTATTTTACATTGCGTATTTTCTTTAATTGAACACGCACAAACAAAGGTATAGACCACCACAACAAAAAACAAACCGGCCCTATCTTTTAACCCGTATTTTACGCTTTTATTATGTGTGCGCCCGCAATGGCAAAAAATATGTGGCAAATAGGATTCTTATGTCGACTTTTACACGCAATTTCGCAACACACAGATGGAGCGCATACAGAAAGTAATAGGCACCGAGCTGTCGCTTTTCGAGAAGAAGTTCGCGGAGAGCGTGAAAGGCAGTAATCCCCTGCTCGACCGGATCATGCGTTTTATCATCAAGCGGAAAGGGAAGCAGATGCGTCCTATGTTCGTTTTTCTCTCTGCCCGCATTGCCGGCGAGATCAACGAATCGTCCTACAGGGCTGCATCCCTGATAGAACTCCTCCACACGGCCACACTTGTGCACGATGATGTAGTTGACAACTCTATGAAACGCCGCAATTTCTTTTCCATCAATGCACTCTGGAAGAACAAGATAGCGGTGCTGGTGGGAGATTATCTGCTGTCAAAAGGGTTGCTCCTGTCTATCGACAATGGCGACTACAAGATCCTCCAGATCACCTCGCGCGCCGTAAAGGAGATGAGCGAGGGTGAACTGATGCAGATGGAAAAGGCGCGCAAACTGGATATAGATGAGAGCGTGTACTTCGACATCATCAGGGCTAAGACGGCATCTCTGCTGGCTGCAGCGTGCGCGTCAGGCGCCTACTCAACCACCGGCAGCGAGGATGTGGCCGAGAAATTCAGGCTTTTTGGTGAGAAGGTGGGAATCGCGTTCCAGATCAAAGACGACCTTTTCGACTATGGTCAGGACAACATAGGCAAGCCCACGGGTATAGACATCAAGGAAAAGAAGATGACCCTGCCGCTCATATATGCGCTACAGCATGCCGACACAGCCACACGTCGCCGCATCATCTATACGGTAAAGAACAATAGTACAGACAGGCGAAAAGTGGATGAGGTGATCAGTTATGTGCAGACCTCAGGAGGCATAGATTATGCCAAAGAAAAAATGACGCAATACAAAAAGGATGCCATCGACATCCTTAACACATTCCCGCCATCGGCCGAACGTACTGCTATGGAGCAGTTGGTCGACTATGTTATCGACAGGAAATATTGATCTGATAAAAGCTGCTTACCATTCCATACCCGGATAGGTACGTTGCATGAACTGCATTTCGGCAAGAACATAACCCAGATGTTCGGTATGACGTCCGTGTTTGCCACCTTCTTGCATCCATGCTCCTTTTGGTACGTCCAGTGTAGCCTCCTGCAGCACAGATACAATGCGTTCCATCCACTTTGGCTGCAGTGATGCCAGATCTACTCCTATGCCACTTTGTGCCGCTTCTTTCTCTGCATCGCTCATAGAGAAGAGTTCGCCGGTAAATGACCATAGTTCGTTGAGTGCTGTTTGCATACGCTCACGGCTTTCCTCGGTGCCATCGCCCAGGCGCACCACCCACTCACTGCTCCAACGCAGGTGGTAGGTCACTTCCTTCAACGATTTTTCGGCGATGGCAGCCAGTGTAGTATCCTCGCTGTTCTGTAGTGCAGAGAAGAAATAGTATGCGAACGCGTCATAGTACAGCGCACGAGCTACTGTGTAAGCCCAGTCGTTGTTGGGTTGCTCCACCAGCAGCACATTCCTGAAGTCCCAGCCGTCGCGCAGAAAGGCCATGTCATCCTCGTCAAGCGCAGTACCTGTGTTCACAAGGTTTTGAATGGCCACAGAAGTTACAGCCGTTTTCTTCTGGTCTTCGGGCAGGTTATTGAATTGTTCTGCGGCATATTGAAACAGACTCCTCGCCCTACCCAGGTGGTCGAGTGAAGTATTGGTCAAAGCAATGTCCTGTTCCAATATAGGACCGTGCCCGCACCATTCACTCAGCCTGTGACCAAGTATCAGTGCGTCATCAGCCAATCGCAGTATGTATTCTAAATTCATTTGTTGTTTTTATTTCACTTGCCATCAGGCGATGGCAATAGTACCGTATTCCTAATAACGCAGTCTGATGACTCCCAACTCCCAACTCCCAATTCCCAACCCCCAATTCCCCCAAAAACTACATGTACTTCACCTCGTCAGGAAGGTCGTAGAAGGTAGGGTGGCGGTAGATCTTGTCGCTTGCAGGGTCGTACAGAGATGCAGATTCGCCGGGATCGGAAGCATGAATGTTTTTGCTCTCTACAACCCAGATGCTCACACCCTCCATGCGACGGGTGTATACGTCACGTGCATTCTCAATGGCCATTTGGGCGTCTGCCGCATGCAGGCTCCCCGCATGTTTGTGGTCCAGACCAGCCTTGCTGCGGATAAATACCTCCCACAGAGGCCACTCGTGTTTATTCAATTTATCGTTGGTCATTTGTTTCTTGTTGAGTAATTGATCGGTTACGCAGCCTGGGTAGCTGAGCGTTCTTTCCTTTTTGCGGCATGGGCCATGGCGGCATCGCGCACCCATTTACCGTCTTCCCATGCCTTGCGGCGTGCATCCAGACGCTGCTTGTTGCAAGGTCCGTTGCCCTTGATCACGTTATAGAACTCAGCCCAGTTTATTTTGCCGAAGTCATAGTGACCACGCTCTTCATTCCATTTCAGATCCTTATCAGGAATTTCAAGGCCCAGTACTTTCGCTTGCTCTACGGTAACGTCCACAAACTTCTGACGCAGCTCGTCGTTCGTAAAACGTTTGATACGCCACCTTACGCTCGATTCTGTGTTCGGGCTCTCAGCATCGGGCGGACCAAACATCATCAGCGATGGCCACCACCAGCGGTTCAGTGCGTCCTGAGCCATTTTCTTTTGAACCTCAGTACCCTGCGCCAGTTTCAGCATTATCTCGAAACCCTGCCTCTGGTGGAAGCTTTCTTCCTTGCACACACGCACCATGGCGCGCGCGTAAGGGCCGTAAGAAGTACGGCACAGCGGCACCTGATTCATGATAGCGGCACCATCTACCAGCCAGCCTATAGCGCCCATGTCGGCCCAGGTAAGAGTGGGGTAGTTGAATATGGAAGAATATTTTGCTTTTCCGGTGTGCAATTGATCGTACATTTCATCACGGCTGATGCCCAGTGTCTCTGCGGCACTGTACAGGTACAGACCATGGCCCGCTTCGTCCTGCACTTTCGCCAGAAGCACTGCCTTACGACGCAACGATGGAGCGCGGGTTATCCAATTGCCCTCCGGCAACATACCTATGATCTCGCTATGTGCGTGCTGCGATATCTGCCTGATCAGTGTCTTCCGGTAGTCGTCCGGCATCCAGTCTTTTGGCTCTATCGTTATCTCCCGGTCTATCAGGCTGTCAAAATGCTCCTGAAAAGAATGTACGGTCATGTATATAATAATTTTGAACTACAAATATACGCTATTCCACGCCCCTAAATGCAGCCGCACGCATAAGATATTTTTGTTTAAGAATAGGTAACGGCTATCAGTGTGCCGGGGGCCAAGCCGGAGAAGCGTCACCATTGGAATTAACATTTTATGGAATTTTCCTTTTCTTGTGTCTGTACTTTAGTTCCGCGCTAAAAAAGTTCACTTTTTTGTCTAATACCAACAGATATTCCAACTTGTCCGATGAGGAGCTGCTGCTGCATTACCGCCGCAGCGGCGACAATATGTGGCTGGGAATACTGCTGCAACGGTACACCGCGCTAATGCTCGGTGTCGCTTTTAAGTATCTGCGAGATGTGGGACAGGCTGAAGACGCCGTGCAACATGTTTTTGAGACCGCGCTCACGCACATACCCGCCGAACCCATTCAGAATTTCAAAGGATGGCTGTACGTGCTGATGCGCAATCACTGCCTGCACCTGCTGCGCGACAAAACCTACAAGACTGATGAGTCTGTTTTGTCTGCTGTGCCTGCTGTAGAGTCAGATAAAGAAGACATCAACTGGCACGAATATTCCATAGCTCAGATGAATGAAGCGCTGGCCCGCCTCAGCGAGGAACAGCGCGTCACCATCTCGCTTTTTTATCTGGAACACAAAAGTTACGAGCAGATCATATCGGTAACCGGATATACCTTTATGCAGGTAAAGAGCTATATTCAGAACGGAAAAAGAAATCTCAGGACCATACTCACCCCCATTCTTCGCAACAGGCATTCATGAACGGTAACAACAACATATCGCAAGGTGGTAAAGATCCACGCCTTACCGAGGAAAAAATGCTTGCATACCTCGAGGGAAGGCTATCTCCGGCCGAGCAGCATGAGGTAGAGCGTTGGCTTTCGGAAGAAGGAATGGAGAGCGATGCTATGGAGGGTCTGCAGTCTATGCCGTCAATGGACAGGCGCCGTTCTGTTGCCCGTTTAAATTCCGGTCTCAACAGAAGGGTTTCAAAGCGAGGTCGGCGGATAAAGCGTGCTTCTCCCGGTGCCAATGTGGTGTTTGCGGTCTTGCTTATCTTGTTATTGGTGGTGCTTGTTTGGCTGGTATTCCAAAGGATGTAGTCACAACATATCCGATCTTTTTAGTATCTTCATCATTATCAACACATTGTTTACCCCTTTCTATGATCAGTTTTTCACCGCCGGGCGCCTGTAGTGCCGATGAAACAAATCTGCGACTGCTCATAGAGAGCATGGACGACCCGGTTTGGCTGGTGGATGCATCCTGCACTATCCTGCAATGCAATAGCGCGTTCCGCAATTGGGTGAGTCACTTCATAGGAAAGCCGCTCGGACCGGGTGATAATGTACTCAACAATGGAAAGGACCCGCTCTATTTCCACAAGTTCGATATGTGTTACAGACTGGCATTGGGTGGCAAGTCGTTCAAAACTGTGGAAGACCAGTTGATAAATGGTGTTACTCACTATACAAGTGTAAGTTTCAAACCATTGGTCGACGACAACGGGAAGGTTGTGGCAGTATCGTGCTACGCGCGCGACATAACTGAGCAGCGCCAACACCTGTTCCATATAGAACGTCAGAATTCTACGTTGCGCGAGATCGCCTTTATCGAGTCGCACAAGATCCGCGGGCCGGTCGCTACTATTTTGGGACTCGAACAGTTCTTCAATTATAAAGATCTTTCCGACCCTGTGAACCGCGAGATAATGGAAGGTGTGAAGACCGTTACACTCGAGCTTGACTCCTTCATACGCGAGGTAGTGCGGTTGTCAAACGAGATAGACAGAAAGACCGAGCAAGACGATTCAGAAGGATCAGCGCAATAGTTTGATGTACACTATCGACCCTTCGGAGGTAAGCCTTACCACATAATTACCATGCGGTAGCCCCGATACATCCAATTGCCTTTTGTTGATGTAGGACATAGCAAGTTTGCCCTGCATGTCAAACAGTTCAATGGTGAAGTCTGTCCATGAATCGGGTATCTCAAATCTTACCCACCCGTCCTTTGCCGGGTTGGGGTAGGCAAAAACATCATCGGTCTTGGCCGTTATGTTGCGTACCCTCATGTTTAGTTCGGGTCGGTATTTGTCTTTGTATTTCACAGATAGTGGCACATCAAACCCGGCAATAGACAGGGTTGTGATCCATAGTGCAGGATAATGTTCTCCATTTACCAGCCACTTGTATTCAACGGTTGTGCGGGGAAGCCCCAGGGAAAGGCTATCCATCGTTATTGAGTCTGTCTCTACTATTTCCGACCGTACTCTGATGCACGGGGTTGGTTTGGTGTAGTAGGGAGTTGTAATGGTGCCCCAGCCATCTACCACCGTGCGGCGATAGCCCTGCATCTTGATGCCGCCCACGCCTGGTGCGCCTATGTTCAGTGAAAAATCTGTAGCCGTGTCGTCGCCATAGGTCAGCGGGAAATGATATAACACATCGGGGGTGGTATAGGCTGCACCCACCGGAAAACCGGCTATCGATGCTCCGAACGCCTCGGCTTGGAAGGATGGCGGGTTGCTCTTCTTGTTGTAGAAGGTGTACATGTCGCTGATGTTGATGCCTGAAAGCAACAGACTCAGCCCCGGAATACTGTCTGCGATCTTTGTGCCGTAGCACGACAGGTTGCCCAGCGACAATGCAAACAGCGGATTTACCTGCACCGCTTTTTTGTAATAGTCAATTCCCTGTGCGGTTGGTGTCAGTTTAAAATTCCAGCTCTTATCGGCTCCGTTCTCACCTATATAGCTGTAGGCCGATAGGACACTGGCCTCACTGTAACGCAACGAATCCCCGGCAACAGGCATGTCGTTGGCTGTGATTGTGATCTGTGCCCGTAGCGGCTGACACAACAAAGCTGTAAGCGTTGCAAGCAGAAGATGACGGAGCATACCGGTTGAATTTGAATCAAATATACGACAAAATAAATGTGTAAGCGCGTCTCGTCTACTTCAGGAACTTACCTATGAAAGGCAGCCCTTTTATCTCGTCTTTTTCGCTGCGCACTACCGCGCCTATGTAGGCTAGCATGAACAAACTGCCTGTCAGCAATCGCACGCCCACATGGTCTGTCACCTGCATAATGCCTTTTTGTGCCGCGAACAGGGTGAGCATGATGGCAACATATCCGCCAATTTTCTTCAGCGGATAGTTTACAGGATAGTGCCGCTGCCCCAGCAGATAAGAGAGCACCATCATGGTGCTGTAGGCGGCAAGTGTGGCCCAGGCGCAGGCATACATGCCATACACAGGTATGAATGCCACATTCAGAATGATGGTCAGCGCAGCCCCTACCAGCGTGATGTACATGCCGATGCTCATCTTGTCGGTGACCTTGTACCAGGCCGAGAGGTTGTAGTAGATGCCCAGTGCCACATTGGCCGCCAGCAATATGGGTACCACATCAAGTCCCTGCCGGTATTGCGATCCGATAAAGTACTTCCAGAGGTCTATATACAATGCAGTGAACAGGAACGCGCCGCACAGCGTAACCACAAACCATTTCATCACCCTTGCGTAAGTGTCCGGTGCGTTTTTGTTTGCCGAATGGCTGAAAAAGAAAGGCTCTGCCGACATCTTGAATGCCTGAATGAAGAGTGTGATGAAGATGGCGATCTTATAATTGGCTGAATAGATACTCAGTGCGATCTTTGCGTCCTCAGTGCTGGCACGCATCAGCTTTGGCAGCATCAGGCGGTCCATTGTCTCATTCACCATTCCACCCATGCCCACTATCACCATGGGCCAGCAATACACCATGATTTTCTTCCACAGTACAGCGTCAAATTTCAGACGATAACCACTCCACTCTTTGAACAGCAGCAGGAACGTCACAGCTGCCTGAGCCAGATTGGCCAGTATCAGAAACCCGGTAGGTGTGTATTGTCGGTACCATTGCGCAAATGCCGTATCGGGGTGGGCTGCCGTAGCTCCCGGGCAATAGGCAATGAAGTAGACAGTGAGGATAATGTTCACCACTATACCAGCCACGCGTGTAAATGCGTACTTACGCGGTCTGCCCTCTTGCCTCAGTCGTGCAAACGGAATGGCCGCAAGCGTATCTATGGCCACAATGAACACACACCATACAATGTAGTCTGAGTGTCCCCCGAGGTCTATGAATTCGGCAATATCTTCTCGAAAGAAGATCGTAAGCGCGCTGAGTGCCAGCGTACTGATGAGCAGCGATGTGAAGGTGGTTTGAAACAGATGCTCTTGGTCGGTGCCCGATGCAGCGAAACGGAAATAGGCGGTCTCAAGTCCGTAAGTGAAAATGATATTGGCAAATGAGATGCTGGAGTAGATCATGGTCATGTTGCCATAATCAACCATTCCCGCAGGGTTGTTCAGTACATACGTGATAATGGGGGTCAGCAATTGGTTCAGCAGCTTCGCAGCAATGTTGCTCAGCCCGTACCACATTGTTTGTCCCGCAAGTTGTTTCAGCGATGCCAAATTCCTATTTCAAAAGTGAACATTCAAAAATCCGGAAAACACCCGCACAAAAAGAACACCTCGCACTCACACTACACGTCCACACTCGCTCTCACACCCGCTCTCAGATCCTATCCTATCGTCCAGGTTTCCTTTCCCGACAACAGTTTGTCAAGATTGCCTTTTCCTTTGGTTGCGGTAAGTTCTTCTATCTGCAGGCGCATATCATCTTCATACGTCGAACGCTCCTTGGCGTAGAACACACCGAACGGACGAGGGAAGTGACCTTCGTGCGATGGGTCGTCGAAGAATCGCGTCAGCATCTGTGCCTTGTAGAAATCGGTCTCGTCATGTATCCACAGGTCGTCAGCGCTGTATTTGTCGCCTATTTCCACCAGTTGTGGTTTATAGCCGTCTATACGCACCCCCTTGTTCTTCTCGGCACCGAATATCAGTGGTTTACCTTGCTCCAGCATCAGCGTTTCGGCCGCGCGGCTGCCTTTTTCTGTAAATATTTCGAAGGCTCCGTCATTAAAGATGTTACAGTTCTGGTAGATCTCCAGGAACGAAGCTCCGTGGTGACCGTTTGAACGCAGCAGCATCTGTTGCAGGTGCTTCGGGTCGCGGTCCATGCTGCGTGCTATGAACGTAGCCTCAGCGCCCAATGCCAGTGCCAGAGGGTTGAACGGATGGTCCAGACTTCCGGCCGGTGTCGACTTGGTCACTTTATTTACCTCAGACGTAGGGGAATATTGTCCCTTCGTAAGACCGTATATCTGGTTATTGAAGAGCAGGATATTTACGTTAAAGTTCCTGCGCAGCAGATGAATGGTATGGTTGCCGCCTATGCTCAGTGCGTCACCGTCGCCGGTCACTATCCATACGCTCAGCTCGGGGCGTGTAGCTTTCAGACCCGATGCGATGGCAGTGGCACGTCCGTGAATGGAGTGCATACCGTAGGTGTTCATGTAATAGGGAAAGCGCGAACTACACCCGATCCCCGATACGATCACAATATTTTCCCTTGGTATTCCTGTTTGCGGCAGAATCGTCTGCACTTGTTTCAGAATAGAATAATCTCCGCATCCGGGGCACCACCTTACTTCCTGGTCGGTGGCAAAATCTTTGGCCGTAAGCGGACTTGCCGCTTGGGGCGTTGCTACTTCACTCATAGAGGCTACAAAATTACATGTTTGCGGGGAGGCTATGAAACATGGATCGGCTTTTTATAGATTTTTTGGATTTATACCTATATTTATAGACTCAATTCCATACAGATTATGAAAAAACTTGTCGCTTCCGTCGCTGTTACATTCCTCGTGTTAAGTGCTTCGGCACAGGGTGTCGTGAAACCGGCCCCATCAGTTGCAGGTGCTTCAGCCACTGCAAAAGCCGCTGCACCGCGCGCAGCCGCAGCAGCCAAAATTCGCCACACCGCAATTGGTGGTACCTTCCTCAACGCCCGTCGCGAGCCGGTTGCAAAGATCCAGGCCTATGCGTATATGAACGATTCTATCAAGGCTTCCGGCTTCACCGATGCAGCCGGTAAATATGAGACCAGCAACATGATGCCGGGTGTTTATACCCTGCGGTTTGTTTACCCAAAATCGGGCAGGCGCATCACGGTTACCGGTATTCCGGTCAAACTTCGCAATGTGACGATGGTCAACTACACAGGCATTGAACCCGTGGGCGACAGCACATTTACCTATACCGAGCTGATGCCCCAGGCACCCGCAAAGAAGTAAGTACACAACTACCACATTGTCTCAAAACATCATAAAAAGAGGAACGCAGCACCCAAGTGCTGCGTTCCTCTTTTATATCGTTCAAGAAAAAGTCTCCTAATTCCCAACTCCAAATTCCTAACACCCAATTACTTCTTATACACCTTCACCGCAAATGTGTAAGCTTCCATTTTGCTGATCTGCTGCTCGCGGTTCATACGACTTATATGAGATGCCTTTGGCAGTTTGATACTTTTTTCATCAGGCAGCTTGTGCAGCAATTCCATTATGGCCTTAGCACTCACCGCATAGGTCTTTTCTTCAGCCTGAGAACCTACTGCGGTAAGCAATCCCAGTACATTTCCTTTGCTGTCTATCAGCGGAGAACCACTTTCACCATACCCAACAGGCAATTCCAGCGTATACTGCATTCCGTTACCATCATAACCGTTCCTTGCGCTTATGTATCCCTCGCTGTAAGATATGTCCTCTGTAGGGTAGCCGAGTGTGAATATGTGAGAGCCCAAAGCAGCTTTAGCCGGTGCGAATGAATAAGGAAGATCTCCCTTTCCGAAGCGGAAACCACTCTTTTCCACCTTCATGATCGCCACATCGGTCTCAGCATTGAACGTCACCAGCGATGCTTTGAAGTACTGACCATCATGATTCTGAATATACACAGAGTCACCGTAGCCATTCTCGTCGTGCAATACGTGATATGCGGTAACAAAATATCCGTTGTTCGAAAGCGCGAAACCGGTACCCGTTCTCATTACATCCGATGTAGGCGCGAAACCTTTACGCGTTTTCGTGTCCAGGTTTTTCTCCAGTTGCTGCTGTTTCTGCAACTGCTGCGCCTGCGCTATCTGCAACCCCTTCACCTCACGGCTGATCATGTTGTACCGCGATTCGTTTTTCCTCATCGACGGTTTCAGACTCCAGATAGTGATGGTTGAGGTCAGTATCGCAACACCTGCCGCGATAGACGCTGTACGCCAGAACTCAGGTGTAAAAATGACGTGTTTGGTTGCTTTCTTACTTCCCGTATCCTTCTTCGTTTGCTCGCGGTGAATATCGCGCAGCATATTCTTGAAACGTTTGTTTTTGCCGCTGTCTGAGGCAGAACGGATAAGGTCGGTAGCTTCGTAAAACTCGGTAGCGAACGCACTATCTGTTGCCAGTCGGGCCTTCAGTTGCACGAAGGTCTCCTGTGGCAAAGAACCTGCCAGATACAATTCCGCAAGTTCCCAGATATTATTTGTACTCAAAGACATTTATATATAAAATAAAGTAGTTACTCATTAATTCCCTTCACTTTCTCAGTCCATCCCCGCGTAAAAGATCTTACGCAACCTCGCCAGACACTTATACT
>JACCEA011711041.1_pt1 | contig 16205 bp, 17 predicted proteins | sample 7449851 | NCBI WGS metagenome assembly JACCEA01 (sample SAMN15323453, study PRJNA562643) | freshwater metagenome | isolation source: river surface water | place: USA:Blue River Watershed | collected 2017-08-18 | reverse complement strand
CCACGAGTCTGCAAGGAGAGAGAGTTCTCCACGCTTTGAAGTAATGATTTCACCTGTAACACTGACAATATCGCCGAGGTCTACATCGCTCTTCCATGCATCAAGTTGTTCTTGACCAACTTTGTCGAGCGATAACATCGCCTGTAATTCTGTGCCATCGCCTTCGCGCAAAGTTGCAAAGCAGAGCTTTCCAGTATCGCGCTTAAAAATAATTCGCCCAGTAAGTGAAGCTTGATCTCCTGTCGCTGTATCTGTCTCGAGCGCTGCGTACTTTTCGCGAACTTCTTTAAGGGTATGCGTACGAGCAACAGCCACTGGATATGGATCGACTCCACGCTCAATTAAATGGGCGCGCTTTTCGCGACGAATCCGCAGTTGCTCTGGGAGGTCGTCTTCGGCCGGTACTGGTGGTTGCGTGCTCATAGGATCGGGAGTCTACCTTTTAGATATTTTTCTCGTGAATTAGGCGCAATCCAATCAGAGTTAAATCAGGCTCGTACTCATCAATTGACTGGCTGACATCAATGACAAGTGGGGCTAATCCACCGGTTGCAATGACGGTCGGTGCTTGGTCATAGCTCAAAGCCAATTCAGCGGTGATCTTTTCGACAAGACCATCAACTTGCCCAGCAAATCCAAAGATTGTTCCTGATTGCAGCGCTTCAACTGTGTTCTTGCCTATTGCGTTCTTGGGGCGAATTAATTCAACCTTGCGCAGTTGAGCAGCACGTGAGGCGAGTGCATCGACAGAGATTTCGATTCCCGGAGCAAGTGCTCCGCCTAAGAATTCTCCTTTAGGTGAGACCACATCAAGGTTGGTTGATGTTCCAAAATCTACAACGATTGCTGGACCGCCATAGAGCGTATGGGCGGCAAGAGTGTTGACGATGCGATCTGCGCCAATTTCTTTGGGATTATCAACAAGAAGCGGTACACCAGTCTTTGTGCCTGGTTCAACAATTGTTGTTGGAATATCAGAAAAATAGGTTGCAATCATTGTTCGTAGCTCACGCAGTGTTGCCGGAACTGTTGAACAGATTGAGAGCCCAGTGATTGCATAACCGTGTACGAGAGCGTTGACTTGAAGTGACATTTCATCAGATGTCGAGCGAGGATCTGTCTTTACGCGCCATGACTTGATGAGATCTTCTCCATCAAATAAACCTAAGACCGTGTTGGTATTACCCACATCGATTGTTAATAGCATGGCTACTCCGCTCTCTCATCTAACTTCATATCTAGACCGATATCTAATACTGGTGCTGAATGTGTAAGTGCGCCGATAGCTAAGTAATCAACACCAGATTGGGCATATGCCAATGCGTTCTCTAGCGAAATTCCGCCTGATGCCTCTAACTTAAATCGCCCTGCTACAAATGCCACTGCTTCTTTACATTGAGCAGGTGTCATATTGTCGAGCAGAACCAAGTCTGGGTTTTGGGTTGCAACCTCTTTGAGTTGATCGAGTGAGTCGACCTCAATCTCAATCAAGGCATCTGGAAATGCTGCACGCACTTTAGAAAACGCTGCTGTCACTCCCCCGGCTGCTGCGATGTGATTATCTTTGATCAAGGCAGCATCGCTCAGTGATAAACGGTGATTAGCTCCACCGCCAGCGACAACCGCCGCCTTTTCAAGCAAGCGCATTCCTGGAGTTGTTTTACGAGTATCTCTAATTGTGCAGGTAGTTCCAGCGATTGCTTTAACCCATGCATTCGTAAGCGTTGCGATTCCGCCAAGGTGACCAAGGAAATTAAGTGCTGTGCGTTCTGCCAACAAAATTGCACGAGTATCACCACGCACAGTCATCACTACTGATCCCGGCACTACTGAATCACCATCCTTAAGATGGATTTGAATATCTTCAAGGCCAACTTCACACAGCGTTGCCTCCGCCATTGCGATTCCGGCAATTACTCCTGCCTTGCGGGCAACAAAATCAGCTATAACTCTTTCGCTACCTGAGACTGTTGCGACAGAGGTAATGTCTTGACCCCCTGCTAAATCTTCAGCAAGTGCTCTTCGAATAAGGTCGAGATCAACCATTACTTAACCTCCTGATACTCGGTATGCCAATTTCCACTTTGGTCGAGCGTTTGGATAATTCGCTTTCTCCATAGATCGCTACTTTCTGGAAAATCTGCACGCCAATGCGAACCGCGAGTCTCTTGGCGAATAAGTGCCGCCTTCAAAATGGCCTGGGCTAACTGGAAAAGATTTGTTGTCTCCCATGCTTCAACGCATGGCGCTGTACTGGTGCGATCTCCATATCGAGTCAGATCAGAACTTGTCTCAACAAGTGAATCTGAAGAACGCAGAACACCTGCGCCACGACTCATACTCACCTGAATGCGATTGCGAACTTCAGGATCAAGCAGAATTTCAAGAGAGTTGTTTTCAACCGGCTCTGCGATCTCAGCCATGGTCGCCGCAATATCGCTGGCGATTCGAGCGCTAAAGACAAGACCTTCCAAAAGTGAATTCGATGCCAAGCGGTTAGCACCGTGAACTCCAGAACATGCAGTCTCACCGCAGGCATAAAGGCCTTTCACGCTAGTACGACCATTGAGATCAACGCGAACGCCACCTGATGCGTAATGAGATGCGGGAGCAACGGGAATCAAATCATGTGCGGGGTTGATCCCATGAGCCATACAAGATGCGAAAATCGTGGGGAATCGTTTTTCAAATCCTTCAAGGTGGCGCACATCTAGCCACATATGTGATTTTCCTGTGGCAACCATCTTGTTCATGATCGCAATTGCAACAACATCTCGTGGTGCAAGCTCACCCAGTGGATGAATTTCTTTCATAAAGCGATCACCATTGTGATCAACAAGGTATGCACCTTCACCGCGAACAGCTTCGCTAATCAATGGTTGCTGACCTTCTGAGCTTTCACCAAGCCATAAGACAGTGGGATGGAATTGAATGAATTCCACATCTGCAACTGCAGCACCTGCGCGAAGTGCCAGCGCAACGCCATCACCAGTGGAAACCGATGGATTTGTTGTCTGTGCAAATACTTGTCCGAGTCCGCCAGTTGCAAGCACCACTGCGCGAGCACGTGCCTGACCGACACCATCACGACTTCCCTCGCCAATCACATGGAGCGTCACACCGCAGACTGCACCATCTTTATCTTTTAGTGCATCGAGGACCAATGCGTGTTCAATTAATTCGATCTTGGGATCGCTATTGATAGCAGCAATTAGTGCGCGCTCGACTTCAGCGCCAGTTGCATCTCCCCCTGCGTGAATAATTCGATTCTGGAGATGACCGCCTTCGCGAGTTAATGACATTTCACCGCTTGCTTCAAGATCAAATTTTGCACCGCGTGCGATTAGCGTCCGCACTGCATCCGGTCCTTCAGTCACCAAAACTCGCACCGCTTGGCTATCGCAAAGTCCGGCACCTGCAACCAATGTATCTTTTTCATGAGCGAGCGGTGAATCATCTTCACCAAGAGCTGCAGCAATTCCACCTTGTGCCCACTTTGTCGAACCTTCATCAACCTTCGCTTTTGTCACAAGCAGAACAGATAAACCAAATGTGCGAACTTGAAGCGCAGTTGTTAGTCCTGCGATACCAGAACCAACCACAATCACATCTGCTTGTGCGCTCCAACCCGGGGCAGGGGCAAGTAACTTCATGAGTGAGCCCCTTGTGTCATAGACATATTGTCGATCAAACGTATGCCATTAATCCAGCCAGCGACAATCGCTCGAGCGTGAGAAGTTGATTGCGTAGCGGGAGTGAACTCATTTTCATCAATGATCTCTGCATAATCGCAGGTGAAAGCTTCTTCTTCGCTAAGAACTTGCAAAAGGCGGGATTGAGCAGAATCAAGGTTCTGCTCATCGGCTGCAGCATAGAGCGCTCGAGATATAACGGTTGCTGCTTTACGTGCATCAGAATCGAGGCGCACATTACGAGATGAGAGTGCAAGCCCATCATTCTCTCTGATTGTTGGAGCAGCGATAACTTCCACATCTGATTTGATTCTTTTTATGAGAGCTAACTGTTGAAAATCTTTCTCTCCAAAGATAGCGCTGCGTGGTTGAGCCAATTCAAAGAGGCGACTCACAACAGTGACTACTCCGTCGAAATGACCAGGACGCGATGCACCCTCATAAATGTTTCCTAAAGCACCAGCTGATAACTTTTCAAAACCTGCTGGGTAGAGCTCTTCGTATCGCGGAAACCAGAGATGAGTAACTCCGGCTGCTTGCGCCATCTCAATATCCTGTTCGGGAGTACGCGGATACTTTTCCAAATCTTCGGGATTCTCAAATTGCAAGGGATTAACAAATATCGAAGCTATAACGTGCTCATTATGTGATGCTGCAATTTTAAAGAGTGACTGATGTCCAGAATGTAAGGCGCCCATGGTTGGCACAAATGCGCAGCCGTGAACCAGCTCTGATGCATCTGTAACTATCTTCATGGCTCCAGTCCTTTCAGGTACCGGGCTCGACAATTAAGTAAAGTTTAGAGCCTTACTGCTCCTGCGCCAAAAGCGTGCGTAAAAGTCCATCGATTCGACCATGTGTTAACAAAATTCCATCAGGTTCGATTTCATGCCAAGGCTGGATAACAAAAAGTCGCTCGTGAGCGCGTGGATGAGGAAGAAGTAATTCATCGCTATAGCTCAAGATATTTCCATATTGAATGAGGTCAAGATCAATAGTGCGCGGTCCCCAGTGCTCTTTTCGTTCTCGCCCTAGCGCTGCCTCAATTCCATGCAACATGCTTAAGAAATCGGCTGCAGGAAGTTCGCTCTCTGCAAGTGCCACTGCATTGATGTAATCAGGTTGAGCCGGTCCGCCCACAGGTTTTGTCACATACATAGATGAGAGTGCGGTGACGTGAGTAGCTTCTCTCAGTAGCGCTACAGCGATTTCAATATTCTCTTGCGGATTACCAAGGTTGGCACCGATTGCGATAACTGCCTTCATCGCGAGATGGTGACCGAGATATCTTCAAAATCGACTGTCACTGGTGCGTGTGGTTTGTGAACAGTCACACTCACTGATGTGATTTGTGAGTAAGCCGATGAAATTTCTTCAGCAATCCTGCCTGCAAGTCGCTCGATTAATTGCACGCGATCTCCAACGATATTGTCATGTGCAATCTGAGCTAAGTCGGCGTAATTGATAGTTTCATTTAAATCATCAGAGAGAGATGCCGCTCTGAGATCTAGTGTGACTAAAAGATCAACGGTAAATTCTTGTCCCTCGGTCGCTTCATGGGGGAAAACTCCGTGATAACCAAAAGCTTTGATCCCGGTAACTCTGATTTGATCAGACACCTGCAATCACCTCCTTGTGTGGGGCCACACTATGAACCCTAACGCCCCAGATACCTGTAGTGATGAGATCTTCAGTAATTTTCAAAGTTGCTGCTTCGCGATCTAGTGGTGAGTCCCCGCCTAAGAAACGTTTCCGTGATGCACCCACAAGAACGGGGTATCCCAAATCAACAATCTCTGACATGCGGTGAATGAGTTCCCAGTTGTGTTCACTCTCTTTGGCAAAGCCAATGCCTGGATCAAGAATGAGTTTTTCTCTTGCAATTCCTGCCTTGAGAGCTTTGCCTACTTGTTCCATCAGCTCTCTTTTCACTTCTTCCACAACATCACTATAGATAGCCTTTGAATTCATATCGATTGAATGACCGCGCCAATGCATGAGAATGTAGAAGCAATCTAAATCAGCTGCCACCTGATGCATCTGTGAATCTGCAAGTCCCCCACTCACATCATTAATGTAGGTAGCACCGGCTTGAATGGCAGCACGCGCTACGCCAGAGCGCATGGTGTCTATCGAAATCACAGCTCCATGCTGAGCTAGTTCTGTAATCACCGGGATCACACGAGCTAATTCTTCTTCCTCAGTGATTCGCTGCGCACCTGGCCGCGTGGATTCTCCGCCAATGTCGATGATGTCCGCACCATCGGCGAGCATTACAAGTCCATGAGCAACGGCTGCTTCACGAGTTTCAAACTCTCCGCCATCTGAAAATGAGTCTGGTGTGACGTTGAGAATTCCCATCACCAACATAAGAAGAAGCTCTCGTTAGCGATTCGTAATGAGGCTGATTGCTTCTGCGCGCGTTGTTGAATCACGTAATACGCCGCGAACAGCACTCGTTGTTGTACGCGCCTGAGACTTCTTTACTCCGCGCATCGACATACACAAATGTTCACAATCGATAATCACGATCACGCCCAATGGATTGAGAATCTTCACCATTGCATCCGCAATCTGAGTAGTCAAACGCTCTTGTACTTGTGGTCGCTTGGCGTAAAGGTCTACAAGTCGGGCAACTTTTGAAAGTCCGGTGATCTTTCCGCGCGGAATGTAACCAACGTGGGCGACTCCATGGAACGGAGTTAAGTGATGCTCGCACTGTGAAAAGACTTCGATATCGCGAATAATGACAAGTTCTTCATGTCCAATATCAAAAGTTGTCGTTAGTACATCTTCTGGAGATTGCCACAGTCCACCGAAGTTCTCCTGATATGCGCGCGCAACACGTGCGGGAGTCTCCTTTAGGCCTTCTCTATCCGGATCTTCTCCTATTGCAATAAGAAGTTCGCGAATTGCAGCCTCAGCCCGGGCCTGATCATAAGGTCGCAGGGCGCGACCATCATCGGGTCCAGATGAGACTGGTGAAATATCACTCACTTGATGGCGCCTTCTTCTTACGTGTTGGACGCTTTGGAGATTCTTCAACAACTTTCTTTTCAGGAATTGCTACAGGCGGCTGTGAGCTCGGAACGCGATGAATAGATCCTGTCCAAGCAGGTCTGCGTGGCCATGAAGTTACCTTTGCAAAGATAACTTCAATCTCTTCTTTATTAAGAGTCTCGCGCTCGAGTAGTTCAAGAACCATCTCATCAAGAATTACACGATTGGCAACCAAGATATCGAATGCTTCTTGGTGAGCATTTTCAATCAAAGATCGAACTTCAGCATCTACAACTGCAGCGACATTTTCAGAGTAATCACGCTGATGGCCGTAGTCACGTCCCATAAATGGTGCAGAACTATCACTACCTAACTTGATGGCACCGATTGCCTCAGTCATTCCGTATTGAGTAACCATTGCACGCGCCAGGGCTGTTGCCTTTTCGATGTCATTGGATGCGCCAGTAGATGGATCATGGAAGATAAGTTCTTCGGCGGCGCGACCGCCAAGTGAGTACGCCAATTGATCAAGAAGTTGATTACGAGTTGTTGAGTACTTGTCATCATCTGGCAAGACCATGGTGTAACCAAGTGCGCGACCGCGCGGCATAATCGTAATTTTATGAACTGGATCTGTATGTGGAAGCGCTCGTGCAACAAGTGCGTGACCGGCTTCGTGATAGGCGGTGACGCGGCGCTCTTCTTCAGACATCAGACGTGACTTACGTTGTGGGCCAGCCATCACGCGATCGATTGCCTCATCTAAGTGGCGATCAGTAACAACTTTTTCACCTTCACGAGCGGTAAGCAGAGCAGCTTCGTTAAGAACGTTAGCAAGGTCCGCGCCAGTAAATCCAGGAGTGCGACGTGCAAAGCTCTTCAGATCAACATCATCAGAAATTGGTTTGTTCTTTGCATGCACCTTCAAAATATCTTCGCGACCCTTGAGATCTGGGCGATCAACTGGGATCTGACGATCAAAGCGTCCGGGACGCAAAAGTGCAGGATCTAAAACATCTGGACGGTTCGTTGCAGCAATCAGAATTACTTGGCTATCACCTTCGAATCCATCCATCTCAACAAGGAGCTGATTGAGTGTCTGTTCACGTTCATCGTGGCCACCACCCATTCCTGCTCCGCGCTGGCGACCAACTGCATCGATTTCATCAACGAAGACAATTGCTGGTGCATGTAACTTTGCTTGAGCAAAAAGATCACGGACACGTGAAGCACCGACGCCGACAAACATTTCAACAAAGTCAGATCCTGAAATTGAGTAGAACGGAACTTTTGCTTCACCGGCAACTGCGCGAGCGAGGAGAGTTTTACCTGTTCCTGGAGGGCCATAAAGAAGAACACCCTTTGGAATCTTTGCACCTAAGAGCGAGTACTTAGCCGGGTTGGCAAGAAAGTCTTTGATTTCTTCGAGTTCTGCAATCGCTTCATCTGCACCCGCAACATCTGCAAAAGTATTCTGCGGAACATCGTTATTTTGCAGCTTCGCTCTGGATTTTCCGAAGGAGAAAACTTTATTTCCACCTTGAGCTTGGCTCATCAGGAAGAAGAAGAGCAGCCCAATGAGTAAGAATGGGAAGAATGAGAAGAGGAAGCTTACAAATAGTGATTGCTTAGCAACTTCTACACTCCACCCCTTTGGAGGCGGATTACCAGTGAGGGCATCTACAAGAGTTGGCTCTTGGCGGGCAATATAAGAGGCTTCCACTTTTGCCGAGCCATTGATGAGTTTGCCTGATTTAAGTTCAAGGCGAATCTTCTGCGAGTTATCAACTAAGACCGCTGACTCAACATCAGATTTTGTAATTGCATCAAGGGCTTGTGAAGTTTTGATTGTCTCGTAGCGGTTTCCTGCACCAGAGATCTGACCAAAGACTGAAACTGCAACGATCGCAACAATGATCCAGAAAAGTGGACCGCGCATCAGACGCTTAAAGCGGGACTGAGGAACCTGTGGAGTTGTAGCAGGTTTCTTCTTTGGCGACTGCTTCTTAGTTGCTGATTTCATGTTTTCTTCTTATTCATACATGTGCTTTGCAAGCACACCGATAAAGTCAAGGTTGCGATATTTTTCATCGAAATCAAGTCCATAGCCGACGACAAAGTCTTTCGGGATATCAAAGCCAACATACTTAACATCGACTTCAACTTTGGCAGCTTCAGGCTTGCGCAAGATAGTCAGAATCTCGACTGAGCCTGCACCGCGTGAGACTAGGTTTGCGCGCAACCATGAAAGTGTTAAACCTGAATCAACAATGTCTTCAACGATCAAAATGTTTCGGCCGGTGATATCTCGATCAAGATCCTTAAGAATGCGAACGACTCCACTTGATTTTGTTCCCGAACCATAAGAAGAGACAGCCATCCAATCCATTTCGATATGTCGCTGCATGGCGCGAGTCAGATCTGCCATCGCCATCACTGCGCCTTTGAGAACGCCAACAAGAAGGAGATCTTTTCCTTCGTAATCTTTATCAACTTGCGCCGCCAACTCCGCGATTCGCGAAGACAATTGTTCTTCTGTTGCAATAACGCGTTCGACATCGGTACCGACTGCTTGTAGATCCACCGGGTGGGTCTCCTTCGAAAGTGGGCTAGCGATGAAGCTAGCTGCGGGCGTAGGCCGAAAGTCTGCCCGAAATTCGAGCAACCTTCACACCGCCCGGAAGGCTGATCTCGCCCTGACCGTGCCACGAGGTGACCAACGCCTCAACTGCGCTCACGTGATCGGCTGTTACTGACCCCATCGGCGCTCCTTGAGCGTAGATCGCCCTGCGAATGAGGCGAGTGCGGATGGCTTTAGGCAAGCCAGCTAGAAATTCAATGTCGAGGGATGCCAGATCGTGACCCTGTGCAGTGCGATCGGTGAGCTCATCGAGTGCATCGGCATCATCGCGCAGAAGCGATGCGGTCCTCGCTAAAGCTTCTGCAATGCCAGGGCCGATTTCTTTCTCCATCACTGGAAGTACTTGAGTGCGCACTCGAACACGCGAAAACTCTGTATTGAAATTATGTGGATCACTCCATGCATCCAAACCAAGATCTTTACAAGCTTGTTCAGTTACTTCTCGTGTCACTGATAAGAAAGGTCGAATAATTTTTCCGTTAATCACAGCCATTCCAGAAAGTGATCGTGCACCGGAGCCACGCGCTAAACCTAAGAGAACACTTTCTGCTTGATCATCACGAGTATGTCCAAGATAAATCTGGATCGCACCTCGTTGCTCGGCGATTGCATGCAACGCGGCATACCGTGCATCTCTTGCACCAGATTCAAGTCCCGAACTCTGATCGACATCAACTTGTTGCGAAACAACTTCACTGTATCCAATTCGCTCTAATTGCTTGATCACTTTACGTGCCTGAACATCAGAGCCATCTTGAAGTTGATGGTCGATAGTTACACCAATACATGTGACAAGAAATTCTTTTCCTTCAATGAGAAGGGCACCGGCTAACGCAAGTGAATCAGCTCCGCCAGAGACTGCAACAAGAATGCGGTCACCGGCAGCTAATTTCTCTAAGTGAGGTCGAACCGCAGAGCGAAGTTCTACGATTGCCTGGGTCATGCCTTAATGCTAGACCCGACCACCAAATGGCATAAGACCCTTGATGCTGTAAATGTTTGAGTACAGCAAGCCTTTACCCTTTGAATTGGCTTCCCACATCATTCCATCGCCAGCATAGATTGTGATGTGGTGAATTGAGGAGATTGTGCCCTTATATGAATAGAAGAGAAGGTCGCCTGGAACTAGCTCACTGAGTGGAACATGTTTTGTATAACCAGCATAAAGTGATGAGTTAAGGCGATCCCAATTCGGCCATCCCAATCCAGCAGATCTGTAGGCGGCATAAACAAGTCCTGAGCAATCAAATGAGTTCGGGCCTTCTGATCCCCAGATGTATGGCTTACGTGCAAGAACTTGCTTCTTTGCAAATGCGACAGCGGCTGCACGTTGAGCTTCAGTTGATCTAATTGTAGATCGACCCTTAAATCCTAAATCTGGCCAAACTTTCTTCTGACCGCCAGTGTTTGCAGCAGTATTTGCTTGACTCTCTTCCAGTAACGCAAGTGCACGTTGTTGCTCGAGCGTAATTCGGACACGCTTAGCACTTGCGAGATCACGCGCCAACTTATCTTGAATACTCTGTAGGCGATCTACTTCTTTCTGCTGCTCGGTGCGTGCATCATCTGCAACTTTCTTTGCAGCAGCTACTTTGGCAGTTGCATTCTCTTGTGCAACCTTTGCCTCATCAGCGACTTTCTTAGCTGCTCGCGCTACCACTTCAGCTGCTTTAAAGCGACCGAGTGCAACAGTGTTCTTGCTTCCTAAATTATCGAGAATCGAAATCTGGTCAATTAAATCTTGAGGCCCGTTAGCGCTAAGCAAAGGTTGAATATCTGAAAAACTGCCACCCATGATGTAGGCGTTGCTGGCAAGTTTGCCGATGACTGCGTGCGTTGCAGAAACTTCTGCTGCCGCTTCTTGAGCTTTCTTTGCGGCTTCGACTGCGGCAGCGGTTGCGATTGCTAACTCTTTCTTTGCAGCTGTGAAGAGTGCTTGCGCAGCATTTGCTTTCGCTGTCAGTGTTCGAAGAGTTTGATTAGCTGCTGCTAATTTCTTTGCGGCGGCTTCGGCAGCTTTTCTCTTTGCAGCTTCCGCTTTTTTGGCAGCTTCAATCTGTGCAAGTGTCGGTTTCGGCGTCGCTGCGATTGCAGGCGTTGCCGATAGCGCTAAGCCAAAAATCATGGCAATAGCGACCAAAGTACGACGAGTTTTCACAGTGAGCCCTTCATTACAACTGCTCACGATAAATCAGGAACCTTAGTAATTCCTGTTAAAAGAGTAAGTGTCGCTAGTTGGCTACATCTCTTCGGGAAAAAAGTATGGAGGCAATCAGTGCACCAACTCCGATATAGATCGCAGCCAGGGTCATTCCATGTGTGTAGCTCACTTGTGGTGTGCCACCCAACGCGATGACATTCAATTGGCTTCCTGGAAGCCACTCGAGTGTTGAGCTTTTGACCGCACCCAGTAAGTTTTCGATGATGAGAATCCAAAGTACGCCGATTGCTATTGAACTAATTGGAGAACGAAGCAACAGCCCCATGATCATTCCGATTAATCCAAAGCCAACTACTGAGATTGCCACATTTACATTTGTCTGAAAAATCTGTGTCCAACCATCTGAAGTGAACCAGAGTGATCGTTCTACCTTTGCTCCTGGTGCCAGGAAGTATGAGATCAGAATAGAAACAACACCTGAGATTAAGACCATGATGAGGGCAAATATCTTCATCGAAATCAACTTGCCTGCCAGAAGACGCAACCGTCCAGGTTGACGCACTAACAGGTTGCGCAATGTTCCATATGTATATTCCTGCGCAGTCTGTGCGGCAAAGACGCAGTAGGCAATAATGCCTAGCAAGCCCGCTACGTTCGAGAATCCAATAACTGATCCGCCGAAGGATGAGAGCATCTCGCGAGAAATTGGGTTTGCTGGATCTGAATTTCCGCGAGGTGAATCAATAAGTAGGTAGAGCAGAGATGTAAACAGACCAGTAAAGAAGAGCGCAGCACCGATGGTTCCCAGAAACAAGGTCGGTCTACGTAATTTGCGCCATTCGGCTCTTATGACACGAATCATTTCTTATCTCCTGTCATCTCAAAAAATGTCTCTTCAAGGTTTGGTAGCTGTGGCGAAAGTTGAGTTAAAACAATGCCAGCCTCAAATGCCTTCTTGTTGAGCGTTCCTGCCCAATCGGCTGGTCCCTCAATGTGAGCAACTCCAGATTGAATGTGGGCTTTATGTCCATCGGCAACTGCGATCGCAACAACTTTATCTAGATCGCTTGCGTTCTCTGCACGGACCAACATAAATGGTTGTTGTGCTTCAAAGAGTTGCTGAATAGGACCGGCGAAAACAACTTCGCCTTTACGTAACATCACAATGTAATCGCTGATGATCTCTAGTTCAGACAATAGATGTGAAGAGACGAAAACAGTTGTTCCCTTATCGGCCAAACCGCGCAGTAGGTCGCGAATCTCTTGAATACCTTCAGGATCAAGCCCGTTGGTTGGTTCGTCAAGAATCAAAATCTTTGGATCTGGCAACAATGCTGCTGCAATTCCTAAGCGCTGCTTCATTCCTAATGAGTATGTCTTGAACTTTGACTGCGCACGATCTGCAAGCCCAACAGTTGCAAGCACCTCCCCAACACGCTCGTGGCTAAAGCCGCCTAGCGTTGCTAGTACGTGAAGATTCTCCGCACCAGATAGCGCTGGATAGAAGGCTGGGCCTTCGATCATCGCACCAACATGCTTGAGGTACTCATCTGGATCGTTAATCGAGTGACCGAGGATCTGCCCAGTGCCACCAGTAGGTGAGATCAAACCAAGCAACATTCGAATTGTTGTCGTTTTGCCAGCGCCGTTAGGGCCGACAAAGCCACAGATGCTCCCTAGGGGAACTTCAAAATTGGCATGTGAGACAGCAAAACGAGAATCGTATTTCTTGCTGAGATCTTGGACTGAGAGGGCGATCGTTTGAGCGTGCATGTAGTGAATATACCTTGTGCAGATTAAGATTTCACCATGAGTAAAGATGTCTGGGGCTATCAGCCGCGCAATTCTCGACAAGAGCCGGATTGGGAAATTAATCCACAAACTGCCGCTGTTCGCGCTGGACTTGCACGTTCTGGTTTTGGTGAGACTGCAGAAGCTCTCTATCTTTCCAGTGGCTTTACTTATTCTTCCGCCGAAGAGGCAGTGGATTCATTTACCGATGAAGTAGATCACTACCTATATAGCCGATTCCATAACCCGACGGTCGCAATGTTTGAAAAGCGTTTAGCAGCGATTGAAGGCGCAGAGTTCTGCGTAGCAACTTCATCAGGTATGTCTGCAATGTTTGCATCAATAGCTTGCATGGTTAGTGCTGGTGATCATGTTGTTGCATCGGCTTCAATGTTTAGCTCATGCCATGTTGTAATTACAGAATTTCTTCCTAAGTGGGGCGTTACCTATGAGTTAGTCAAGGGCAATGATCCTGCTGCGTGGGCAAAAGCGCTGAGCAAGCCAACAAAGGTTGTCTTTATCGAGACGCCAAGTAATCCCCTGCTAGATATTGTTGATATTGCAATGGTGAGCGATCTCGCTCATAAAGTCGGCGCAACAGTCATCGTCGATAACATCATGGCGTCACCTGTATTACAGAAACCTCTACAACTCGGTGCTGACGTTGTTATGTACTCAGCGACAAAACATATGGATGGACAAGGTCGCGTATTGGCGGGAGCGATTCTTGGGTCGTTCTCATATATTCACGAGCACCTACTTCCATTTGTTCGTCATACGGGTCCTTCACTCAGTCCATTCAATGCCTGGGTACTTGTGAAATCTCTTGAGACGATGGAGATGCGCGTACGCCGTATGTGCGAGAACGCTCAAACGATCGCCGAATACTTGGAGAAGCGACCTGAGATAAAGACAGTTCGTTATCCCGGACTACCTTCACACCCAGATTACGCATTGGCGCAACGTCAAATGAGCGGTGGCGGAACAACCATCGGCATTGAATTTGCTGGCTCTGCAAAGGATGCCTTTAAAGTCATGAATGCGCTGCGCATTATTGATATCTCTAACAACCTAGGAGATAGCAAGACTCTGATTACTCATCCTGCATCAACAACGCACCGCAGATTAAGTCCAGAAGTACAGGCTGAAATGGGAATCACACCTTCTGTGGTGCGACTTTCAGTAGGGCTTGAACATGTAGATGACTTGATTAAGGATTTAGATCAAGCCTTTAAGAGCTGAGCTACGACAAGTAAGGCTGAGAACAAGGTCAGATAAGTGATTGACCAGTGGAAAATTTTCAACGCAACTGCGTTGTAATTCTCTGAATTCTCTTTGAGCTGTACTAGCTGAAAAGCAAAAACCAATCCGAGCGCAATAGTTATCGCCATTGCCCACCATTGCAGATCCGCGAGGTAAATAAGTGCAACTGAGCTCACAATCATTGCGATCGTATGTAGCCACATGTTTCGAACGACGATATTGCGAGCTGCAATCACAGGAAGCATTGGAATCTTTGCCGCTTCATAGTCATCTTTATATTTGATAGCCAGCGCCCAGAAGTGTGGAGGCGTCCAGAAAAAAACAACCAAGAAGAAGGCCAAGGCTGCCCATGAAAGCGAATTAGTAACTGCTGCCCAACCAATAAAGACAGGCATGCATCCAGCCGCACCACCCCAGACAATGTTCTGAGAAGTATTGCGCTTGAGAGCCATCGTGTAAACAAGCACATAAAAACCGATAGCGATTGCAGTTAACAAAGTTGCAAGTGGTTCTGTGAAAATCCAAAAAATAGCAAGTGAAAGCCCACCAATAACAGTTGCAAAAATAGTCGCATGTGTTTTTGTTATTGCACCTGTAACAAGCGGACGCGCAGATGTACGTTCCATCAACTTGTCGAGATCGCTCTCCAAAACCATGTTAAATGCATTTGCACTTCCAGCAGCTAATGTGCCACCAATTAAGGTTGCTGCAATCAATCCCAGAGATGGCACGCCTTTTTCAGCCAAGATCATTGCGGGGATAGTAGAGATGAGCAGAAGTTCAACAACTCGCAGCTTCATCAGGGCTACATAAGCGCGCAGGAGGACCATGGGGCAAGATTACCCAGCAAATCCGCTCTCTGTTCTCAGTGTGCTTTAAGGTTTCATCGCTACCTTGCTCACAACAAGAGAGAGGGAGACGCATGACACAGGATAAAAACGAAGGTTCTGAGAATCTCAATTGGATGGAGATTGCAGAGATCGATGCAGTTAATGACGTGCGCCACACCGGTCAACGTCTTCCATTTATTGCAGCTGCAGTATCTCTCTTGATTATCGGTGGTGGCGCAGTTTTTGCTCAAACATCAAATGAGGCTCCCGCACAAGCAGAAGAAATTTCTGTAACTCAATCTCCTACATCGATTACCTCTTCAATTTCAGCACCAAGCGTTCCAGTGATCCCTAATGTTTCACCCAAAGTCAATGGCTCATATGAAGATGACGATGAATATAAAGATGAGTATGAAGACGATGATCACCACGGACGCCATGAGCGCCATGGTGACGATGAAGAAGATGACGACTAGAATATTTATATGAGAAAATCGCTTGTAGCCATTGTCGCTACAGGCGTTGCAGCCGCTCTCTCTTTTGTAGCCCCAAGCGTTCAAGCTAGTGAAAGCGCTACATCAACTATTGCCACATCAAAGATGAAGGTCATCGCTACCATCAATGGAAGCATTGCGCCAAAGTCTGTTCTCTCATCCGGAACCGGTTTAGTAAGTGCGCACAACATGATGTATCGCCATTCGGTGACGATTTATGACACAACCAAGAACGCTCTCATCGCAACAGTTCCAGATACCGTTCGACTTTCAGATTTTGGATATAAGAAGTACAGCGGAAGTTATCGTGGCGCACCTGTCGAAGGTGCATTT
>JACCEA011008509.1_pt1 | contig 16212 bp, 13 predicted proteins | sample 7449851 | NCBI WGS metagenome assembly JACCEA01 (sample SAMN15323453, study PRJNA562643) | freshwater metagenome | isolation source: river surface water | place: USA:Blue River Watershed | collected 2017-08-18 | reverse complement strand
GGTGGAGTTGACCACCTCCATCATCTGCTCGAAGTTCTTTGACATCTCACTTCAGTATTGAGTGTGCAAATTAAGGGTAAAAAGCAGATCGCCGGAGCAAATGCCCCGGCGATCTGTGAGAAAATCGGTTGTATTACCAAAGGTGTACCCTCAGGCTATCGGCGAGGTACATTTTGTCGCCGGGTTTTATGTTGAATGCTTCGTAGAACTCAGGCACATTCGGGAACGGACCGTTCACCCTGTACTTGGCAGGCGAGTGTACATCGGTCAGCAGGCGATCGGCCAGCGTTTCGGGGCGCTGCACCATCATCCAGCCCAGCGCATAGCCCAGGAAGAAGCGCTGCAACTGTGTGTAGCCGGCTATCTTCTCGCCCTTCTTATAGGCATCTGTCTGTTTGAAGGCATCGAGACCTATCAGGATACCGCCGAGGTCTGCAAGGTTCTCTCCCAGCGTGGCGCGACCGTTGATGTGTATCGTGTCGATAGGTACCATCTTGTTGAACTGTTGCACCAGCACATCAGCCCGCTTGTTGAACTTAGCAGTGTCGGTAGCGGCCCACCACATGCACAGGTTGCCCTTTTCATCAAACTGGCGACCTTCATCGTCAAAGCCATGTGTGATCTCGTGACCCACTGTAGACGCGGCCATGTAGCCGTAGACAAGGGCGTCATCCAGTTCTTCGTCGGTATAGCCGGGCACCGTCATCATGGCAGCAGGCAACACTATTTCGTTGTTCGATGGGTTGTAGTAGGCGTTGTAGGTCTGCGGGGTCATATCCCACTCGTTGCGGTCCACCGGCTTGCCCAGCTTGTTCAGGCTATATTGGTTCCACCACTCGGCTGAGCGCATCATATTCAATACAAACGGACCACGGTCGATCTTCAGCGAAGAGAAGTCCTTCCACTTGTCGGGGTAACCTACCTTCTTCGTGATGGCCATCAGCTTGTTGATCGCTTTCTTCTTTGTGCTGTCGCTCATCCAGTCCAGCTTTTCCATGCGGGCTTTGTAGGCAAGGCGCACGTTCTCAACGATCTGCTGGTAGCGGGCTTTGGCCTTATCGCTGAAGTATTCTTTAACGAACAACTGTCCCAGCGCTTCGCCGATCACACCCTGCTCTGCTTCCAGCATGCGGCGACTACGCTCTTTCTGCTGCTGCGCGCCGCGCAGGGCACGTGCGTAGAAGTCGAAATGAGCATCAACAAATGGCTTGCTGAGCGACTCGGCATAGTCTGACAAGAGATGGAATGTGAGGTAGTCCTTCAGTGTTTCGAGGTCGGTTGTGGCAAGTACTTTATCCAATGCTTTGTAAAACTCTGGCTGACCTACTATGACGCTGTCAACATGCTTCACGCCCAAATGGGTAAGGCTTGCAGGCCAGTCGATACCGGGAGTAAGCGTGCTGAGTTTCGCTATTGCTATCTTGTTGTAGTTGGCATAAGGATCGCGCAGGTCCTCCAGCTTGCGCGACGCTTTGGCCAGGGTTGTCTCCAACGCCACAATGGCGCGGGCTTTCTTTGCAGCAGCAGCACTATCCGTACCGGCCAGCACAAACATCTTGGCAATGTAGGAAGGATAGAGCGCCAGTATCTTTTCGGTACGCGGCGTGGTGCTGAAGTAGTAATCGCGATTAGGCAGCCCCAGCCCGCCTTGCATCATGTGGTATGCCTGCATCTCGCTGTTCTTGGGGTCTTGCGCAACGCCTTCAGAGAAGAAGACACTGCTGCCGTAGCCATGCATACGCATTGCCTGCACCATCACTTCTGGGCGCGTTTTGATAGCCGCTATCTTGTCCAGTTCCGGCTTCAGCGGCGTGATTCCGTTCTTTTCAATAGACACGGTATCCATAGCAGAGAACCAGAAGTCGCCGATAAGCTGACCGGCGCCGGTGCGCTCATTTTTTGCCAGCGCGTCGGCATTGATCTTAAGCAGGCGCTCACGCAACTCTTTGTCAACGAGCTCTCCTATGCCATACGTAACCTCGTCACCGGGTATCGGGTTAGCCTTTATCCACGCACCGTTGGCAAATGCGAAAAAGTCGTCAGCGGGGCTGACCGTGCTATCAATGTGCGACGCAAGCGGATCGGGCTTCGAAGCGCTTTTGCCTGAATCTGAAGAGCCACATGCGGCCAATAGGGAAGTAGCGGCCAGCAAGCTCATGAACTGTTTGTTCATATTAGTTTAATTGTTTTTGGGGCGGCAAAAGTACAGATTAAAACAAACACAATACACAATGGATGAAAATTGAACAAAAAGCCGCCGCAGGGCATTAGCCTACATGGATAACCGGACCGTAGTAGGTGGCCTGGCGATTGGATAGCAGGTCGAGGACCATTTTTATGCGCGCCAGTTTCTCACGCACCATCACGTCCCAGAACGAGTCGCCATCAAGAGCGTTGAATGCCACGACATTCAGGCGCTTATGGTTGGCAATAAAGATGGCACGCTCGTTGTGAAACTGCTGAGAAATGATGGTAAAACTGCTTTGTCCGAAAACATCGCGGCAACGCAGAATGCTATCGAGCGTGCGGTAACCGGCATTGTCTATTACAATATGTTTGGACGGCACGCCACGGGCCATGAGGTCCTGCATCATCATAGCCGGCTCGTTGTAATACTGCGTGTTGTAGCCGCTTACAATGATATAATCGATCTTGCCTGCCATATAGAGCGCAACAGCGGCTTCTATGCGATACTGGTAATACGAGTTGACTATATTCTTGCCCCTATCCTGGTACTTTGCTGTACCCAACAAGAGGCCGACCTTATTCCGGGGAATTGCGTTGATGTCAGTATAGATCTGCGCCCGGGTGTCGTGTATCACCTTACGGTTTACTACGACCACCGCCGCCGCCGAAACCAGCAGAAAAAAAACGATAGTATTTCGCAATAACCGGTACAACATAAGATCAGATCAGTCTGTAAATCTAAGAACTAACTGGTGACCTTAAAAGTATACAGGATTTTATTTTGTAATAGCTGGCATCTGGTCTATTTTAGAGAGTCAGTAATATCAACAGACTTCTTATTTTTGCCCGAAATAGTATAAAATGAAATTTGTCAACTGTAGATCCATATCAATAGTCGCTGCATTTGCGGTAGCTGCAATAAGCCTCAACAGCTGTGGCAATTCAGCATCACCCGAACAACCCGTAACTGACACGTCAACTGTACAGGCACCTCCCCCTGCAAGAACGATCGCTGATATGAAATGGCTGGCGGGCAAATGGCAGCAAACCATAAAAGAAGGAACGCTATACGAGAACTGGACCATGGCCACCGTCGACTCGATGGCAGGAGTAAGCGGTCTCATCAACGGCAAGGACACGCTTGTATCAGAGCGGATAGCCCTAACGTTCAAAGAAGGAGCCATCATCTACTCCCCCACCGTAAGCGGACAAAACAACAATCAACCGATCCCGTTCAAGCTTACCAGAAGCACTGCAGACAGCTTTATTTTTGAGAATCCGTCTCACGACTTCCCAAGTGTGATCAGCTATGTGCGCATCAATACCGATTCAATGATTGCTACTATATCAGGGAACCCGGGTGGCAAACCTATGTCAGAGTCTTTTTATTTGGGTCGTGTCAGCAGAGACTAGACAGGATTTGATGCCATGTGGTCGTATACCATCTTGGAGATACGCGCCATCATTTCCGCAAGTTTTTCGGACTGTTTTCCCTTAGTCATGATCGTAACCAGATAGGGTCGGTTATTAAGGTAAACGATAGCGCTTTCATGCAGTTCACGATCGCCGGGTTTGCCGGCCTCACCAAATTTGTGCGCGATCTTTATGCCCTTCGGCAACTCCTTGGTAAGCCCCAAAGCGAAATCACTTTCGCAAAGAAGCGAAATTGCAAAATCAGAAGCAGGGTCTGAGAGGTAAGCCCCGTCATAAAGTACGCTTACAAACTTAGAGTAGTTCTTGACTGAAAGCTGATAGGTGTTCTCATAGATATTTGGTTTTGCAAGGCCAAGATCGGTAAACACGTTCTCAAAAACCTTCGGATCCATGTATTTATGCAGCAACATGGTGGCATGATTGTCGGAATAGACGACCATGTAATAAATAAGGTCCTTTATTTTGTAGGTACTTCCTTGCTGGATCACTTTTGAATTAAAGGTTTGTGTAGGAGGATTCAAGACCTGATCATATTTCACCTGCTGATCGAGGATAGATATATTTTTTTCCGCCATTTTGAGGAAAGTGATCATGGTAATGACTTTAAACAAAGATCCGGGATGGTAGGTATTTTCAGGGTTCACGTCCATCCATTCATTACCATTCAAGTCTTTCACATAAACTGATGCGTATTCAAGGTCTCCTGTAGGCTTGATGCTTTCAATGTAGTCTGTGATACCTGCCTTAAGTGAAAGAAAATATTTGGATTCGCAGGCCGGCTCTGCCATGTAAACAGGGTGGATGTTCTTATACCCACTCATTCTTGAGATAGTATAGGCGCAACCATCGTCGACGGTGGGAGCCTGTGCGTTTTCGGTCTTTACTTTTTCTTCAGCCGTAAGCTTTGTAAATGCTACACCAACAATCCCGCCAACGACGGCAGATATCAACAGAAAGAATACAGGTATCTTTTTACGAAGCATAAGATGCGTTCTTATTTGATTTTAATAATTCAAAGTTAATGATGTGAGTGGAAAAAAAGAAATTTATTAGGCATCTATTTTAATCGTAACAAATTGATTATGCGCACAATCCGCATATAACTTTTTCAATAAAACGAAAATATAGATTAAACAATAAACAATACGTAAGCATTCACAATCAAGATGGTATTTTTGCCGCCAATACTAAAAAAACAAGTACTATATGTCGCAGAATAATCTGATCACGATGGATGAATTCACCATCCAGGAGACGCGAAAATTCAAACAAGCCACCGGAGACCTTTCAGCGCTTCTGCGCGATCTGGGTTTGGCTGGTAAGATCATAAACAATCAGGTGCGTAAAGCGGGTCTGGTGGATATTCTGGGTCAACATGGAGCAACGAATGTGCAGGGTGAGGAGCAGATGAAACTGGACGTTTTCGCGAATGAGACACTGATCAATATTCTGAAGAACTGCACCGAATGCGCAGGGATAGCATCAGAAGAAAATGATGATCACCTATCGTACGAAGATACGTATTCGCAGAATGCCAAATATGTCGTTTTATTCGATCCACTGGACGGATCATCTAACATTGACGTGAACGCATCGATCGGGACCATTTTCGCTATATACCGCAGGGTAAGCCCGATAGGCACTCCATGCACGCTGGAAGATTTCCTGCAACCGGGCAACAAACAGGTTGCTGCAGGATACATCATCTACGGCTCCAGCACAATGATGGTATATGCCACAAAACTGGGCGTGAACGGTTTCACGCTGGAACCGTCTATCGGTGAATTCTGCCTGTCGCATCCGAATATGAAGTGTCCTGAAAAAGGCAAGATCTACTCGATCAACCAGGGAAACAGTGTGAAATATGATGAGGGTATGATGTCATACCTTTCGTTCTGTATGGAGAGCAACAAAGAAGAAGGTCGACCTTACTCTCAGCGGTACATCGGATCGATGGTTGCAGATATGCACCGTACTCTGATAAAGGGAGGTATATTCATTTATCCGGGAGACAAAAGCGCACCGAAAGGCAAACTGCGCCTGCAATATGAATGCAACCCTATGACATTCATCATGGAAGCGGCAGGTGGCATGGGCGTGAGCGGCAAAGAGAACATCCTGGACATTCAGCCAACAGAATTGCACCAGCGTACGCCGATCTTTATAGGGTCGAAAAACATGGTGGAAAAGGCAATGGAGTTTGTGAAGGCTCCGCAAAACGCCTAAACAATATCAATACGAGAACGGCAGGCAACTCACAGGTTGTCTGCCGTTTTTTATGCACATATGTTACCAACGGAGCAGCCACCGCAAATGGGCATGATATTTCCTTTAACTTTGGCCACCTGCAAAAAGGGACATCCCATGTTAAAATTTGAAAGATTTTCACTTGAAAACGGTCTTCGCGTGTTGGTGCACCACGATGATGCAACACCAATGGTAGCTGTGAACCTCCTCTATGACGTAGGCGCACGCGATGAAGACACAGCAAGGACCGGATTCGCACACCTTTTCGAACACCTGATGTTTGGCGGGAGTGTGAACATACCGGAGTATGATGAACCTTTGCAAATGGCGGGCGGCGAAAACAACGCCTACACAACGAACGACATAACCAACTACTACATCCAACTTCCTTTACAGAACATTGAAACTGCATTTTGGTTGGAGAGTGACAGAATGTTGTCGCTGGCTTTTTCAGAAAAGAGTCTGGATGTGCAGCGCAAGGTGGTTTGCGAAGAGTTTAAGGAACACTACCTGAACAAACCATACGGCGACGCATGGCACCTTTTGCGGAAAGTGGCATACACCACGCACCCCTACAAGTGGCCAACGATAGGTGAGAATCTGGAACAGATAGAGACCGCTCAACTGGAAGACGTAAAAGCGTTTTTTTACAAACACTATCGCCCTGTAAACGCGGTGTTGTGTGTGGCAGGAAACGTGACAACTGAACAGGTGAAAAACCTTGCAGAGAAGTGGTTTGGTGACATTCCGGCGGGAGAGAAATATGAACGACGACTACCTGCGGAGCCGCGCCAGGAAGAAGACCGGGTAGAGACTATTTCGGCAGATGTGCCGCTGGATGCGGTGTACAAAGCCTGGCACATAGCAGGACGATTGGCACCATCGTATTATGCGGCTGACCTTATCACCGAGATAATGGGTAGTGGCCACTCATCGCGACTGTACCAGCGACTGGTGAAGGAAGAGCAGCTTTTCAGCAGCATCAGCTGCTACCACACCGGTAGCCTGGATCCGGGACTTTTGGTGATAGAAGGTAAGGTTCGTGAAGGGAAATCAATTGAAGAGGCGAACGAAGGAATAGAAAACGAGATAAAGAGACTGCTGGAAGGCGGCGTGACAGAGGAAGAATTGGCAAAATCGAAGAACAAGATAGAATCGATGATTGCCTTTGAAGACATGAGCCTGCTGAACCGGGCGAACAATCTGGCATTTTACGAACTGATAGGAGATGCCGCACTTATCAATGACGAATGGAGTAAGTACTCGGCAGTTACGGCCGCGTCGCTTATGGAAACGGCGAAGGAGATCTTCAGAAAAGGGAATGCAAACACATTGCTTTACAGGAAGAAAAACGCCCAATAACACATCGAAATATTTTTTGAAAATGGCACAGTTTTCGGAGAACGGATTTGACAACAGGGTTACCAGACTGCTGGGGATACAATACCCCATCATTCAGGGCGGCATGATATGGGCTGCCGGCTGGCGACTTGCATCGGCGGTAAGTAATGCAGGCGGACTTGGCATAATTGGCGCAGGGAGCATGTATCCTGATGTGCTGAAAGAACATTTGCGCAAATGCAAGCAAGCTACCAGTAAACCGTTTGCAGTAAACCTGCCTCTGTTATACCCTTCCATCGAGGAACATGTGGCAACCATAATAGAAGAAAAAGTCCCTATAGTATTTACATCGGCAGGCAACCCGAAGACGTGGACAGCTAAACTGAAAGATCACGGCATTACCGTGGTGCACGTTGTGTCGAGCGCGAAGTTTGCCGTGAAATGTCAGGATGCGGGAGTGGATGCGGTAGTTGCAGAAGGATTTGAAGCGGGCGGCCACAATGGCCGCGAGGAGACCACCACCCTATGCCTGATACCGGCAGTGCGCAAGGCGATCGACATTCCGCTGATTGCCGCGGGAGGTATAGGTTCGGGACAGGCCATGTTTGCCACCATGGCGTTGGGTGCTGAAGGTGTGCAGGTGGGAAGCCGGTTTGTGTGTACGCATGAAGCATCGAGCCACGAGTCGTTCAAAAACGCAATTGTTGCTGCCGGTGAAGGCGACACAGCACTTGCGCTTAAAAAGCTCACACCGGTGAGACTTATTAAAAATAAATTTTATAAAGATGTTGAGGCCGCGGAAAATGCCGGTGCTGACAATGAAGAACTGGCCGCTCTGCTGGGTAGAGGACGGGCCAAACTGGGCATGTTTGAGGGAGACATGACCGAGGGAGAGCTGGAAATAGGCCAGGTAAGTAGCACCATCCATGACATTATTCCGGCGGGGCAGGTAGTTGCCGATATGTGGCGCGAATTCAAGGAAGCGACAGAAAGGCCATTCTGGGGATAATATTTGAATTGCATTCCAACGAAAAAGTGCAACCTACCGTCTTTGAGTGGAGAATGGAACAACCTTCAATTCGCATTTTTTAAATACTTATTAGCTATATACTCAGAGGTTTAAAATAAACAAGGGGCGTTTAGTTTGTTTTGATATATTTGTATTGTATTTTTTTGTCCTACTCGTACGCAGTGCATATTATGAAGAGAATTTTACTTGTTTTGGTGTCCCTATTTTCATTGACCGCAAGTATGGCGCAACCTATGCACCAACTTCCTACAATGAACCTTATTGCATGGTACCCATTCTGTAGTTCTACCGATGTCATGGACCGCACACTAAGCGGTTTCGACCTACTTTCATCGGGTGTGAGCTCAACAACAGACCGGTATGGCCGACCGAATCAGGCCTACAATTTCGATGGTATTGCCAGCGAAATGCACTACACGACCACCTTCACAATTCCTGCGTTTGGTATTGCTGACTTCACGTACTCTTGCCATATATATCCGACTGTTGCTCAGAACTCGATCATACTCTACAACGGCAATCCGACCGCAAACGGTCTTGGTTTGGTGATGAACAATGGCATCTTCGGAGGTGGCGCCGGAAACGTGGTTTCGATGTTGTTTGGAGGTATTGCTCAATCGGTAGGCGCGGCTGTTACATTGAACCAATGGCACCACTTGCTGATGAGAAGGAATGGTAACAGCTACCTTCTTTACATTGACGGCGTGCTCGCAGACACTTACATCCCGGCTATTACACCCGGCTACACGCCACCAACATCGTTCTTTCAGTTGGGTTGTAATTTCACCGGGCTGTCCAACTACTTCACGGGAAAAATAGATGACGTTGCATTGTATGACAGGCAGGTATCAAACACTGAAATGATCCTGATACGCGACTTCAATCCATTTATCAACTTCACTTTGGGTAATGACACCTCGATAGCACCGAATGTATTTTATCTCGGAGCGCATCCGCTTTCGGCGTACCCGCTTGATACAGTTACTTACCCGAACAGGAGGTACATCCCTACAGCCGCAGCAGCCTACCAGACCGCTTATGGCTACCTGTGGAACACAGGAGACTCTACGTCTTCAAATTCGATCATCTTCCCGATGACGCCTGTGCCTGACACGACCCGTACACTTACAATTAATCGTTGGTTGTCTTGCCCGGCACAAAGAGCGATAACGGTACGTCATATTGTACCCGTAGTCAACATCGGGCGAGATACGATTCTTTGTTCCGGATCATCCGTTGTACTAAATCCCACTCCAACTCCGGGTGTTACTTACTCATGGAGCACCGGTGCATCTACCCCGTCGATCAGTGTTTCGACATCCGGAACTTATTGGGTAGTAGCTGATAGTACTGTAACAATAGGATCCACGACGCTGCATTTTCTGGGAACTGACACTGCTATTGTGGCGGTATCGCCACTTACGACAGTGACGTTGATGAACGACACTACGCTATGTAAGGGAGGCACCGTGACACTGAAGTCGTCCAACACGTACTATAGTCCAACCTACCGTTGGAGTGATGGTGTGACCACAGCGGATTCATTCGTTGTTTCATCAACCGGGACTTATTGGCTGGAAGTGACTGACAGTGCTTGTGTGGACGCAGATACCGTAAACGTTACCATCGTATACGATACGCTGACAGTTTTCAACCCTGATACTGCAATTTGCCAGGGAGCATTTGTGATCGTTCGTGCAACATCTTCGCCAGACATTACCTACCAATGGACTCCAACAGCAGGTGTGCCGATATCGAATGTAGCATCAACAACTATCAGCCCCGACACATCTGCAACATACGTTCTTGAAGGCCGCATTATTCTTGGAGGGGTACTACTAAGCTGCCGTACCACAGACACACTTCGTATAGAGGTGCAACCGATTCCGAAAGTGCTGATGGGCGGAAACCGATCGGTCTGTGAATTTGACACGATCCGCATAACCCCGACGGTTACACCCGGATGGTACAGCAACTACATTTACGACTGGACACCCGGAACCTTCCTCGACGATTCAACATCAACCACAGCGATATTCACTGCAGGTGACACAACAAAAATTGTATTGACTGTAACCACACCGGCAGGATGCGCAGGGTCGGACTCGATGATCGTATTCAAGTACAACGGTAATTTCGCGTTGATGAAAACGGATACGGCCATTTGTCCCGGTGACTCGGTTGTACTGTTCCCATTCTCTACTGAACCGGGTATTACCACCTACGTTTGGTCACCATCAACATATGTAAATGACACCAATCTTGAGAACCCGGTAATCAAGCCGATCAACAACATCAGCTATCGTGGTATTGCCACGAGCCAATATGGTTGTAAGGACACCATCAGTTATGATATTGTGATCAACCCGGGTGCAGTGATCCATCTTGAGGACTCAGCGGTAATATTCCCCGGCGAGTCGCATCAGATAACACCGATAACCAACTGTATCTTACACGCTTGGACACCACCTGTAGGTCTCAATGACACAGCATTAGTGAATCCTGTGGCCACTCCACCCATTAATACTGTGTATATTCTTACCGGCATGACGGAAGATGGATGTATGACGAAAGACTCGATCAGGATTCGTGTGGTGTCAAATTCTGTGATCACTGTGCCAAATGCCTTTGCACCAGGTTCAATGAACGGAACGGTAAAAGTGATATTGCGGGGCATAGCCCGTCTGAGGTATTTCAGGATCTACAACCGTTGGGGTGGTATGGTGTTTGAAAGCACCAATATTGCCAATGGCTGGGATGGCACCATAGGCGGTGTGGCGCAACCTGCAGGGGTTTACGTTTATGAAGCCGAAGCAGTGACCAGCGACGGACAGATCATTCAGAAACAGGGCAACATAACGCTACTTAAGTAGCGATACCAAACGATAAAGAAAGAGGGCAGTTTCGTAATGAAACTGCCCTCTTTCTTTATTTTCACACGCATCAAAGGCTGCAGAGAAATTGCATCGTGTCTACCCCATCGGCATAGTCGGAAAGGGCGGGACATTGAGAACTACCGAACGGCAGGAACCCATGCCCTACTACTGCCTGAATATCCTGGCTAAGACGCAGCTCTTCGGCCAACTGTTCGCGATCATCGTAATAACGGTAGTGCAATACGCTTACCGCCGAAAATGGCAAAGTGTTCTCGACCATGAGCAGCGACGCATTGCTCATGTATGGCACCCTATTGAGGAGGTATATCGCCAGATGATAGTCGTAGTTGTTCTTGTATTTGTTGAAATCGGCATAAGCATCGTAATGGTTCAATACCTTCAGTAAGCGCTCGAAGTTGTACCCTGCCGGCACACACACCTGGGTGACATTGCGGCAGCCGAGGCCGTAATAACTGTAGACATCTCGACCAAGGTCAAGCAGTTCTTCATCGGTCTCTGAACCATCGAGCACGGCAACAGAAGTGCGATTGCGACGGATGATGTGCGGGAAACGGCTGAAATACTGCTCAAAGTAGCGTGCAGTATTGTTGCTACCTGTAGCGATATACGCATCGCATCCATTCAACCTGTCGGAAATAACGATGCGACCGGCGACACGATGGTCTGTAACGACCAACCAATTGACGATATGCTTCATGAGTACCTCATCTTTTGACGACAGTTTCAGAACGAGGGAATGCCCGGCTATGAATCCGCACAGCAGATCGTGAAAACCTACCATGGGAATATTGCCCGCCATAACGATACCTACAGTACGTGCGGTAGCGGGCATTTTGTATGCTGCGACACATTCGGTTAACCGCCTCTCGTCCAGAAATTCACGAATGACATTTGCCACAGCCATCTCCACATGCTCTTCAGTAAACCAAGGATTGGCATAAACCGCGTTTTCTTTTGCAGTCTGCCACTCCTCTCCGTTCCCGAGCATATACTGTCCCAGGCGAACCATAAGGTCCAAACGCTCCTGAAGCGTCATATCATTGATCATAATAATGCTATACTTTAAACAGTAAATATCCTTAGGCGATTCAACTTGATGTTGTAACTTTGGTGCGAAATTATCTAAATAAAACAAGACCAAATTATGGCGATCAAAATAACCGATGAATGTATCAACTGCGGAGCGTGCGAACCGGAATGTCCTAATAATGCCATTTACGAAGGTGGCGTTGAGTGGGCAATTGCCGATGGTACGTCTGTGAGCGGAGCGTTTGCCCTGATGGACGGAACGGTGATCGATGCTGCTTCCCGCCAAAAGCCAATATCAGTGGACACGTACTATATCACAGCAAATAAGTGTACAGAATGTCAGGGTTTCCATGACGAACCGCAATGTGCGGCTGTTTGTCCGGTGGACTGCTGCATTCCTGACGAAATGTATAAGGAGACTGTCGATGAGCTGATGGCTAAGAAAGAGAAACTTCACCTTTAAGCGACAGCAATATTAATAAAACAAGGGCCTGCATCTAAGCGATACAGGCCCTTGTTTTATTATACGTTCAGATCTAGTCGAGCTTGGGCATGCCGATCTTCTTCCATGTATTGTCCTTTTTCATACCGATCTCGTCCATGCGTGTGGCGATCTCGGTAAGAAACTCAGGGCCGAAACCGGCGCTATAAATAGACTTCTTTCCTTTCGAGTACTTGATCACAAAATTGAGTCCCGGCAGGTCAGGTATGCGATTCTCGTACATCTCACTGCAGGTATCTATCCTGTACTTGCGGCACATATCGATGATCTCTCTGGCTTGCGCCTTGCCGATATTTTTCTTAAAAATGCCGGTATCGGGCGTGAAGCGCATAGCTGTGTACGTTGCAGTACCGTTCTTGTTGATCTCGATCTTGTAATCGGGGCACTGACCAAAACACAATGTGCGATGGATGCCTACCGAGACAATGTCTTTAGCGACAAATTTCTTCTTTTTCTTCTTATCGCTGCCTATAAATTTTGACTGAGCCATTGCGGGAATGAAGCCGGCCAGGACCAAAATTAGCAAAGAGAATTTCTTCATTTTCTTAAATTTACGGGTTCAAAGATAGCATAATAGCACCACCGCACCTACATTAGAATAACACAAAGACAACGTACTCCCGCTAACCGACAACATCATGAACACACACCCTAAGAACGACGATGAAGAGCTGTACCACCAATTAGCACTCAGTTACGTAAACGGCATTGGCGGCAAGATGGGGCGCATGCTAATAGAGAAATTCGGCAGCGCGACCAATGTATTTAAAGTGCCGCTAAAGGAACTGAAGAACACTGACGGGATAGGCGAAGTAAAAGCAAAGGCATTTAAAGACAGTGAGGTCTTTGCCTATGCCGAGAAGGAAATGGCGTTTCTGGTGAAACATGATGTAAAGGTGCTTTGCCTGACGGGCAACTACCCTCAACGACTTACCGGGTGTTCTGACGCACCGCTGCTGATGTTCTACAAAGGTACCGCAGACCTGGAGGCGAAAAAGACAGTAGCCGTTGTGGGGACGAGGAAAAATACCGACTACGGACACAAGCTGTGTGAAGACCTGATAGAGGGACTGCAGTCGCTGGAAGGGCTGCTGGTAGTGAGCGGTCTGGCGTTGGGCATAGACAGCATTGCGCATAAAAAGTGTGTGCAACTGGGTATACCCACAGTGGGGGTACTGGGGCACGGGCTTGATACCATATATCCTTATTCTAACAAGGCGCTTGCCGGACAAATGATAGAAAACGGCGGACTGCTCTCGGAGTTTCCCTCGGGCACCATACCCGACAGGACCAACTTCCCGATGCGCAACCGGATAGTTGCCGGCATGAGTGATGTGACCGTAGTAGTGGAAAGCAATGCCACAGGTGGCGCGCTGATAACAGCTACACTGGCAGCAGGCTACCACCGTGAAGTAGCGGCATTCCCCGGACGGGTGAATGACACACGGAGTGCAGGCTGTAACGAACTGATACGCACCAACATGGCGGCAATGATAACAAAAGCCGACGACCTGGTGGAACTGATGAACTGGGACAAAGACCGAAAGCCGAGGGCGGTGCAAAAGCAATTGTTCCTTAACCTCACTAACGACGAACAAAAGATCATGGACCTGCTGCAGACAAGAGACAACGTGCACGCAGATGAATTGTTTCACCATTCGGGTCTGGCCAGCACCATGCTTGCGGCCACCCTGCTGCAACTGGAAATGCAGGGTCTGATAAAAGCACTGCCCGGGAAGTTTTACAGGACCAACTAAATATTGGTGCGAGTGGTCCGAGGGGCCGCGGCAAAAAACATCAGAGAAGTAAATATGGAGTAGAACAACACGCCCTGCTGACGGGCCAGTAATGACTCGGTAAAGAACGTAACACCGATGGTGACGAGCAGATAGAGGTAGATGACGTTACGGGATAGGACGGCCCGGCGGAACTGCACGAACAGAACTACAGCCATTGCAGCGATACCGGCAATGCCAAACGACAGCCAATCGTAGAAATACTGATTGTGCGGATCGAAGTAACCCACCCAATACCCCCGGTAAACGGAATGAAAGAAATAGCGGTAATGGAGTTTATCGAGCATGGTGCCGGGGCCCGTTCCGGTGAGCCAGTAGTGTTGTAGCATGGACTTATCAGTATGGAACAAAAGCTTGCGCATGTTCACTGAGTTCTGGATAAGATCGTCCGCATCCTTTTTGCTGAAGAGGCCGGAGAGCTCTGATACACGCTGTCGGAAGAACGGTATAAAGGCATAAGCTGCGGCCACAACACCCACCAACGAAAGGAACACCCACTTGAGGCGGGCAATCATGCGCATGTCGCTGATGAGAAAGTGAGCGGCAGCCAGCACCAGGGCTATAATGGGAGACTTGGCAAATAATGCCAGCATGAACACCAGCAGTGTATAGACAATTGCATATTTGGCAACAACATCGCGACGCGAGCGGGTGACGAAACGGAATATGGTGATGTACAAAGCGAAGCAGAGATACATGGCCATATAGGTGGGGTGTATGCCGGTAAAGTTCTCGAAGATGTTGCGATAGGCAACATGCGACAACTCGCGCCCCGGACCTCCTATCATGAAGTGATTATACAGATAATCTACATTGGCCAATAAACTCGTGATGATGCAGCCATATACGAAAAAACGCAGCTCGTTGACGATGACCAGACGAAACTGCTGTGCCATGATGGCAAAAACAAATGGTAGTAACAGGTAGGCCGACTTCTGCTCGCATAGCATGTGCGCATACGCGCTGTTACGTTCGGGAGTGAAGAAAAGAGCAATGACATAAAAGAGGTAACTACCCCCCAACACTGCCGCCCAGCTGAGATCGGGGGCTGTGGGGCGGAGACCCGACCGCAACGAACGGTACACAAAATAAACGCTGGTGCCAATTGCTGCCAGCACCTGCAACTGTGGCGGCATGAACAGGCACATCGCCAGAATCCTGGCGGCAACCACATCGGCTTTATATAACGGAACGGTGTTTCCCTCCACTGTAGGATCGGAGCTATTGAAGGTGAAAATTAACAGAAAAATCTGACTATGTATCTACTATCCGAACCCGATCAGAAATCTGTGCCGAGCGCGAAGTATATGATCGGCTTTTTGTCGCCCTCGGCATTCCAGGCAACATCGGTCCTGATGAAGTACCCGAAAAGCGAAGTGCGGATACCGCCTCCAAATCCGGCAGTGAGTGCCGAACCGTAGGGCACCGTAAGTGTCAGCAGTACATTATTCAACGACCTCGGATCTCCGTACTGAGGGTAGTTGAACGTATTGGACAGATTGTCTTTGGTGGGGACAAAACCTTTCCAGGTGGTACCCACATCGGTAAATGCAACGAGCTGCAAATTCTTCAAGGCGGCAGACTGAACCGGGCGCTTCACAAAGGTTGCGGCAACCGGCACCCTGATCTCTGTTGACACCACTGCGAAGTTATTGCCGGCTCTGGCCTTCTGCTTGTAGCCACGCAGTGACGTTGCGAGCATCTGGAATCCGTAGTTCTCATTGAATTCGGTTGATGCGGTACTGGTCT
>JACCEA011035857.1_pt1 | contig 16216 bp, 14 predicted proteins | sample 7449851 | NCBI WGS metagenome assembly JACCEA01 (sample SAMN15323453, study PRJNA562643) | freshwater metagenome | isolation source: river surface water | place: USA:Blue River Watershed | collected 2017-08-18 | reverse complement strand
GTTATCTTTGAAATCTATTTTCATATATACAGGTGTTCAGCTTGTGGATTTGCTCGAGCTGAAAATGAAGTGGGACGACATGAAGATGAGACAGAAGAAGATAGACAAGAGAGAGAGGAAAGGTCTGATTCGGAAGCAGTGCCATCTCCATCGTCGCCTAAACCAGTCTCGCCAGCAAAAGCCATGTCTACAGAAAAAGTTAGTACACTCTCTGATTCGGCACAATGCCTACAAGATTGCATCAAAATCTTTGCAAAGGCGAAGCTAGAAAACCAAGCTAAATTCGAGACTCGCCTAGAAGCTGCGATTTTGAGTAAAGGTCAAATCATGACTCCTCTTCAGGTCCATCATCGAGTATCTTGTTGGACGAAACAAAGTGATGAAGCATTGCTGAGCTATCTCAATCGTCGAGGAGCTTCCAAATCAGATTCATCTGTTTCTTTTGCTTTACCAAAACATTATTTAATGTATGAAGGAGAAATTTTGTCAAGACTGAGTATGCTAGATATTATTATTCGCACTCAACTAATAGAAGCATTTAACAAGCAGCTCGAAACATTGTTGCCCTTAATAGATCTTGGCAGCGATGATCCATGCTCGCTTGGTGCTGTTTTGCGGAGGTCCAATAAATATTTGCTCAACAAGATAAAGCAGCCACTTCTTGACCGTGCTATTTCAAGCAGTGCTGCAAAGGGAAATGAGGCTGGTATTCCTGCTACGTTGGTACTCGATAATTTTAAGGCATTTACGTCCAGAGAAGCAGGAGAAACTGATATAGCAACATCTGCAAATTGTTTTGTTCAAGCATTCAAACAATTGCATCGCAAAGAATCTGTCGTCTTTAGGCATTGCTTTTCATCTGACCGGGTATTTCAAATTACCTTCGCTGACGAGAGTGGGATCGATGCAGGTGGTGTATTTCGGGAAGGGGTTTCCCGCATAATTGAAGACTTATTTTCTGAGAATTTTAATCTTTTACTTCTTTGCCCCAACGGTAAACAAGCAGTCTATGCATCAATGGATAAATTCTTGCCAAACCCGAAGCATTGCGGACCATTGGCGTTGGAAATGTTTCAATTTATTGGGAAGCTAATGGCAATGTCAATACGGGTCAAGCTTTGTCTACCTTTCGAGTTTCCCTCGTTGATATGGAAGAAGATCGTTGGTGAAGAAGTCAGAAAGTCAGATTTGGTGGAAATTGATGCAATTTCTGCCAAACTCTTGGATGATATTGAGAATTGTCATTTGGATGGTGATGATCCAGTTACTGATGGTGATGCGTTTGTCCGTAGATTTAGCAACAAGCTACGATTCACTTACATTGGTAGTGATGGGGTTGAACGCGATGTATGTTTGCATGGATCTTCAAAAGAAGTTTCGTTCGAAAATCGTTTGGAATATGTTAATCTGGTTCGAAATGCCAGATTAAATGAATTTAATTTACAAGTCGCTGCTATGGGGAAAGGAATGGGGGAAGTAGTTCCCATGCGGGCGTTGCTGCTATTTTCAGGAGAACAACTTGCGGAATTAGTATGCGGTAATCCAAGAATAGATATCGACTTGTGGAAAGCTCATACTGATTCTTCAGTGTCTCCCGCATTGACCAAGCTGTTTTGGAAGGTGATGGAGAGCCTTTCACCCGTAGAGCAGGCCGGATTCATTAGATTTGCTTGGGGTAGATCTCGTTTGCCTTCGAGGAAAGAAGACTTTACAACTCGAATGAAGCTTGTCAGTGGTGGGAGGTCAGCTTTACCGGTTTCACACACGTGCTTTTTTTCAGTTGAATTGCCTTCTTACACTTCTGAAGAGGAAATGAAGCATGGTCTATTGACTGCTATTCACTTTGGGGTTGGCGGAATCTTGAATGGATGATCGCATCAATGTTGTCCATTTTTTACTATTGATGTTCAGTAGATATGGCGAGCGAAATATCTCCACATTGTTAGCAAGTTAGTGGATGGTGATAAATAATGTAAATACTGGATATATGCGATCACATTTATAATTTTCATATACGAGCAATAGAGAGGTACACGACAGTCTTTCTTGGGACAATGTTTCAAATTTTTTGTTAAGTAAATTTTACACAATCACTAAATTCAATTACACGAATTATTCCGCAATATTTCTAAACAGCAACAAAACACAAATAACAAATAAGTTTAACATAACAAACGACCTCGACGCTCGATTTCTACAGGGCATTGCAGTTTCATTTCGATGTGCACCATTGTAGCGAATTATAGTGGCAACCAAATGGTTTGAAGACTTCTTTTCGAGAAAGATACGCAAAAAAATGATACTCCCGATTATGAAGTCACTCTCTCATCAACTGAAAAATGATCTCACTACTGGTTCAGGAATGTCATAGTCAAATAAGAAGAACTAAATCAATACTGAGCACAATTACAGAAAAAATAGAATTGAGACGTCACATCGAAGAGCAAGACAATAGTATTGAGGTCATTTCCTTGCAAGTACCCCTCTCTTGGCACCGGGATGATTTGGGAGGAGGGGGGGCCGTGAAGCAACCATGGAGTTGCTTCTTTTCGTAGGAGGTGGGGCCACTTTTGGACTGAGGTTGATAGCGTTGTCGTCTAAAACGTCGTCAGAAAATAGAGTGAGAGCTTTGATATGTCCTTGTCCTTTGGCACAGCTACCGCCCTCCAGCGCATTGGTTCCCACTGAACAAGGAGTCTCAAATGCAATATGACGATTGGCACTGGCAATACCATCAACAGATATCAAAGAAGGTTCAACAGCTGGAGAACCACCATATAGTATGGGTTTTGATAATTCTGGTGACGATACAGAGGAATGCAATGCTGACGCCGATTGTGGGCGTACTTTCACGCCAACTTTGTTATTGCTGTGGAAGATTTGTTGTAAGGTCGGATTTGAGGTGGTAATGCCTTTGATAATAGAGGACTCTTGTTGAAACCCTCGATATCCCATTGCATTGGCACTAACAGGTCTCTGGAATTTCGGTGCAGCTGGAACAGCAGAAATTTCTGAAACAGAATTTTTGTTGTTGTTTTGCAGACTATGGATAAACATCTGAGGAATATCGGCATCAGACTGGTTGGTTGATGTTTTCTTTCCCACTGAAGTTGCAGACAAAGGACGACGCTGAGTACCACTAGTTGGCCTTCGCAAATTTGCTATAAATGCAGGGATACCCGGAAGCTTTTCCGCTTCATGACCACCAATTACAGATGACTGAGATTTATTGGGCGATGAAACTATGATTCCGCGTCGACTAAGACTGACTTGCAATTGCAATTGCTGTCGTTTAGGGCTAACGGATTTCTTTCCAGTCAGTACCAAGTCTTGAATTTTATCAAATTCCCGAGGATGCTTCATTGACGCTGCTACCATAATCATACTGAAATCTTTCGCCAATAATGCTGGAATTTCATGGATATTGTCTAGAGCAGATTTTTTCTTCTCATAAGCGGATGTTGCGCTCTTCCAGTACTCCTCATCATCATATCGCTCATCTAAAGGATGAATTAAAGCTTGTCGATATGCAAAATCCGTAGCAGAGATAAAATTCTCCGAACAGTCTCGACCAAACTCATTTGGTGCCTCAGGTTCTTCATTTTCATTATATTCGACATTATTTAAAACACTCCATTGTGTTATTGGTGCGAATCGAAGAGATATTGACTGCCGCGATGTTGGTTTTCCTTGGGGTAACAATGATTTAGATGCATTCCCAACAGGACTGGAGGGTCTTGACTCTTGCACGATTCTTGCATGTGGAAGATTTTGAAGTATACCAGAATTGTTATTGCCATTTGGCACTTCAATTGGATATTTAAGTGGATAGTTTTGGGCGCTGTGTAACGGACTGAGTCGATCTTGGGTCTTCAAATTTGAAGTTATTGCGCTGTTTGCGACCAGAGGGTTCATCGTGGCTGCACCAGGCATCATCATACGATCTGCTTCAAGATGCATGATGTGATACTGCATGCGCATTAGGGCACGTTCGTGTTTCATCTTTCGGACACGATCCCTCCTCCAATCTTGCTTCGCTTTAAATGCTTGCTTGACTAAATCAATTGAGTGAATGTCAAATAAACTAAAATTTGCTTCATGAAAAATCAAAACATCCAGTTTAGACGCTGCAATCGTATAATATTCTTCAGCGACTTTGTGATTCAAGGATTTCGTAAATTTGTTGCAAAATCCAGATTCCCCAAAAAAGTCATTGGAAGTTAAAGTAGTTATGACATTCTTTTTCTCTAGAGAGTCTTGCACTTCAACTTTGCCGTTGATAATAAAGAAGAAATCTTTCGAGATGCTTCCATGAGTTATCAAAACAGTGCCCTTGTCAATTTCTTCTTGAACTAAGACATGTGCAAGTCTCAACAGCTTGTAACTATCCCAATTTCGAAACATCGGGACTTGAGACAAAAACTTCGATCGTTCTTCAGTACCCATATGAACTGAATCTCGATCTTGAGCCATCACAAAGTCCTGATCATCAATAACCAACATGTCACATGCTGTAACGGCCAATGCAGTAATATTGCGAGTATGATTCCCAGCCAATGCAGTTTCTCCAAAAATATCACCAGGAAATAAGTCTTCTTCAAAATATGTTTTAACCACACCTGTAACCATACATAGTCATTGCATAAATCATTTTAAGAGCCCTCAATAAAAAAAACATTATTTACCATCGCTACGATTAACTCGTGTGTAAATGCGAACACATCCTCGTAGTATCAGATATGCAGTTGTGCCGTGAGTGTCCACTTCAATAATCTATACCGAGGATTCTATCAGGAAAAGATATATTGATTACATCATCAAAGTTACGTACTTTACGCAAAGATTTAGCCCTTATCATCTTTACTTTTTTGCACAGTAGTGCAAATTGATGAGCCGGCCAGTTTTTGCAAAGTCTATCTTTCAGAACATTTCGTTGTTTCAACAGCCCTAGCACGAAGGCATGGTCTGAGGCAGTGCGTCTTGCACAATCCATCTCCAAGATGCGAATAGCTTGTTCATTAATTGCAGTCACAGCTTCAAACCTTGTGTCATTTGCTTTCATCACGAAGCTTGCAAATTTTCCATATTCAACAACTTTCGAGGGCTCGAGAAGCATTTCCCGGTACATTCGGGAATACAATGAATTCCAAAGCGACTCTGTTGAAAATCTGGCAAACCTACGCAATAAATTGGAAACACGATGCTCGTCTCGTTGACCATGAGTGTTAAAAACCGAAATTCTTCGCTTTCGTGCAAGAGCAGTGTGCTGTCTCACTTCTTGAGCAGCACTGCCATCATCATTAGATTGTTGACCAGAACTCCTCATGGCCTGGTGCTCCATTATTTTCATTTTAATGCCCTTCAACAAGGAATTGAAATCATTTCTGCTCAATGTGAGACAGCTCACAGTATCAATGGAGATGACATTGGCAGTCCTCCGATTTGCAGCTTCAATTAAAGCGACTTCACCTACCATGATCGAGTATGTAAAGACATTGAGAGAGTAAATACAATAAACCATACCGAAGAAATCTCCAGGATGAAGCTTTGCAACCTCCCGCTCTGTACTCTCTGACATGTTAATGGTAACTTTACACGAACCCTCTGTTAAAATAAAGAATGCATTGCCAGTCGTGCCTTGCCTACATATGTATGAACCTGGAAGGTAGGTCATAGGCATCATAGCCTCCAAAAGCTTCTTTTTATTCATTGAGGATAATGATTTAAACAAGGGCACTGTATCTAAAACATCTTTTCCAATCTGCTTCCGACTTTCTTGAGCCAAATTGTTGGTGGTGGCTAACAATTCATCGAACTTCATCTTCGTCATCTTCAAACACTTCGCTTCATCACTAGTCACAGTAATTGTTGCAGAACGAGGATCAGCAGTAAGAAGAGCAATTTCCCCGAAGTGAGCATTCTTCTTCAAGTGTGCCAATTCTTTAGGAGCCTCTGTAGGGTCCTTAGGATTCATTTTTCTCTGTCATCGAAACGCACATAAGTGATAAATTTATTGTACTTCAAATAATCTTTAATGCTACATATTTAAACATAATACTTACTGTGACAACAACAGTCCCTTCTTCCAGGACAAAGAATGAATCGCCAATATCATCTTGCACAATAATATGTTCACCCTTTTGGAAGTAGATTTCTTCCATACTTCTTGCCGCATTTAAGATAGATTCTTCGGTTAGACCAGCTTAAGTTGGCAATAATCCAGAATTAGTTGAGTCAATCAGATTTTTCTCATTCCTCACCAAAAGTTGTGACATTTTGCAAAATCGACATTCTATAGTCTTCCGCTTCTTGAAGCTGGCGCTGAATCTCTCTGCGAGTTCTTTCCAGTGGAGATTCCCGACAGAAATGAACAAGAGAATCATTCCCCTCTTTTGATCTATCTCGAAAATCCAACAGGCAGCTACGTATCAAATCTTGTGGCATGATTGCAATACTGCGAGATTGGGTATTGTATCAAACTGTTTACTTGCATCAATGGAAATGGTACTGTAATTACAACGGTGCGAAAAGATGAAAAAAAAAACAAATCTCAAAGTTTTGAACAATGAGAAACACTGTCTAATTACGAAAGACTCTGAGTCACAAGTATAACGTAACAGCGAGAGCAATATTATTGATAAATACACCAGACACATTTTGGATTTGCTATCCCCTATCATCTCCATCTACACCTCCCCACAGCCAGAGTAGAGGCAGCATCAGAGTGCGCTACATCAGCGCAGCGCGCTAGAGGCGTCCGCAGCAGCAGAACAGCCGTTACACAACTACACCACACACTATATGATGTATTCCATTCAATCACCAGTAATCCATCCACAATTGATGAGAAATGTTCATGATAAATTATGATCAAGTTTGGTACCGAAAGATATTCAACACCTACACCCCAGACCCAAACACTTAGATTCCGAGCGATAATACTAAACAGCAACAAACTAAAACTATGACCGACTCACTGTATTTCCAATATCTACTAGCCAAACATCTGAATATTACCAACGTACCTAAGATCCAATAAAGATTGAAAAAATTGAACTATATATACATAGATCAATATAGTTTACCTATTTCCAGAGAAGGGAAAAATTGAACCAAACGGTGAGTATGATTGCTATGGAATATAAAATTCCTATGATCAACCCACTTGCCATGTTGCTTTTTCCTTTCACGCGGATTTGATTAATTTCTGCCTACATATTGAAATAATTCTTAATCAATAAATCGAAAGTAAAACACCTACTTACTCTACCGTTTGGCATGTAGCTAATTGCCAAAAGTGGAGATATTTGCAGTGCACTTAGAGAAATGGAGAAGTTACAATACGACTCAAAGCAATACATTCCAATAATGGATCAATTACCTAGTGATCAGAGATAAATATAAGACTTGGGCAAAGTTCCCAGAACGAATAGATTCGGAATCCACAGTAAAGATAAGGGTTAAGACCGTTCCTAGATCCTTCGAAATAATAGCGGCAGTTTGTTGAAGAGTCAACAATGCTGAATATACAATTCCTTCACTACCATCCGGACACAAAAGGAGGAACTGCGGGTAGTATGAAACATAAGAAGGAAACAATACAGCATCAAAGAAAATCTTACGAAGATGGAAATGGGCATAGAACTTATCCCACCCATAAAAGACTCTAAAGCATTATCAAGCATCGCCACAACAATATCAGGTATACCAAAACGTTTGTTCCATCTTTCAACAAGTGCGATCTATGGAATACCTCCTCAAATAAGAACTAATATGTATGTTGAATCGGCGTTACCTGCAGAACAACGAAAACAAAATTGGCTATCCCGGTCATGACAAAAAGTTTTCGATAGCTACTCATGAACAAATATTTGTTAAATACAACGACACCCTGTACAAACAACTTTTACATAAGTTTATAGGATAAACTTACTAGCTTACCGAAAAAAAACCTAAGGAACCACATACAGTAAGAAGAACCAAATGAAATGCATTGAAATCAAGACCTTGCACTAGAAAAATATTCCATGAAGGATTTTGAACTTGCAATAAACTATGAAACCCGATAAATACCATTGGTAGTCTAACGGCGTCCAAGGCAAGTGTATCCGCGATAGTCACCATTGTAGTATATACAGAGGGTATCGGAATACAAGATTTCAATTCAGCAGAATGCCACCAGAATGGAATAAAAAGAGAAGCAGGTAATAATGCACTAAATAGAAACAGCTCAGAAATAGCGAGTCCCCAACCCCAACTGTACAAATTGAATACCAATCCACTTATCAAAGAGCCCACCACATACCCAAATGATTTGATTCCATGGACGGAAGATTGAATTGAGCCTTTTAGTTCATTAGATTCAAATCGATTCGCTCTCTCAACCCACTGTGCATCATTGCAAACGCTTATGAATAATAAACAGAAAGTTGATCCAAACAAACCTATTGTCAACGCAGCGAGGCTTGGATTGGAATATGTATACAAGTGAACCATGAGAATGATATATGCTAACCAACCCAACATATTCCACGGCTTCCTTCTGTATCCAAGAAATGACAATGTATCAACAATCATCCCAAACAAGAAGCGCAAAGACGTGGGAAAAATCGTGATGGTAGTGAACACACTATAGTGGGTTGCATCGACCGAAAGAATTTTGATTAAATAGTACACAATAGGGGCAGAGAGAAGATATTCCGCCACACCAATATTGAAGTAACTCATGGATATTGCGAGGTTGGGCAATATAAAAGGACTAAGAAAATACGGTAACCTGACTGGACACCCAGTCTCCATTTCAGTTTTGTTGAGCAAATATTGTTGTTCTTCGTTGCTGAAAGTGAAATTCTCATTTGGTGTTGTCATTTTTGGGAATTGTCTCTGAATATGATGGCTACGAGTATCGTTTTCGTCGAGGTAAACCAATTCAAGCGGACTCCGAAAAGTCAACATGTCACATATGATATCTGGACTATGTGAGAGACAACCAACAATCCTTGCCAGCTTGTGGCATCCAATGATATCACTCATCCCTTCTTCCCAATCGATTCCATATTGGAAAATAAAGTACTTCGTAATTTTTTTCCGAGCATATTCTCGCTGCTGCCCGCACTGTGCTGCTCGTATCCCATATCGAAACGTGCTGCGGCCGTATACAGTTTTTTGTGGGTTTGTGCGCTATCTGCTGTGCTGCGTGCTGCGTGCTCTGCTGTGCGTGCTGCATGCTGCTTGCAGCTGCGCCTGATTTCTGCTGCTCGCCTGCAGCAGCAGCAGCAGTGTGAGCGTCACACTGTATTGTATGAATTCCTTGAATCGATATGGGATATAGAATACCAACTAATATCATACAAACCAAGCTTACCATATCCTGACGATATTTTTGCAAGTGCAATGAAACATCCAGTTGGAATTTCAAAGAACAAGTTTTGGAAATAGTGAACAGTGAGCATATTTGACCTTGTTCAACCGTGATGGAACCAGAGTTATGAAATAACTGCCTTCATATAACTTTTAATGATGTTGCAGAAATTGAAACAAGAGAATGATACACTTCGAGATGCCTTAGAACAGGCAAGAGCAGCAGATGTTGTGATGCTAAAAAAACGGCTTCGTGCTGCGCAAGCAGATATTCTACACTACAAGCAACTCAATTCGGAGTTGAGAGAGCGAATTCAAGCTTTAGAGGATAAGATTTTTTTAATATTGTCGGATCGATATGAGAAGGAGGGTAATGCGAACATGCAATCATCTGCAACAATTAGACAGACTCTAAAGGAGAAGCTGAAACAAAAACATCTTGCCACGCAATTGGGATTTCCCCACCATGATACAGAGAAACTTAACTCCGCTAATGAAGATTTTCATTCAAGTTCATTGAACGATCGACTTAGCGACACCTCTGCGTTATTTCCCCATAGCAATCATCAGGTGCGGTTAGCAGATGGAATCAAAGTCTCATACATTGCACTGCAAAATCGTTGTCGTCATTTCGAGTCATTGGCTGCGTCTTATGACAAGACAATCAGAATATTGCAGGTAAAACTTTATTATTTTAATTTTATTTTTATGAACTCCTGCACTGATGCTGTTAAAATTAGGAGGAAGCAATATCTTTTCGTAAAACTTACATGACCAGTGCTGAAGAAACAAAATCAGTTGAGTTTGTGGATGACTTAAAACCAATTCCCATGGAAACTCCGCCTCTGGTTGCTTCAGAAATATCTGATGGTCTACATTTGAGCCCAAAGGAGGAAATTTTTGTTAAAGATGAAAATCTACAAATGCTACGAAACAACCAATTTGTGAAGAGGCTTGTTGAAGAAGCTCGCTCAATTGACCAAAGGACTATTCAAGAATTAGCAAAAGAAGTAAAACGCCTTTCTCGATTGCTTCCATCGGATTTTGTAGACCAAGATGATAATAATATTAATGAGGATATTAATCATTCAATATCTGTGGGGAGTAATTCTTCCTGTGTTGAAACTACATCTTCGAGAGTATCAGAAGTTGAAACTGTTGATTCTGCATCAATTGCAATTCACCAGCCAGACGATGCGATGACTGAAAAGGATCTAAATACTTGGATATCACGTTGCTGGAGGATCTTAAGATTGGTCACAATGACTCTTGGTTTCTTTTGTTTGATGCTTATATTGCTGATTGAGGTTGTTCCTTCATTTTTGATGACTGAATAATATACTTTCAGTAGAATTTGTAAATTTGTATTTCAGTCTGGGATAAAGATAAACCTTAAATTATGTACAAAATTTAATATAAATATTGTCGAAAGCAATGGCATGTTAAATCAATAAATTTTCCTGAGTCGCTCATTTTCATCTCTCAACTCTTTATTTGCAATGAGCAATTCTTTGAGTTGCAAAGATAATTCTCGAACAAGATGTGCTGTATCATCCTAAGGGAATAAAGCAATTTGTTAATACTTATGAAAATAAAATAGTAACAACTAACTTTTGCAATGGAAAATTGCCGAACTTGTTCTCGAATTATCTCTTGCACCTCGCGGTGAATATCGTATTTTAATAATTCAAGTGATTCTTCAAGATCCTTTGATGTGATAGGTCTGATAGCTTGCCGCAATGCAGAAAATTCATTTTTCAACGGGGAATAACTTTTTTCCAACAATACTTCTTCATCTCGCATATAATCCCTATGGTTAGAGCTACTAGGTGCTCCAATCAAATCCACTGGGGATGATGTATTGTAACCAGCAGCATTGTAAATTTCCTTTGCTCGGGCCTCATATTTACTTGCAAAGGATTCTTTGATGGATTGCACATGATCGGTATTGGGCCTTTGAGATTGTGATGGAGAATTGGCGGGAACCAAATCACCTACTTTGCTTTGATCTGAGCCACTTACTGCATTTACTTGTTTCTCAATTTGCATTATTTCGTTTCTAAACTGTATCTCCTCTGATGGTCGCATGGTGAATACCTTACTATCATCATTGACAGAAGGCAAGGTGGCAAGATGAGATGAGGAAGAAGGTAATTTCTCGCTACGGCTAATCTCAGATATGGACAGATCATCCATGGTGAGATCTTTGGTCAATCCGTAGCGATTGCGTGATGGAGCCAGCGAAGCCCGAGGACTCTCCAATACTGCGAGAGGTTTCAATGACTTTTCGGAGCCACTTACCACGTAATTTGATTTGGCAACCACAATCTCTTGATTAGTACCAAGGAAGGTGTGGCCATTTTGCAATGAGCTATTCTTCCCAAGGCTAACTTTCTGAGTCTTCGGTAACGTTGAATGCATTGCACCAGTAGCAACTCCCACTGGATCAGAAAGAGTTGCCTTCGCTTCATCGAAAACAGAAGAATGACGATAAGCAATTTCATCTGGTATGATCTTGAGTTGATTTTGATCAGATGGTCCTGTATGTGTACTCGTTGTGGATAGTCTACTTGGAGTCGAAGATCTGGACATATCAGCTGACTTCTCGCTTGGTGGGGTCGGAGCCTTGCTATTCAAGCTGATGATTGTAGTCGCTGGAGTAATATGATTCATTCTCCGCGCGACATCGTCTTCAGCAGAATTAGCTCGAGTGTGTCTACTGCTAGACTCCGACATCAAATCTGATCGTTGAGGCTGGGGTTGCGCGCCGTATCGTGGCACTTGATATGACAGAGCATTTACAGCATGAGGACCATGTCCATCAACTTTTGCAATGGGTGCAGATGTTTTTCTCCAATCGTAAAGCAAAATATTCCCCGTTGCGGTGCCAACAGCAACACTGTATCCGTTCTCATGAAGCGTCACGCTTGTTAGTTTCTCTTGCACATCCACAACTTCTGCGATTGTATTTGCTGGTTCTGAAGTGTTTATCAAATACAACTTCTCATCCATTCCCACAGTAGCGAGAAGTCGAGGATTGCGTGGCGACCAGGATAATCCAGACAATTTAGTGGAGTGGTGACGTTGCTTTCGAAGCACTGAACCAGTGTTTGAATCCCAAATACGCATTGTTCCATCTCCATATCCGATTGCTAGTGATGTTCCAAGATACGATAGTTGCATGCACTGGGCTGACATGTGAGATGATAAGTGCGATGCAGAAGGATCTATTAAATCTTGCATAGATTTTTCAGGAGACTTGTAACTCCAAAGCTTGACAATACCGACATCGTCAACTGCGTACACACTGCCCGATGTAGTGAACGATAAAGCGGTGATGGGATTTCTGTGACCGATGAAAAGCGCTTTGATTTGCTTGGTTTTTAGATCCCACAATTGAATGGGACTTCCGATCGATGAGGCAAGAAACTTTGAATTGTGTGCAAATGCTAATGCGCGGATGCTGGAAGACGAATGCAGCGATTCAGCGAGAGGCAGTGAAGTCAAGAGAGACCCATTTGTCACTTGAATCAAATCTATCTTCGCATCTCTTCCTCCAACTGCAACTACTTGGTTACTGTGGTTCCAAGCAAGGCAATTGTAGTGATCGGTGGATTGATATTGATTGGCAATCTTGGGGTGATCGCCAGGATTTGTGGAATCCCATGACCAAATCTTCAAGCTCGTAGATGCAGAAGCTAAAAGAGGAGGGGAATTTGACAGTGAAGAGAAGGACATTATTTTGCAATAGATAACATGGAAAATTTGCTGTCTGATTCTGGATTCGTTGAGGCTGAGCAAAGTAACACGGAATCTGAAGTCCCAAATATTGGTATTCCATGCAAAATAGTATTTGGTATTGTTTCAAGTACAATACACTACACTATACAATAAAAGCCATATCGGTGTAGATTTGAATTGCTTCGTCTGCACATTCTTTTTGTAATCTACGTCTCCTAAATAAGCAACTTCTTGATCATTGCTGCGGCGCATTGTTGGAAAGTTGGATACCAGATATAGCAGGGCATCTATTGAAATTAATTATTGGACATATTAGGAGAATATGAACTAATATGGAAGAACTAAACAGTCCTATATAGCTACCAATACGATATCAAAGAAAAAAATACCGGTAGTGCAGGCAAGTCGTGCACTATTATACTTAGTTGAAAATTGGAAGTACTGTTGTATAAATTAAACGTTGTGGAATTTGCTCTTATGTGCTGATAGAGTTGATTTAGAGAAATGAGGTGATTAAACACACATACATATATGCATCACGAGGTGACGAATTTATTGCAGTATCTTTTTGAACCAAAAGAAAAGGCAGATAGAGGAAGCACTCGAAAATGCGATTCTGGTGAAGGATAAAAATGCTTCCAAAATCTGCGAGTCAATGCGTTATTCCCTGTTGGCAGGAGGAAAGCGTATTCGTCCAATATTGTGCCTAGCAGCTTGTGAAATGTTTGGAGGATCCAACGAGATTGCGATGCCAACAGCCATTGCATTGGAAATGATTCATACAATGAGCTTGATCCATGATGATCTTCCTTGTATGGATAATGATGTTTTACGAAGGGGGAAACCAACCAACCATGTAGTATTTGGAGAAGACATTGCTATTCTCGCGGGCGATGCACTTTTGTCGTCATCATTTGAATATGTTGCGACGCACACGAAGGGCGTTCAAGCTGAACGGATACTTGAGGTGATTAAACGATTAGGTGTGAGCGTCGGGCCCTATGGTTTAGCTGGTGGTCAAGCAATGGATTTGGAGTGCGAAGATAAGGTCGAGGTTACCCTCGATGATGTTGTGTGGATTCACATGCATAAAACTGCTGCTCTATTGAAAGTATCTGTTGCTGCTGGAGCTGTTTTAGCAGGTGCATCAGTGGAAGACATCGAACGTTGTGAAGTATTTGCCGAGAAAATCGGTCTTGCTTTCCAAAGTAAGTAATATCACAACATTAATTGATTTTAAAGGATGACTTTATTTGCCCTTTTAGTTGCAGACGATATTTTAGATGTAATTAGTTCAACTGAGGCATTGGGGAAAACTGCCGGCAAAGATCAAAGTGTGAATAAGACCACGTACGTTCGCTTACTTGGTCTGGAGAGGAGCAAACTCGAAGCTGACCGCTTAATACAAGAGGCGAAGCAAGCTTTGTCTAAATTTGGCGACAAAGCAGACCCTTTGTATGCAATCGCAGATTTCATTGTGACCAGAACAAGCTGAATAGCATAGTTGTGATTAAATAGGTATTTGTTTTGGAAGGAATATTAATCTGTTCCGGGTATCAATGTAATTGAATCTCAAATGGGTGTGTAAATGATTCTTTATTACTTGTTGCCTTAACATATCGCAATCTTTGTACTATCATTTTCTGCGAAGCTCTTCGAGTTTAGCCACAAGCCATTCGTTTTTGTTACATTCGTCTTGAAAGTCTTTCACTGCCTTGTAGTAGCGACGCTGTTCATCAACCAACTAAAAAAATAAGGAAACCACAGAAATTAATGAGAGCTCAATTCACTTCATTCACCCCTTAGATATTTCTTACACATTGATAGATTTGCTTATGCTCCTCTACTCTATGTTGCTTGTGCTGCAGCGAGGACTCCTGTCTCTTTAGAGACTCCTTCATATTGTTTATTAGTCTTTCTCAAATAATATACAATTTCAACACTCACCTCTACGCCCCGAACGATATTTTCAAACTGCTTAGAATATTCTGCCTTTGATTGAGCAGATTTCATCGCTTCATTGAAATTTTCACTGATGGAGTTCAGCAACTTTATCTGCACGAAAAAGAAATTATCCCGGTCCAAAGCACAAATTTGAGAGACTAACCTCTTTTTGCAAGAAACCCAATGTTGTTTCAAGAGTATTGTAAACATCATAATACTTTCTGGTCTCCTCCAACTTCCACGCACTTTGCTGATATAATTCAACGAATCTTCTTTCATACTGAATCAATTCAGTACGAGTTGGTGTATCATCAATCACGCGAACTGCGCTCGCAACCTCTAAATTTGCTTCTGCTAGCATTTGCCTCAAGCGGTTATACTTCGATAGTACCTTAGCATGCATAGATTCAATATCTTTCTGTTGTTGGTTATCTGCAGTGTCTTCCGATTCTTCTCCATCGAGTTGGATAATCTTTTCAAGATACTCTTGTCTCTTAGCTTTGCAAGAACTCTTAAATTCTGCTTCCTTGGATTTGAGAGACTCATTAAGAGCAATTAAGTTTTTAATAGTTTGTAATTCGGTCTTGTGGCTAGATGACTGCTCCAACTCGATCAATTTGGATTTTTGGCCATGTAGTTGCTCTATGTATTCCTCTTGACCCATCTTGTCTTCTTGCAAAACCTTAAATTTCTCTTTAAGTGTATCAATTTTTATTTTAATTTCTTGCTCTTGAAGCAAAAGCTCATCTTTATGTTTCAAAAGATTTTGCATTTGTCTCGTAAATGCAGCCGCAGCACCCAATCTGCCTGAAGCAAGGTTTTGATCCAATTGCTTTTTAGACTCTTCGAGCTCGGCTTGATATGCTGCAGATGCATTGCTTATTTCATCTGCTCCTAACCCAACAATATTTCCAACTTGGGAGCCACTAACCACTGCTGCCGTGGACTCATCGATCTCTGACATTTGCTTCATGATTTCCGATTCTTCCCGAGATGCTTTTTCTGCGAACAGGATTTCATCACGCTTCGCCTCCTTCGCAGCTCGCGCTAACTGCTTCTCAAAGCCGCTTAATTCATTGACATCCAATTTGGATAAGTCTGCAAGTGCTACATCAATTGCATCAACAACTGGTCCTGTGGAACTATCCCCTCCTACAAGATTTCCAGACTT
>JACCEA011749561.1_pt1 | contig 16218 bp, 15 predicted proteins | sample 7449851 | NCBI WGS metagenome assembly JACCEA01 (sample SAMN15323453, study PRJNA562643) | freshwater metagenome | isolation source: river surface water | place: USA:Blue River Watershed | collected 2017-08-18 | reverse complement strand
GATTGACGGGATTAAAAGGGAAATTACCCAATCGGCTGTTGATGGATACTGGTGCTGGCCATGTCTTATTGGTCGAGGCAAGCGCATCCGATAGCGCACAATTTCAGCTATCGAAGCAACGGTTTAACTTAGGAAAGGGGTTAAATGGACCAATCATCGGTCGCTTGGGAAGAGTGCCCTCACTGGAGATAGGGCCGTGGTCATGGTCGGAAGTTCCTGCTACATTTCCAGATTCGACAGCTCGTAAATCGGCAGATCCCTGGCAGGCTAGTTTGGGCGGTGAATTTTTTCGCCGTTTTACGTTGACCTTTCATTACTTGGATCAGTATGTGGTCATCAAGCCGGTGGGTAGGCAATGGAAAAAGGAATTTGAATATGGGATGTCGGGCCTTGGTTTGCGGGCCATAGGTCCTGATTTCCGAAAGTTTGTGGTGGATAACATTCATCCAGATTCTCCAGCAGATGTCGCTGGTATGCTTCCTGGAGATGAAATTTGGATGATCAATAATAAGCGCGTTGATCAATATAAATTAGGTGATATTTACCGCATGCTGAAAAAAAAGGAGGGTAGTGCGATTGAGCTAATGATTCGCCGCGCGCGCGAATTCAGACTCATTCGATTCCGACTACGCAAATTATTTTAGTGTATAATCAGCTATCACGGGGAAATGGTCCGTATACCGGATGTTTCGCAATGTTCTAAATTGGGTGACTTGCCATTCTGTCGAGCAGAATTGGTTGTCTATCCGAACGAAATATGGGCTGCGATTTAAAGTAAATCCAAAACCCCGCCCGGACTCTTCAAATGAATTTTTCAAGCGTTCCCGTAAGGTACCATAGGCCCACCCGTAAGGTGTTTCATTTAAATCACCCACTAAAATTACGGGGTATAGGCTTTGCTGAATCAAGCGATTGATCTGCGTCATCTCATCCTTATGTTGGATAAATCCCTTGCGTAACGAAGCAACGATTCCGCGCCCCTCACGTTTGGCATCTTCATAATCTTGATCGCGAATCTTGCCGGTCACTTTACCTACGCGAATGCCCATCGACCATAATTGAAGATTGATGACCCGAAATGTATCTCCTTTGGCGACGATGTCGGCCAATAAATAGCCATTGGCGGAATTTCCAAATTGCTTTCCTTCTTGATGAATGATGGGAAATTTTGAAAAGATGGCTAGTCCCATTTTTTCATTGGCATCAAACAACTCTTCCTTTAATGGAATAAATGCATAATGCGGATAATTCTCCTTCATCATATTGATGGACCGATACGCTTTCCGGTCCGCGTGAGAATAAAATTCCTGAAAGCATTTGATATCAGCAGTGTAGTCCAGCATAAACTTTTTCAAGTTTTTTACTTTCTCCTTATTCGCTTCAAAACTATTGGAATACATGCCGTAGACGTTGTAGCTCATGACGCGAATGGCGGATTTGGGCGATTTAACTGATGTATTCCAAGCGAAACTGCGTTGAATAAAACTGTAACCCAGTGCTAATACGAGCAGGGGGAGTAAGGCACGTTTGGCCCGACGGAAAATCCAGTAAACCAATGAGATAAAACAAAGTATTTGCGCGTAAGGCAAGGTCATCATGATAAATCCGGCGAGCCAGTGATCAATGATGAGGGAATAACTTAATAAATAGGTGAGGAGTGTGTAAATACACAAAGGCAAAGTCCCCAGCCAGATGATGGAGGAGATGATTTTCTTGACAACAGGTTCTTCTTGCTTGCGCTTTGTCATGCTCAAAGATACACATTGAAATGCATTTTATAAATTTTGTATTGACCTTTGGGATTTTTCAATTTATTTCCTACTTTTGCAATCCCTTTTAGGGGGAATAGTTTTTAAAACGCATTCAATTTTTAAAATAGCATATTATGGCAAAGGTTTGTCAATTAACTGGAAAGAGAACTCGTGTAGGTAACAACGTATCACACGCGAACAATAAGACAAAACGTAAGTTTTTTCCAAACTTGCAGACAAAGAAGTTTTTCTTAGAGTCTGAAGGCGTTTGGGTTCGTATGAAAGTTTCTGCGAAAGCAATTCGTACGATTAATAAAAACGGTTTCGAGAAAACGTTAATCGCTTCTGCTCGCAAGGGTACTTTGTCGATCTAAATAATATCAAGATTTTTATCGAAATTAGCCTCCTTGAAACCAAGGAGGCTTTTTTTATTTGCTCATGTCACCAGAAGAAATCAATCGCTACCAAAAACAATTAGCCATTCCCGAATGGGATGCGGAAAAGCAAATGCGTCTTAAGAACGCACACGTATTGATTGTGGGCGCCGGAGGATTGGGTGTCGCCGTGATTCCTTATTTGGCAGCGGCAGGCGTGGGTCATTTAACCATCATCGATCATGATCTGGTGGAGTTGAGTAATTTAGGCCGACAAATCATCTACCGCACCGATCAGGTGGGACAATCGAAGGCGGTGTTGGCCAAAGCTTTTGCTGAGTCGCTGAATCCACATGTTTCCGTGGAGGCCATTCAAGCTAAATTTTCGTTGGCTAATCATAGTCTAGTGCAGGATGTTGATGTAGTGATTGACTGCACCGATAATTTTGATACGCGCTATTTGATTAATGATAGTTGCGTGAAATTTGGAAAGGCCTTTGTATATGCTGCTATTCACACCTGGGAGGGTCAATTAGCCGTTTGCAATGCATTTGGGACTGGGCCAACTTACCGTTGTTTGTTTCCTGATGAGCCGAGTGCGGGCGAAATACCGAGCTGTAATGAAGCGGGTGTGCTTGGTTTTTTACCCGGGATGCTTGGTTTAATGCAGGCTAAAGAAGCTATTTTCTATTTAACTGGTATGGATTCCCCTGCCCAAAATAATTTACTTCGCTGGGACTCACGCAGTATGCGGATGCACACATTTCGCATGGAGCGTTCGGCAGATGCGGAGGATCGAATATTCCCTGTTAAATCCGTGGAGGCCATCGAAATTTCGGCTTTGGAAGCTGCTGGCCGACTGCAATCTGGAGAGATTCAGTTTGTGCTCGATGTACGTGAGCCGTTTGAATGGGATGTAGCGAGCCTACCTGGTTCGATTAAAATGCCCATGAATTCCTTGCAAATTGATTTAATTCCCAAAGAAGCAAAAGGTGTGGTGCTTTGTCATCACGGCATGCGTTCCATGTATGTGTTGAAGCATTTACAGGCGCATGGATTCACAAATTTGGTGAATTTAGCTGGAGGTATCGATGCTTGGTCACGGGAAGTGGACAACTCTATACCGCGCTACTAAGAAACGATATCGCCGTATAAGTCGAATTCCTCTGCCTTATTGATTTTTACTTGAACAAAATCACCTTGACGGGCATATTGTTCTGCGGGAATTAAGACCTCATTATCCACTTCTGGGGAGTCATGCTCGGTACGGCCTACAAAGAATCCGCCTTCCTTACGGTCAACCATCACTTTGTACGTTTTTCCAATTTTCGCTTGATTCAATTCTTCCGAAATGCCTTGTTGGAGCGCCATAATCTCATCCGAACGTTCTTGTTTCACTTCCTCAGGTACATTGTCTTCCACATTATACGCGTGGGTATTTTCCTCGTGTGAATAATTAAAGATGCCCAATCGGTCAAAACGCATGCGCTCAACAAACGAATACGTTTCCTCAAAATCGGCCTCCGTTTCACCGGGGTAGCCTGAAATTAAGGTAGTGCGTAAAGCAATACCAGGTACTTTTTCGCGAATGTCTGTGATCAATTGCTCCGTTTTTTCACGGGTGATTCCACGGCGCATGTGTTTCAACATGGCATCGGAACCACTTTGAAGGGGCATATCTAGGTAATTGCAAATATTTTCACGCTCAGCCATGGTTTGCAAAATTTCCATTGGGAAACCTGCTGGATACGCATATTGCAATCGAATCCACTCCACGCCTTGCACGTCGGAAAGACGTTCTAATAACTCTTTTAATTGTCGGCCTGATTTCCCTTCTCCCTTCAAATCCAATCCGTAAAAGGTCAAATCTTGGGCAATTAGTATCAGTTCTTTTGTTCCTTTTTTGGCCAATGAAGTCGCTTCTTTTACCAATTCATCCATGGGGCGCGAAACGTGTCCGCCACGCATTAATGGAATGGCGCAGAAACTGCAAGGACGGTCGCAACCTTCGGCAATTTTTAAATAGGCGTAATGTGCTGGGGTGGTGAGTAAGCGTTCGCCTACGAGCTCGTGTTTGTAATCCGCTTTTAACGCTTTCAATAAACGGGGCAATTCGTTTGTCCCAAAGAAGGAATCCACTAGTGGGATTTCTTTTTCTAAATCATCTTTGTAACGATGTGATAGGCAGCCAGTTACATATAGTTTGTCAATTTTACCAGCTTCTTTGGCATCTGCATAGCGCAAAATGGTATCGATTGATTCTTGTTTAGCATTGTCGATGAATCCACAGGTATTGACCACGACGATGTTAGCGGTATCTTTTTTTGCTTCGTGGGTTACCTCTAATCCATTGCCTCTCAACTGGGTAAATAACACTTCGGAATCGACTAAATTTTTAGAGCAACCGAGTGTAACGATGTTGATGGATGGCTTTGGACTGACTTTGGTTTTCATACGTATGTTGAATAAGCGTGCAATTTACGAATAAATTTGGAGGGTTTCAGCGGAAATATTGAGCGGAGGGATACAAGTGTAGATTTCTTTTTTTAGTATTGTAGTTCAAAAACTTATTTATACTCATGAAAAAATTGATATTATTTTGTGCTTGTATGGCATCGGGTTTGATGGCATTTGGGCAAGGTCTAAACACACTTTCCAAGCAAGAGAAGAAGGCAGGTTTCAAACTATTGTTTGATGGAAAAACATTTGCTGGCTGGCATACCTACGGTAAACCAGGTAAAGTGGGCGCTTCTTGGACGATTATGGATGGTGTTATCGGATTTGATTTAGCGGCTAAAGATGGCGGTGATTTAATCACGGATGCGGAGTTTGTGAATTATGATTTTTCGGTAGATTGGAAAATCTCACCAAACGGAAATAGTGGCATCATCTTCAATGTTACGGAAGATCCTGTTAAATACCACAGTACATACAATACAGGCCCTGAAATGCAGGTTTTAGACGATGCGGGTCATCCAGATGGCAAAATCAACAAGCATAATTCAGGTGATTTATATGATTTGATTAAATCATCAGTTAATGTAACTAAGCCCGTGGGCGAGTGGAATACGGCACGTATTGTCAACAATCGTGGCTTATTGCAATTGTATTTAAATGGATCGAAAGTGGTGGAGACACGTACGGATGATGCGAATTGGAAGGCGATGGTTGCCGGCTCTAAATTCAAAACGATGCCAGGTTTTGGGGTGAATATGCAAGGGCGTATTGCTTTGCAAGATCACGGAAATCCAGTTTGGTACCGAAATATTAAGATTAAGGAATTATAAGAAATAGGGGGCGAAAGCCCCCTATTTTATTTTTACGCGAAGTAAGTTCATGTCGGAGGTGATGAAGAGGTATTTACCATCTGCTCCTCCGAAAGCCACATTTGAATTTGGGTTACCGGTGGCGATGCGCCCCAATAATTTACCTGATGCGTTGATAATCAAAACCCCACCTGGTCCGGTGGTCCACACATTGCCTTTGGCATCTACTTTCATGCCATCGTAGCCACCTCGAATTCCTTGCTTGGCTAATTCAGCCGCGTCGAAAAACAGTTTACCTTCACCTAGATTTCCTGCTTTGTCCACTGGGTATGCCGTGATGAGCGTTGGTCGTTCGGAGGTTCCCACATACAAAATGCTTTCATCAGGATTGAATGCGAGACCGTTCGGTCGGCCTAAGTCCTTAATCTGCAAACTGATTTCTCCTTTGGTATTGATTCGATATACGCCTTGAAAATCGAGTTCTTTGCCGGGTTCTGGTTTGCCACGTCCAGGTAAACCGTAGGGTGGATCAGTGAAATAATAGTCACCGGATTTCTTTTGAACGAGATCATTTGGGCTATTTAGTTGCTTGCCCTCATAGAGGTGCGCTAGTGTTTTTTTCTGCTCTGGATGATTCAGGGGCATTTCGGCAATGCGTCGATCGCCATGTTCACAGGAAACTAAATTCCCTTTTTTATTAATGATCAGGCCATTGGCACCAGGTTCTTGTGAGTACACGCCTGTGCCTGTATATCCGGAAGGTTTCAAGAAAACCTCCAATCCTTTCGCTTCTGACCATTTGTGAATGGTATTTTCAGGGACATCTGTGAAAAGCAAGTAGCCTTCTTTTTTCACCCATACGGGCCCTTCCGACCACGTAAATCCATTTGCCACAATTTCAATTTTGGCTGTTGTATCGATCAAGGCGTCGAGTGCCGCATCGTAGCGGTGAATCTTCCCTATCGTGGGGTATTGCGCCATAGCAGTAAGTCCGAGGGTTAGCAGGCTGAGGGTTGTGAATATTTTTTTCATGAGGCAAAAAAAATGGGCCGAAGCCCATTTCATTAAAGGTTACGTTTTTTGATTTCTTTGACTGCGAAATCTGCCGCTCGTGCAGTCAGTGCCATATAGGTTAGCGACGGATTTACACATGAGGTTGAGGTCATGCAAGCTCCATCTGTAACAAATACGTTCTTCACGGCGTGCATTTGGTTATTGCCATTTAACACGGATGTTTTTGGATCGCGACCCATGCGTGCTGTTCCCATTTCGTGAATGGCCATACCCGGATAAGATCCATTGTCGAATGCGCGAACGTTTTTCAAGCCTGCGCTTTCCAACATTTCTTTGGCATCTTCCATCATATCTTTCCGCATCTTTTTCTCATTCTCTTTGAATTCAGCATCGAAGACAACCACTGGGATTCCCCACTTGTCTTTGGTCGTCGGATCCAAATACATTTTGTTTTCGTGATACGGTAGCGTTTCGCCGAATCCACCTAAGTTCATCATCCATGGACCTGGTTTTGTCATCGCATCTTTGTAATCTGAACCGAAGCTCATGTCATTCACGCCGCGATTCCAGCTGGCACGTGAGCCACCACCTTGGTAACCAAATCCACGTAAATAATCACGCTTATCGTTTCCGATATTCCGGTAACGTGGAATGTAGATACCATTTGCGCGACGGCCAATGTAGTATTTATCTTCATCGCCTTCCCAAGTTCCTGAAGCGCCTACTTTGAAGTGGTGATCCATTAGGTTATGACCTAATTCACCTGAGTCATTGCCTAATCCATTTTGGAAACGAGATGATTTTGAATTTAATAACAACGCAGTGGTTGCTACGGTAGAACCGCAAACAAAAATAATTTTTGCGTAGTATTCACGAACATCTTTAGTAACGGTGTCGATCACACGTACACCGGTTGCTTTTTGCTTAGCGTTATCGAACAAAATTTCAGAAACCACTGAATCTGGACGTAACGTCAACAAACCTGTCTTAGCTGCTGGTGGCAACGTGCATGATTGCGTACTAAAATAAGCACCATAAGGGCAACCTAGTCTACATTTATTACGGTATTGGCACGCTGAACGGCCAATCTTCAATTGTGCTTCTTTGGCCTCAGATAAGTTGGCCACCCGACCAATCGTCATGTTACGACCCGGGAAATTCTTTTCGATGCGCTTACGCACTTCTTTTTCCACACAGTACATGTCCATAGGTTTCAAGAATTCCGAATCCGGCAATTGCGGTAATCCCAATGCTTCACCTGAAATACCTACGTGTTTCTCTACGTATGAATACCATGGTGCGATGTCTTTGTAGCGAATTGGCCAGTCAACGGCGATGCCGTCTTTTAAATTTGCTTCAAAATCAATGTCTGATAAACGATAGGTTTGGCGGCCCCACATGATGGATTTTCCACCTACGATATCGGGACGGAACCAGTCGAAACGCTTTACTTCTTTGTACATCGAGTCAGCGTCGTTCATCCAATATTTCTCTGTCATCTCGTTGTACGGATAATCACGAGAAAGTTTTGGGTGCGAAGCCTTCTGCTCGTTGGTCAGTAAGCCATTGTATTTAAAATCCCAAGGATCTTTGTAGCTCGGTTCATAGGCGGTTACGTGGTCGAATTTCTTGCCTTTTTCAAGAACAAGTACCCGCATGCCTTTTTCAGTTAATTCTTTGGCGGCATAACCACCGGAAACTCCAGATCCCACCACGATGGCGTCATAGGTCATGGATTTGATTGCGTCAATATTCAGATTCATAGTGCCCAGGTTTTTTGAGTTGGAGATAATGGCATGCAGCCTTCAAATTTACCTGGTATCGACAGGTAGTCTAATGCTTTGGTTGCACCGATTTCAGACGTAAAATAGCCTGTGGTAGTCAATTCCTTCATCATGAAGAAGAAGGTCGGTTGGCCTTTTGAGCTTTTGCGTGCGGCATCGGATTCTAACATGCAAGTGGTTAATGCGTCTTTGCGTTGCGTTAAGGATGCATCTACGAAGCCTTTACCGAATCGCGTTTGGCAGTCGGCGTCCAATTTCGCCAACCCAGCCGCGAATGTTTTTTGGCTAGCTTCTGGATAACAATCTTGAACCACACGCAAGACAAATTTTTCTACGCCTGCCGCTTTGGCACCTGGTGTATCGGTTGTTGGAATGATTACATCGGCGATTTCAGCCACTAATGATTCTTGTGAAGCTGAGAATTGCACGAAGGTGGGATGCGATTTTTGTCCCTGAATGCCGGCCATGGCGGGGGCGGAAATCATGCCGCCCATGAGGATGGCTACCCGCTGGATGGCTTCTCTTCTGTTTACGTTCATAGTTAATTGGATTTTACGTCTCAAATATAGGATATTTTTTAACGTTGCCAAACAGCTATGAGTTCCGTAGCTTTGCCAAACCTTACAGGATTGGCAAAGCTCAGTTCAATAGAGAAACGAAATTTATCGTATGTTCCTTGTATCAGTAAACGCATTATCTCAACAAATTCAGCAGGCCATTGCCGCAAATTATCCTTCCACGGAAGCTAAGGCCATTTCACATGCGTATTTGAACATGAAGTGTGGGGTAAATACCTTGGATATTTTGATGGAAAAAACGATCGAGGAGCCGGCCGACTTTACAGCTGATTTGGCACGACTTGCCGCCGGCGTACCCCTACAATACGTGACAGGGAAATCCTATTTTTACGATCGATTGTTTTCCTTGAATTATGCTACACTGATTCCTCGGCCAGAGACAGAAGAGCTGGTTAGTCAGGTATTGAACATTATAGGCTCCGATTCTAGAGATGTTTTAGATATAGGTACCGGTTCCGGTTGTATTGCGATTTCACTAGCCTTAGAAGCACCCCAATCCCAGGTCAGCGCATGGGATGTGGCTGCAGAAGCAATTACGAAAGCACAAGAAAATGCCAATCAGCTAGGTGCCCAAGTCACATTCAAGCAACAAGATGTTTTTGCTTGGGAAACAGATACAAAAACGTGGGACATCATTGTTTCAAATCCGCCTTATGTGTTAGACACCGAAAAGGCAGAAATGGAAGCTCACGTCCTAGATCACGAGCCGCATTTGGCCTTGTTTGTTCCGGATGAAGATCCCCTCAAATTTTATCGGGTGATTGGCGACATGGCTCAGGCGCGATTGAAGCCCGGAGGATATCTTTGTTTTGAAATCAACCGAGCATTTGGTGCACATAACGTTGCCATGGCGGAAGCACAAGGATTTGAGAACATCCAACTTTTAAAAGATTTCCATGGCAACGATCGCATGCTTATTGCGCAGCGATCGTCTCATTAATAACAATCAAAAACGCGAAATCTTTGGCAATATCCTTGAAGCGTTTGTAACGTCCCGAGGCGCCACCGTGACCGGCCGACATATCACAGTCGAGCAATAAGATCTTGTCATCGGTTTTTAACTTACGCAGTTTGGCGACCCATTTGGCAGGTTCCCAATATTGAACTTGGGAATCATGTAAACCCGTAGTGACAAATACATGCGGGTAATTTTGCGCTTTCACATTGTCGTAGGGCGAATATGATTTCATGTAATGATAATGTTCCTCGTTTTTCGGATTTCCCCATTCTTCCCATTCGCCAGTCGTCAACGGGATCGTTTCGTCCAACATGGTCGTGACCACATCCACAAACGGTACCGCTGCAATCACGCCCGCGAATAACTCAGGGGCCATATTGATGATGCCTCCCATCAGCATCCCTCCGGCAGATCCGCCTTGGGCAAATAAGCGACGCTCATCTACTTTACCAATGCTAACCAAATGCTTTCCACAATCGATGAAGTCAGTGAACGTATTCATTTTACGCATCATTTTTCCATCTTCATACCAGTGGCGCCCCATTTCCTGCCCGCCGCGAATGTGCGCAATCGCGAACGCAAATCCACGATCCAATAAGGATAAACGACTGGAAGAAAAATAAGGATCCATGCTGTAACCATATGAACCGTAAGCATACAGTAGGAGGGGACCTTTTTGGTGTCCTTTTTTATAGACCAACGAAATGGGCACTTTTACCCCGTCACGCGCGGTGGCCCAGAGGCGCTCCGACTGGTATTCGTTTTTGTCAAATCCACCAAGAACCCGGTCTTCCTTCAATAAGGTTGACTTTTTCGTGGCACCATCATATTCCAAAACCGAATTTGGACAGGTTAAAGACGTATAATTATAGCGAAGGGTATGACTTGAATAATGTGCATTTATGCCATTGTTGACTTGAAAAACGTCCTCATCCATCCGAATGAATTCATTGGAATCGCCTTGAATCAATTGAATTTGCGAGAGTCCATTCGTTTTTACTTCTAAGGCAATCCACGCGGTCGTCGCATCAAAATCCTCTAGGAACACATCGGGGCGATGGGCAATCACGGTTTGCCAATGCGACTTATCGGTGGGGCCATCTACTGGGCAAGCCATTAATTGAAAATTGGTCGCCTCTTGAAAATTTGTTCGAATCAAAAAACGATCCGCTTGGTGTTCAATAAAATATTCTAATCCACGTTCGCCGGGTTGAAATACTTCGAAAGTCCCCGTGGGATTATCTGTCTTTAAAATTCGGTATTCAGAATAAACGCCTTGTTGGCTCGACACCGAAAATACATATTCCTTTGACTTGCTCCGGCTCAGCCCCATGTAACATTCCTCGTTCTTTTCCTCATAAACGAGCACGTCAAGCGAAGAATCTGTGCCTATTTCATGGCGGAGTACCTTAGAGGCTAATAAAGTTTGTGGGTCGCGTAACAGGTAGAAAAAGTATTTTGAATCTGCTGACCACGCATAGGATCCACCTTCGGTATTTTCAATCTTGTCTGCGAGTAATTCCCCCGTCAACATGTTTTTAAAATAAACCGTATAATTACGCCGACTCACCGTATCGGTGGCATAAGCCAAAATTTGTTCATTATCGGATAATGCCAAACCGCCTACGGCGAAATAGGCTTCGTCTTTGCCTAGCTGGTTCCCATGCAAAAGGATTTCTTCCGGCGCATCGAGGCTACCTTTTTTCCGGCAATACAATGGGTATTCGCCACCGGTTTCATAGCGGTGATAGAACCAATCTTTGCCATTGAAGTATGGAACTGATTGCTCATCGGCAACCATCCTTCCCTTCATTTCCTCAAATAACTCGATTTGTAGCGCTTCGGTAGGCTTGAGTACGCGTTCGGTATACGCGTTCTCTTGCGTGAGGTAGTCGATGACGGCTTGATTTTCAGGATTATTTAGCCAAAAATAGGGGTCTTGTCGGCAGTCACCATGTATCGTTAATGCGTGCGGAATTTCTGTTGCTTGCGGAGGATTGGGAATATTTTTTAACATGGGCACAAGATAAAAATAAAATAATGGAGGGAAAAGGAACGTTTATCCTTGAAAAAGCATTTTGATGGAAAAATTCGCAAGGGAAATGTATTTATGCATACCTTTGCGAGGACAAAAAAACCTTAAATTTTAAAACAATGAATAAGAAAATTTGGATTGGTTTAGGCGTAGTTGCTTTGGTGATTTTTTGGGGGATTGGATCGAGAAATAGCATGGCCACGAGTGATCAGGAAGTAAAGGCTTCATGGGCTAACGTAGAGAGTGCTTATCAAAGACGTTCGGATTTAATCCCGAATTTAGTCAAAACGGTACAAGGTGTAGCTAATTTCGAAAAGTCGACATTAACAGCAGTGATTCAGGCGCGTGCTTCGGCGACGCAAATGAAATTAGATGCGAAGGACTTGAGTCCGGAGAATATGCAAAAATATCAAGCAGCTCAATCTTCTTTAGGAGGTGCTTTATCTCGTTTGATGGTTGTAGCGGAGAATTATCCTCAATTACGGGCAACGGAGAATTTCTCTGAATTGCAAGCGCAGTTAGAGGGTACTGAAAACCGCATCAAAGAAGAGCGTGACCGCTTTAATTCGTCGGTGAAAAACTACAACTCGTTAATCGTTACCTTCCCGAATAGCCTAATTGCTTCCTTCTCAGGTTTTGCTGAGAAAGGTTTCTTCCAAGCAGAAGCAGGTGCTGAAAAAGCGCCGGAAGTAAATTTTGACGAGAAGAAATAAGATGCAATTAAGCGCAGCGCACGAAGCAGAAATTATTCAAGCGATTCAGGAGGCCGAAAAAAAGACCTCTGGAGAGATTCGTGTGCATGTGGAAAGTCATTGTGAAGGGCACCCGATCGAACGATCGAAGGTGCTCTTTTTTCAATTAGGCATGCACCAGACGGATTTGCAAAATGGAGTTTTGGTGTATTTGGCTGTCAAAGATCGGAAGTTCTCGATCATAGGTGATAAGGGAATAGATGCCAACGTACCTGCTGAATTTTGGGAAACCATTCGGGATGAGATGCGCCCTTTATTAGCTAAATATGAATATGGTTCAGGTCTTGCTTTAGGCGTTCGCCGCATTGGCGAGGCCCTAGCTATTTATTTTCCGTATCAACGGGAAGATGTAAATGAATTGTCGGATGAGCTTTCGTATGGGGAATAGCGTTAGATTAATTATTGGATTTTTATTGGTCTCGCTTAGCCTTTTCGGACAGGAAATTCCTTCGAAACCCTCGGGTTATGTGTTGGATCAAGCGGGTTTACTGCAAGCGAATGAGGTCCAACAATTAGAGCAAAAGCTGCGTGGGTATGCAGATTCAACATCCACTCAATTTGCAGTTGTGCTTGTGCCTACCACAGGTGGCTCTGATCCATACGATTACGCGATGGCTATCGGTAAATCCTGGGGAGTAGGTCAAAAAGACAAGAATAATGGTGTCGTGATTTTAGTTTCCATGGACAATCGAAAGATTCGGATTGTGACAGGACGCGGCATCGAAGATGTCTTGCCAGACGCTACTTGTAAGCGGATTATCAACCGAATTCTTAAGCCTAAATTTAAGCGCGGTGATTATTATGGTGGTTTAGATATGGCCACAACTGAAATGATGCAACGCGCTTCGGGTCAATTTCAATCGGATGGGACGGATGATCCCGAGGGTATACCTGTAGTATTAATCGTCGTACTGGTATTCATTATTATTTCAATCATCAACGCCTATAAAAATCGCGGTGGTGGATCAGGCCCTGGATCGCGCGGAGGCGGAATGTTTTTCCCACCCGTATTTTTTGGTGGTGGAGGCTTTGATCGGGGTGGCTCATCAGGTGGAGGCGGATTTGATTTTGGCGGATTTGGAGGCGGAGATTTCGGTGGTGGTGGTGCCGGTGGGGATTTTTAAATAATGCGTATCTTTACGCAAAATTAGATTCATTTGAAAGATATTATCCAGGCAAACCTTCAGGAAGCCCAACACGTCTTAGATCAATTTTTTAGCAACCCAGCTAAAATTCAATCCATCGAAAAAGCAGCACAATGTTTAGTTGGCGCACTCCAGCAAGGCAAAAAAATCATTGCCTGTGGAAATGGAGGCAGCCATTGCGATGCGATGCATTTCGCGGAGGAGTTGTCGGGCCGTTACCGGGAAAACCGACCAGCTTTAGCTGCGTTGGCTATTTCGGATCCATCGCATATCTCTTGCGTGAGCAATGATTTTGGATATAATTATGTGTTCTCTCGGTTTATTGAGGGATTGGGAAATGCGGGTGATGTGCTATTTGGACTGTCAACAAGCGGGAATTCGGCGAACATCATTGAAGCCGTCAAAGCCGCGCAAGCCAAAGGTATGGCGGTCGTTTTATTAACTGGAAAAGATGGGGGGCAGTTGGCCTCCTTCGAAAATGTCTTCGAAATTCGTGTGGACCATTTTGGTTACGCAGATCGTATTCAAGAGATTCATATTAAAGTGATTCATATTCTGATTCAATTGATTGAAAAGGAAATGAATTTTTAGACGTTGGACGCTAGACGTCAGACGTTAGAAGTATTAAATTTTTACATATGATTTTACATGTTTCACTTGGTCTAACGTCCAGCGTCCAACGTCTAAAGTCTAATTTATTTCATATGATTTTACATGTTTCACTTGGTCTAACGTCCAGCGTCCAACGTCTAAAGTCTTAAAAAAAACATTTTGACATTCAAAGAACTTGGCTTAGCCGAACGATTATTAGAAGGGATTGATTCCATGGGCTACAAGACGGCGACACCGGTGCAAGAGCAGGTGATGAAGCCAATTTTAGCAGGGAAAGACGTCCTAGCCTCGGCGCAGACAGGTACTGGAAAAACGGCAGCGTTTTTGTTGCCAATCATCCATAAGATATTAACCGAAGAACATTCGGAAGATCACATCAATGCCTTGATTATTGTGCCTACCCGAGAACTTGCCGTGCAAATTGCCGGTAACATGGAAGGTTTGGGCTACTTTACGAACGTTAGCTGCATGCCGGTTTATGGTGGCGGTGACGGTAATTCGTTTACGACTGAAAAGACGGCATTAACTTCGGGGGTCGACCTCGTAGTTTGTACCCCCGGTCGCATGATCGCCCATTTAAACATGGGTTATGTAGATCTATCGCATGTGAAATACTTAGTACTAGATGAGGCAGACCGCATGCTCGACATGGGTTTTCATGATGACCTGATGAAGATCACGGGCCACCTACCCAAGGTGCGTCAAAATCTCTTGTTCTCTGCGACCATGCCGCCGAAGATGCGCGATCTTGCTCGGAAACTGATGGAAGATCCTGTAGAAGTAAATATCGCCGTTTCCAAACCCCCGGAGGCTATTGTCCAGGAAGCGTTTGTGGTCTATGAAAAGCAAAAAAGTCCTTTGGTGAAGTATTTATTGAAACGCCAGGATTATACCCGTGTGATTGTCTTCTGTTCCCGGAAACAGAATGTGAAGTCCTTGACGTCCGACTTGAAGCGTGCGCGTTTCTCGGTGGAAGAAATTCACTCCGATTTAGAGCAAGATGTGCGCGAGCAAGTATTGCAAGATTTCCGAAATAAGAAAACGAAGATTTTAGTAGCCACCGATATTTTAAGTCGGGGAATCGATATCGATGAAATCGAATTAGTTATCAATTACGATGTGCCGAATGACGGGGAAGATTACATTCACCGGATAGGTCGTACGGCCCGTGCCCAAACGAAGGGAACTGCATACACGTTAATTACGGAATCGGAACAACGGAAATTTGCGACAATCGAGCGCTTATTAGAAAAAGAGGTAACTAAATCACCCGTACCCGAAGAATTCGGACCCGTACCTGAATATAGTCCAGAAACGAAAAAGCCAGCTTTCTCAGGAGGAGGATTCAAAAAAGGAGGCAAGAAAAAACCTTGGCGTAAAAAGGATTAGTATTCCCCGCCTTCTTCATCACTGCCAACTAGCGATTCCACTAAACGACCGAATATCGATTTGATCGATGGTGGTTTTTGTTTCGTTGAATTACCATTGGTTTGGATATAATCCGTTTGAGAACTTGTCTCAGGTGCCGCATCATCCGTATTTTCTAATTGGTCGAAATATACTTGGACGAGTCCCACGGACGTAGCATACGATGGATCTTTGATTTCGTCAGATGCGGTTGCATTTGGAATGCCCACGCGCGTCTCTAACTCCGTTACTTTTTGGAATAATTCATCGATGTAAGGCAAGGTTGCGCCACCGCCACATAGGACGATTCCGCCACGCAATGCCGTAACATTCGTTGTTTTTTGAATTTCTGCCATGACAACAGCAGCTAATTCCTTCATGCGCTCCTCGATAATGATCGCCAAATTCCGAACGGAAACCGGTGTAGGTTTACGGCCAGCCATTCCAGGAATCATGACAACTTCATTGATTTCAATCAATTTTTGAAGTGCTGAACCGAAATTTACTTTCAAGGCTTCTGCGTGCTCTAAAGTCACATCGAG
>JACCEA010912819.1_pt1 | contig 16222 bp, 16 predicted proteins | sample 7449851 | NCBI WGS metagenome assembly JACCEA01 (sample SAMN15323453, study PRJNA562643) | freshwater metagenome | isolation source: river surface water | place: USA:Blue River Watershed | collected 2017-08-18 | reverse complement strand
GCGGTCTGGACGGGACTCGAACCCGCGACCCCATGCGTGACAGGCATGTATTCTAACCAACTGAACTACCAAACCAATTTTCTTCGTAACCTATCAGCTTCAGCTGAATTCAGAAATTGTGTAATGCTTTACGTTAAAAGCGTGTGCAAAATTAAGACAATTATTCATTTTGACAATACTTTTTGAGAAAAAAATCGAAAAAAATCGAAAAGCTCAATTCATACATATTATAATTCTCTCTAAATCAATAGTTCTGAGAGAATAAAAAATCATTAGATCTCTATAATTTTGTGTTTGATAGCGTATAAAACTAAGCCAACATTATTCTGTGCGCCAACTTTTTCCATCATGCGCGTTTTGTGCTTTTCTATCGTACGAATACTCTTGCACATCGTGTCAGCAATCTGCTGATTTGTTTGCTCTTTCGAAATTAAGTTCAAGATTTTAATCTCATCGTGTGAAAAATCGACACTACTTGAAACAAAAGCTGGGTGAATTTTTCCGCGTTGCATCAAATTATTAATGAAGACTTTCGAAACGCGATCATTCAAATAATAGTTATTTGCTAAAACACCATGAATCGCTTGCTCGATTTCCTGCAAATCATCGTCCTTCGATAAATAACCGTTCGCACCATTCTCAATCGCTGCTTCAACAAACTCTTCGTCGTCGTACATCGAAAGAATAATAACACGCACTGCAGGGAATTTCTTACGAATCGCCTGAGCTGTTTCAATTCCACCCATCAATGGCATACTGTAATCAAGAATCACAATATCGGGACAATTAACTGCCATTTTATCCAGCAATTCACTTCCGTTTTCTGCATCAATGATAACTTCCATTCCTTGAAAGCTATTTAGAAGCATGATCAATCCTTTTCTGAAAATTGCCTGGTCTTCTGCTAGACCAATTTTAATTGTACTCATGGTTTCATCAATGTTATCGTCACTTTTGTTCCTCTCGGTTCAAGAAGTGAATAATCAATTTTTGCGCGCACCTGTTGAATACGCGAAGTAATATTTTTCAAACCTAATGAATCTGATTTAGATAAATGCGTTTCTGCTGGAATAAATCCTGTTCCATTATCTTTAAGTTCAATAATCATCTTCTTATTATCATGCAAAATATTCAATTCTACCTTTGTCGCTTTTGCATATTTGAGAATGTTATTGATCAATTCCTGTACAATACGATACAAGGATAATTCAATCGACTTGTCAAGTATAAATGGTAATTCAACTTGCTGTTTTGTTTCTATTAAGACATTGCTTGACTCCTGAAAACGCTTTACCAAGTGAACAATTGCCTGCTGGAATCCCAATTCATCTAAAACCGATGGCATCAATTCATTAGATAAGCGTCGAACATTCTTACTAATTGTCAATAAATCATCATTTAATTTCTCCCGCGTTTCATCTTTCAATTCCATGTAGATCAAACTCATTTTAACAGCGTTCACAGAAGAACCAATTTCATCGTGTAACTCTTGAGCAATGCGTTTTTGTTCAAGTTCTTTCGTTGTCAAAACGGCATCCATCAACAAACGCTGCGTTTCCATCTCCATTTCAGCAATTTGGGTCTTTTTCTTAAAAATACGACGTTGGTAGATGACAATAAATACAATTACCATTACCGCTAGCATAACCATACCAGCAGTTCCCAAGGTCATCATAAAGACGATTTCGCTGTCGTTTAATTTCATACCAAAGACGATTTTTCTGATTTAACTTTTCGATTCTGATAAGCCTCAATCGATAATCCAATGCATACGAGTACATTGAAAACGATGGTCATAGAGGAAAAGAAATCATCTAGGTAGATGAATTTTTCTTTTGGTATTTTATACATTAAAAAATTAATAAACAAACCTAAAATTAGTGTACCTGAATAATAAATCAATAATGCAGAATTAATCCAAAAATGGGGATGCCGTTCAATGTACAAAACCTCACCTTTTTCGTAAATTTCATAAAAGAACAAGAATGAAAAAAGTATTACTATTAAACTGTATACAAAACCGATATTTGAAGGATAAACTGCAAATGATTCATAAAGTACTGTGTCAAAAACTGCGAAAATCAAATAGCCTATATAAAGGAAAATTACCATCCTTCTAAAGAATAACTTTTCGAAAAGATAGTAGAAATATATTGTGAAAACACTTATTTCTAAATGAGCAAGAACATGTTTCAAATACATGTTGTTTTTATGCTGATAAGCATCATGATTCATCCATAAGACCAAAAATGGCAAGATAACGAGGTATATGGAAAGCCATTTGGTAGACCGTGAATAACGCACAAAGAAAATGAGGGCCAGCAAAAGACTGACCCAATTAAAACTCTCTGAAAAATAATTAAAAGTACTTCCCAAAAAAAATTAGTTATCAGAATTCAATTCATTTCTTTCACTACATCTAATAGGGCATTTAATTCCTCTATCAGCCACGACACTCAAAAGATCATTCTCATCTGCATCTACCCCTACTAGTACAAGTGTATTTTTTCCATCATCATCAATAGCAAAGTAAAAACGAATTCCTACACAATCCGCTTGTCCCAATAATTGATTCAAAGTGTCTCTACCATAAGTAACAGCATTGCCATTTAAATTGGTTCTTCTCCATTCTTTTGTCATCGCAGCACCTTCTGCTAGGGTGATGATTTCCCCTTCTGTTCCATTAAAAGCCATAATAATCGTGGTTTACAAGTTTATAGTCGTGAATGTATAAATTTTTTTGACGAATCTGCACGGAAAAAATCAAATCAATTTAAAAGCGATTAATTATCAGCAAGTAAGCATTTAAAATTGCGGGTTTTCCGCACAGTGCATTCGGTTTTCCGCACATCAAAGTGCGGATGTCCGCACTCTAAAATACGGACTTCCGCACTCAAAATAGGGGGTTTTCCCTCTTTTTTATGCGGAAACTACCCTCTACATTTGTAGTGTTCGAATCGCTCAAAATAAATCCAACCTTTATTTCGCGTTTTAAACTTTTGAAGAAATGGTTTTTAGTTAACAAAACTTCCTTACCCGAAGTTCACCATAAAATTACCTCTTCTACAATTAGCTGATTTAAGTCCTTCGAATATTCGGAGGACTTTTTTATGCGATAAAACGAAGCTACCTTCGTATTTCACTCTTGCAATATGCGGTAAACCGCACAAAAAAACGGGTAGTTCCCCTCTTTTTTCGTTGACTTGAAGGTCATAGCTTTGTAGAAAATTGATAGCCATGAATCAAGCAAATTACAAACAGACAAAAATGGATCTTTCAAATCAATTGAAAGTAAATGAATGGTGTGCGAAATTGAATTGCAATGAACAAGTGCTTCATTATTGCGTCAGTCATGTAGGAAAATCATTGTCTTCTGTAGAAGCTTTTTTACAGATGAACCGCGACTGGTTGAGTTATCGCTTTTCAACAAACAATTAATCTATAAAATGATGATGGTTGCCATGAATACTATTTGCTGGAAGGAATTTGACCGTAAAAAGCAAATCGAAGGAGGTGATGTTCGCTACTTTTCATTCAATGAATGGGAAATCGACTTTCTAGTTGAGAAAATACGCGAAACAAATCCTGAATATTCTGAAATCAGAATCCTCCGAGCTATATTATCGTGTTGCGAAACAATTCCGGCACCTCATCCTAAAAATGAATTTTACGAATACGTACTTCAAAAACTGATCAACTTTAACTAACTCGCAAACCACCTAAAAGCAGACCTAACCTGACCGCTTTTTAACAATCTAAGCTAACCACTATTCATTTATTTCCATGGATTCACACACTAATCCATGGAATTAACCCTTTTTCACAAAATATTCACACGTAATTTCGTAAAAGGTGCCTATTTTTGGAGTATTCAATATTGTGCCTCTGATGAAATTATTTTTAAGCTTAATCGTGTGTTTCGTAGTTGGAAATGTTTATTCGCAAGATTTCAAACATTTTTACCGTGAAAATTACAACAAACTATTCCCAAACAACAAAACGATTCAACTTGAAAAGTTAACGCATCAAAATGATAGTTTAAAACACTTGTCAGACAGCCTGAAAAACGAACAAGCGGTTGCTCTCGAAAAAATCAACACCTTAAAACGTGATGTGATTGACTTAAAAACGGAATTGCATGCGGAACAAGAAAAGCTAAAAGCCGCATCTTCAAGCGGGAGCTCAGAAGTCCTAATTCTAAGAGATTCAATCACCAAATTAACCTTCCCTCTTGTTCAGGTACGTGAAGAATTAATCACGAAAAAAGGTATTCAGGACCCAACATTGCTAAACACCTTCCATTGGCGTCATTACAAATTAATTGAAACTGGCAATCCAGATTACAAAGGTCGTTACACGTGGACAACCGAGATATTCAAACAAATTGGAGACAGTTCAGTAAAAATTAGCAATGCCGATTTATTCAAGAAAGAAAAAATTGAAGAGCTTGAAAAAATGATCAACGACCGTTTGGAAGAAGATTTCAAAGCTATGAAAGTCAGTGATGCAGAATGTTTCAAAGGACGTCGCTATTACAAAGCGGTCAAACTAAAAGACATGCGTATTTCGTTAAGCGATCACTCTGAAATGACTTTCGAAATCCTTCATGGTTTAAGCGTTGCTTGTTTCGCGGTGAATGCCTCTTCGACAACCTTTAAAATTGAGGAATTAAAGGCTTTTTTTGCGGAGTAGCCTGCTAATCCAATTTTGTTCTGAAGCTTCCAATTCTGGCAAACTTATTATTTTTCATTATTCTTTTACCAAACGAACAATTTGTCCATTGACATCCTTGTTTATTAATCGAACAAAATAAATTCCGGAGTCAATCATTCTTAAATCAATTGTCATTATTCCCTCTTCTTGTTCATTGCAAATAATTCTTTTAACTTCTTTACCATTAACATCTAAGAAAACAATGATGGACTCTTCACTATTTTGAACATCATTCAATAACACAGTTACATCCGTACCTGCCGGATTTGGAAAGATTTCAAAAACAACTTTTTCATTTACGCAATCTGTAGAAATTGGTCCAAATTGTTCAACCTTACCATCAATATCAACTTGGTTTAATCGATAGTAAAAAGTGGAATTTCCTCTAGTTACATTGTCTAATATGCCATAATTCAATGTTGATGTTGAGTGACCCGCAGCAGCGACCGTCTCAATCATCTTCCAAGTTTTGCCATCAGTACTTCGATCAATAGTAAAATGTGATGTATTTTCCTCCGAAGAAGTTGTCCACCGAACATTCACCTCATTATTTAAATCATCACAAACCGCAGAGAATGACGAAAGAGTAATTGGCAGTGCTAAAATAGGCTCCAAAATGATTGCCCCAGAACCTCCAGAAAAACCCGAAATTCCATTCCACTCGGAATAATTTACACCTGCAATAGAGGAAATAGCTGCCGAAAACTGAACACCATCATAATCAGGTGCAGAATAATTGGATCCACTATTTTTGAACCAATAAAATCCTAATGGGTTGGAATATTTATATCCATAACCACAATCTGGATAACTAGCAATCCAGTTGCTCGCAGCTACCTCGATCGCAGATTTCTCTGAAGTTTGGTAATAAAATCGTATGTTGTATGAGCCAATGGGTGTTCCACCACCCATGTCCAAGTTCCAACTGCGTTCCATTTCAAATCGTTCTTCATTCGGATTTTGATTACTCGTGCAACCAGAAGCAGTTCCTGGACCTTCAGTTTCTTGGTAATATACCCCATTATCATAAATTGTCACCACGGGATAACCAACTGGAGCATTACTAAAATCACCTTGAGCTGAAAAAATGATTTGATCACCAACATAAAAATGTTTCCAACCCGAATTATCTGTACAAAACGTGTTTGTTGTGGTACCATTAGTTGCATATATAAAAGATTTTACATTCACTGTAACCGCTGCATCTGAAGAAACATTACAAGTTCCCTCTCGTCTCGCATAATAAGTTGTTGTTACTATTGGAGCTACAATAATACTAGAACCAGTACCAAGAAGTGATCCCGTGCCATTAGGTCCAGAATACCAATAAATAGTTGATCCAAGTCCAGTTGTAACACCGGAAGCCGTAAGTGTAATATTTGTATTAGGACATACTGTCCCTAACACTGAAGCAATAGCAGGTGCCGTTGAAGTAAGAAAATTTCCAATTACTCGATACTGCAGAGTAATTGACCAAGTAACTGTCCCTCCTCCAGAGCAATTAGTCCCTCCAGCAGTTCCTGTATAAGTTGCAAGATTTGTAAAAGTTGTTTGCGTAAGGGATAATGAACTTCCAGGTATAACAACCGTCAATAATCCAGTATTCGCGTCGCTACCAATTCCATCATCCTCAAAACCTCTCCATTGCAAAGTATAAGTAGGTGCAATGTTGCAATTATATGATTTTGAAAAAAACGTGGTATTGACGGTCCGTGTCCCAGGACAATTTGTTCCACTCAACTCCAAACTAAAACTCCCCGAAGTAGCACCATCATTGATGGTTGCATCCCACTGAGGATCACTGTCTCCTGCCCCAAAACCATCCAAATCTGAAACATTACTGAATACGGTAGTAATTCGAAATTCAACCGTTTTTTGACCTATTGCTAAGCAGTGAATAAAAATACCCAGGACAAATAGTTTAAATCGTAGCATAATCTCAGTTTTAGGATTAAATCAACTTTTGTTAATCAATCATTTTTTTTTATGATGTGGTTTCAATGATATTAATATTAGCAAAATGAATATCAAAAATAATTTTATCAAAAAAACCCTCGATAGCAATGCTACCAAGGGTTATTTTTCTGTGGTGATGGACGGAATCGAACCGCCGACACAAGGATTTTCAGTCCTTTGCTCTACCGACTGAGCTACATCACCTTACCGTTATTGTGGGGGCAAAGATAATAACTTAATTTTAACTCCAAAGAACCAAAGCGATTTTTTTTCAGATTTCTTCGATTATATTTGTACTAATGATAAAAATGACAAGCGTTTTAGTGATTGATGCAGGCAATACTTTCTTAAAAGTGGCCCTGTTCGAACAGAATGAAATCACTAAGCTACAACGAATTAAGTTCAATGATCTGGATATATTAACTCAACTATATCATGAGTCGGGTCGCCCACCAGTTATTCTTTCATCTGTTTTAACGATTGAGCAAACAAATCAACTTTTTTCACTATTTGATGCATGTTTGATCGTTAATCAAGCTACAAAACTGCCAATTCACTTGAATTATCATACTGTTGAAACGCTTGGAATCGACCGAATTTGTAACGCTGTTGCTGTGCATTCCTTGAACCAGAATTCGAAGAAAAATGGAGTGAGCATCGATATTGGAACTTGCATTAAATTCGATTTTGTTGATTATGAAGGAAATTATGAAGGTGGATCCATTTCACCAGGAATTAGACTGCGTTACAAATCGCTCAATGATTACACAGCTAATTTACCTTTACTTAATTCAACTGATTCTGCTTCATTAATTGGCAAGTCAACACACGAAAGCATTCATTCCGGCGTTATGAATGGAATCCAAGCAGAAATAGATCAACTAATTGAGCAATACAAACGTAAAAAAACAGACTTAACGTTTTTTGTGACAGGTGGTGATGCACAATTCTTTGATTTCGGTGGAAAAAATGACATCTTTGTAAACGAAAATTTAACCTTAATTGGTTTGTATCAAATATATCTGTTCAATGCGCACTAACTTTTTAACCCTTTTCTTTATTGGAATAAGCCTTTTCAATTTTGCTCAATTGAGTACCTCACCCTATACTTCTTATGGTTTAGGTGAAAAAGGAAATATGGATCATGCGACATTTACTGGACTTGGTAATTCTGCAATTACTTATTTTGATTCAACCGTATTGAATTTTTATAACCCTTCTACGTATAATACACTTGCACAAGGGCAACCGATCTATTCTGTTGGAATATCATCACGCGTTTCATTTTACAACCAAGGTGATTTAAAAAAAATCAATTCAACTGCTTATTTTGAACACTTTGCAATGGCCTTTACGTTAAAAAAACACTTTGGTCTGGCTTTTGGACTAAAACCATACACACGAAAAGGTTATGCTGTTTACGATCGAGTAAAAGCTGGAACAGATTCAGTAAAATACAGCTACATCGGATCTGGTAACACCAGCGAATTGTTTTTGGGTTTAAGTACCAACTTGTTAAAATATCGAAATCATACCTTATCAGTTGGAGCCAATTTAGGTTACTTATTTGGAACATCAACCAACGAGCGTCAAAGCGTTTTAATCTCTACAGCCTCAACTGCAATTGGTGGAGTAGATTACAATCAGTTACATGTAAAATCATTTCACTATGACTTAGGTGCTTTCTATCAATACATACTAAAAGAAAAACACACCTTTACGCTTGCTGCAACTGTTGAACCATCTCAACGAATTAGTGCAACGAAAGATGAATATTTGTATTATGGTGCAATTGCAACTCCTTCTTCTTACGATACCTTGTACGCAAACCCTGATCAAAAAGGCCATATTCAATTGGCAACAAACTATACACTTGGTTTCAATTATTTGTTAAAATTGAATGATGCACGCAAAAATCACTCGATTCGCAACTCGACGATTGCTCTTCATGCCACTTATAACGCAACTGATTGGTCCAACTATTCAACATCCTTTGACACTGCAACTAATTTAGTTTCAACCAGTAAATTGACATTTGGTGTGCAATACACACCTGAAGCATCTTTCTTAGATAATTCAAATCAATCATCGTTTTTGGAGCGTGTGCGCTACCGAGCAGGATTTTACCAGTACACTTTGCCTTACGCGATCCAAGGTAAACAAATTTCAGATCAAGCATTTACACTTGGCTTTGGTTTCCCAATTTTATCTCAACGTTCAGCTTCTTCAATCAACTTTGGGTTATCATACGGAAAAAGAGGTTCAGGTTATGATACTGATTTAAATGAAAAATACATCGGTATTAACTTTGGATTATCGATTGCACCTTCTAACGCGGATCGTTGGTTCAGAAAGCGTAAATTAGATTAAAATGCGATTCACACTTTTTCTAGTATTGCTTGGAATTAACTTTTCCTTGAATGTATACGGGCAAAAAGTGCCACATTCAATTGAATGTGAAGAACAAACATCCTCTATACTTAAATCATTCAACAAGCAAGATTTTCAAGCCTCTTCAATTCTTTTTAGAAGTTTAACGTCCAATTGTCCAGAAGGAGAAAAAAAAGTACTTCCGAATTACGTGGCTTTTCTAAAGGAGCAAATTTCTGGTCAGAAAGACATTCAATTTAAAACTCAATTAATTGATTCACTTGAAAAGGCATATCGCCGCATGGAAGAATTGCAACTCTATTCAACAAACGACGATATTGCTCGCGTAACCTATCTATTAAATAGCCCAAATTCCAATAAAGAAACAATTCATAAATTAATCAAACGACATTTAAATGAACCTCAAGTATTGAGTGAATCATTAATCGTTCAGTTTTACGCAAACCTTTCTATCCTTGCCAAAGAGGAACGTAATGATAAAAAAACAACATCATATACTCAGCAGTTCTTTTTGATTTACCCTGAATTAACTAAACTTTTCAACGAGCAGAAATATTCAGAAAAATCACACTCAATTATACAATCTTACTACGAATCTACATTCGGATCATGCAAAAAAATGGACAATTCATTTCAATCAATACTTGACCATTTACCCAAAAACCAGGATTCAATAAATTTGCTCTTAACTGAAATTAGTTCAACCTACGAGAAAATGAACTGCTTGGCTTCGAACACCTACAAGCAAGTATTGGATAGTTTATCGCGCTCAGGAAAAACGGTTGAATTGGAACTAAAAAAAGCGAATCATTACAAGGAAATGCGGGCCTATTCAAGTACAAATTCATATCTTGAGACAGCTAAAAAATTGAGTAATAATCCACGTGAAATTGATTCAATTCAATTAGAGCAATGCAAAAATATGGTTGTTATTCAAGAATTTAAAAAAGCATTTGATCTGTGTATTAGTCCAAAGACGAACTATCAAGGTGAATTCTATATAATCGCAGCACAATGTGTTATGGCAGCACCTGAAACGTGTAAAGAAAGTGATTTGCAGTTTAAACTAAATGCATTTTTAGCAAATGAACTGCTAGTGAAAGCTAAAACCTACTCGATTTCAATTGACCAATCACTTGAATCAAAAGTTAAAAATGCACTTCCAAACGATCAAGAGTTAAAAGAACTGGGGGTTAAGCATGGTCAAGAAATAACACTTCCTTGTTGGAATCAAACATTAAAAATTCCTTAAATATGAAATTGAGTCGTTTATTATTTGCCTGTTTCAGCATCTGTTTTGTTGTATTGTTTTCAGCATGTGTCAACGATTTAGAATCCATTAAAAAAGTCACCTATGACCCAAAAGCACCAGATGAAGTAACGAAAAACCTGCGTGTTTTTTATACAGATTCGGGTTATGCGCGTGTTGAGGTATTTGCTGCTTTGGCGGAAACGTATTCCAAACCAGAAGCAGTAACAAAGCTCAAGGACGGAATCAAAGTAAATTTCTTCTCTGCTGATGGAAAAATTGTTTCAACACTCACCGCACTTTATGGCGAAATAAACAATACCAAGGGGACCATGTTTGTGCGCGATTCAGTGCAATTAGTGAATTATGAAAAGAAACAACGCATGGAAACTGAAGCGCTGTTCTGGAATCAAAAAGACAGTGCAATTTACACGACTTCGAACGTCGTTGTGCGTTCACCAGATGGTATTGTTTATGGAGATGGAATTCGTACAAAACAAGATTTTTCATCCTACGAATTCTTGAAGCCACATGGACGAATTAATATGGGTAAAAAATAAGCAGCTCATTCGTAAATACATACTATCTTTGCCAAAATTTTAATACTATGAATTTCTATAATAAAATAATGCTCTATTTCTGGTTAGCTTTAGCAGTTGTGGTACTTGTTGGAACAACTTACATGGTTTTAACTGTTGATAATGGATTCAAACGTTATGGTTATTCATACATTTTTGGTGTTGTTGCTGTTTTGATGTTTTTCTTCAAACGTTGGATGATGAAACGCGTTGAAAAACACATGGAATTTTTAGCGCAACAAAAGCCGGAGGACAAAAAATAAGGCCTACCATTCGTACGAACTTTCGTACTTTCTTACCGCCATTTTTCACTTGGACACATTTTTCATGGAATCTGCTTGTAACCAAGTTATTTTTAACGCGTAATTGACTCATTCAAAACAAGTTTAATTTTCATACGTTATTGGTTCATGAAAACTCTTTGGAACGTAGTTGTCTTCCTGCTGATCTTACTGCCTTTTCAAGGAAGGAGTCAAGTTCTTTTGAGCGGAACCATTTTGGACGAAAAAGACACACCTATTCCTAGTGCACGTGTTTATGTCAAAAATAACGCTGATTTGCGCACCGTTGCCGACGTGAATGGTTACTATGAATTGCGTTTATTTCCAGGAGAGTATTTTCTCGTTTTCAATGCTTTTGGTTATGGTGAACGTGAATCATGGGTTGTTATAACAGATCAGCCTGTAGTCCGTGATATTCAACTTTTTCCGGTAATCATTCATGATATTGAAGACATTCAAGTAACGGCAAAAAAATCGAACCCTGGACGTGAAATGATGCTCAAGGTAGTGGCAAAACGAGATTCTATTAACCCTTGGAATTATGCTCATACAGTTGACGGTTATATCAAAGCAACAGAAAAATTAGATGTAAAAGCCAAGGAAGAAAAAGAGAAAAAGCCAAAACAACAAACAGAAGAATCAAATACATCCAAAGACATTGAGGACCCATTCGAGGAAGAGCGAAAAAAGCAAACAGAATTGGCCAACAACATGAACTTAGTGGAAGTGCAATTCACTCGAAATTATGCTCCTCCTGCAAATGTTAAAGAAGTTCGAAATGCTTATGAAAAAAGAGGAAACGATCAAAACCTGTATTATACAACAACAGTAAAATCCAACTTCAATTTCTTTCAGAATTTATTGCATTTAGATGATTTACATCAATCGCCCGTAAGTTCACCAATTTCAGGTCCCGGAATTCTTTCCTACAAATACAGATTGGAAGAACAATATGAAGAAAATGGAAGAACCATCAATCGAATAAAAATCATACCTAGAAGTACTGCTACAACAACCCTTGAAGGATACATCTGGGTAATCGATTCTGTATGGTTAGTTCAAAAGTTGGAATTGACCTTAAACAAAGGAAACTTGTTGGTATACGATTATTTTAGAATCACACAAACCTTTGAACATCCTGGAGATTCCATGTGCGTTTTAACCCATCAAGAATTGGATTATGGCGTGAAATACAAAGATCAAACCTCTGTTTGTAAAACTATTGCTGATTTTAGCAATTATAAATTCAATGCGACATTTCCTCCGAAATTCTTTGGAAATGAAGTGGCAGTTACGGAAAAAGAAGCCTACGAAAAGGATTCAAGTTATTGGAGCAAAACACGAACAACCACTTTAACACTGGAGGAACAAAAATACATCATTGCGAAAGACAGTATTCGTGACTACCAAAATCGAAAAGAATACATCGATTCGGTAGATGCCCTGTTCAATAAAGTGACGGCTATTAAAGTCCTTTGGTTTGGAATTGACCATCGTAACCGTGTTAAAAAAACGCAGTGGACAATTTCTTCTGTTGCGGCAACCGCTCGTCCAATGTACATAGCTGGCCCACGTGTTGCACCAAGTTTTTTCTATTTTAAAAAATGGGAAAATGAACACGCACTTGATTGCTACACAGAAGCTTCAATTGGGTTTTTAAACAAAGATATCAAAGGTCGAACCTGGTGGCGTTACCGCTATGCTCCATTTCATTTTGGTACCGTCAATTTTCAATTTTCACAAGATTTTGATGCCATACGAAGTTACGATGCCATAACCCAAATCTACAAACGTGAAAACTTCATAGAAGCAACCCAAGGAAGTATTGGGAATAGTTACGAATTGTTCAATGGTTTTTATTGGGATGTAAATGCAGAATTTTCTGAGCGACGCAGTATTGATGGTTACAAATTCGTTACCCTCTTCGATAACACGATTCCCAACAACGAACCAAGTGATTTCAAAACGTACCAAGCGTTTGTTGCGACAACAACCGTCAGCTATACGCCAAAACAGAAATACATGCGTGAACCAAAGAAAAAGGTTCTTTTAGGTTCCAGCTACCCTACTTTCTATGTAACTTATGAACGCGGAATTCCCAAGTTATTTGGAAGTGAAGTAGATCATGAATATGGAAGAGCTGGTATGATGCAAACCTTCAAAATTGGAACCCTTGGAACATCCTCTTACCACATCACCACAGGTAAATTCCTTAGTTCGAAAAACTTGTACATGGCCGATTTCAAGTTCCAACGAAGAAGTGATCCAATTTGGTTTTCAAATCCCTTGTATTCCTTTCAAGGACTCGATTCATCACTTCCTTCCAAAAAAATCTTTTACGAAGGGCACTTCGTTCATCACGACAATGGAGCCATTATCAATAAAATTCCGTTCATGAAGAAAACCGGAATCGGCTTAGTTATGGGAGCTGGTGCGCTTTATGTCAAAGAATATGATTGGCAACACTATGAAATTTTTGCTGGTTTGGAACGAAACTTCAAATTCTCAAAACGCAGACTGCGAATTGGGATTTACGCCTGCGCTTCAGATGGTAACAAAATAGATCCGCGTTTGAACTATAAAGTCTCCTTTGCCATACTCGATGATCGAAACATGAAATGGAATTTTTAATTTCAGGGATTAATTAAATGATACTTTTCTGCTGGGTTCAAAATAATTGTTCTTAATTAGTACATTTACACTTTCAAAAAAACGAAGTTATGTACGGTAAAATGAAAGACCATCTTCAGGCTGAATTAAAAGCGATTGAAGAAGGAGGAATCTATAAAAGAGAACGTGTAATTACAACTCCACAAGGTGCTAAAGTAAAAGTTGCGTCAGGTGATGAAGTAGTAATCATGTGTGCAAATAATTATTTAGGATTGTCTTCGCATCCTGAAGTTATCGAGGCGGCAAAATCAGCATTAGATACACACGGATACGGAATGTCATCTGTACGCTTCATCTGTGGAACACAAGATATTCACAAAGAATTAGAAGCGAAAATTGCAAAATTCTATGGTACAGAAGATACGATTTTGTATGCTGCGGCATTTGATGCAAATGGAGGAGTTTTCGAACCTTTATTTGGTGAAGAGGATGCAATTATTTCAGATGAATTAAATCATGCTTCGATTATTGACGGGGTTCGTTTGTGCAAGGCTCAGCGTTATCGTTACAAGCATTCTGACATGGCTGATTTGGAAGCTCAATTAATCAAAGCGCAAGATCAACGTTTCCGTATCATCGTAACAGATGGAGTTTTCTCAATGGATGGTGATATTGCAAAAATGGATCAAATTTGTGATTTAGCAGATAAATACGACGCTTTGGTCATGACAGATGAGTGTCACTCGGCAGGATTTATCGGTAAAACTGGTCGCGGAGTTCCAGAATATTGCAATGTACTTGATCGTGTTGATATCATCACTGGAACTTTAGGAAAAGCACTTGGTGGTGCAATGGGTGGATATACAACTGGTAAAAAAGAAATCATTGACATTTTACGTCAGCGTTCTCGTCCATATTTGTTCTCAAATTCATTGGCTCCAGCAATTGTTGGAGCATCAAATAAAGTATTCGATATTCTAAGTTCGACGACAGAATTGCGCGATAAACTTGAAGCAAACACGAAATACTTCAAAGAACGCATTTTGGCCGCTGGTTTTGATATCAAACCAGGAGATTCACCAATTGTTCCAATCATGTTGTACGATGCAGCTCTTTCTCAAAAATTTGCGGATTTATTATTGAAAGAAGGTGTTTATGCAATTGGTTTCTTCTACCCTGTTGTTGCCAAAGGTCAAGCACGTATTCGAACACAAATATCTGCGGCGCATAGCATTGAAGATTTAGATAAAGCAATTGCAGCATTCATCAAAGTTGGAAAAGAACTTGGTGTAATCCAATAGAAAAAAAGGTTTTTTTAACGTTCCGCTTTCATTTAGATGGTTATTTTTGTAACATGTCTAAAAGAAAGCGGAATTTTTTTTCTTACTTCGTTTTGCTCATGTTCACATGGCAATTAGGACTGCTATGCACGGTTTCTTTTTTCGAGGGAAATCAAATTATGAAACAACTTTCAAGTTTGAGTGAAGACTCAGAAGATGATGACGATTCAGACACTGAAGAATCGGAAATCGAGCTTTTTCAGCCGCTTCATGAGAATGACAATTTTAGCACAACCTTTACATACAATTTCAAGCGACTTAAATCATCTAAGTTTAATTCATTCAATGAATTAGCAAAAAACCAAGCGGATTTTAAAGTTCCCTTCTCTCCTCCCGAAATGATTTGATTTTTCTTCAATAGAATTATTCATCATTTCAAATAACCAAAATGAAAAATATTTTATCGCACTGGAGGCAAGATTTGCCCTCTAGTTTAGTGGTGTTTTTAGTAGCATTACCACTTTGTTTAGGTGTTGGATTAGCGTCCACAAACCATCCAGAAATTGCTGGAATGCCCAATATTTTTTCCGGTCTAATCGCTGGAATTGTTGGAGGAATCGTAGTTGGACTTTTCAGTAAAAGTCGTATCGGTGTGTCGGGCCCTGCTGCTGGTTTAATCACGATCGTACTTGGAGCTATCGTAGTTTTAGGAAGCTTTCAAGCATTTTTAGTAGCCGTTGTTTTAGCAGGAGTGATTCAATTAATCGCTGGATTCTTAGGCTTAGGGATTTTAGGGAATTACTTTCCATCATCCGTAATTAAAGGGATGCTAGCTTCTATTGGAATAACACTTATTTTAAAAGAAATTCCACATGCTTTAGGTTACGACAAAGATTTTTTTGGTGATCAAGCCTTCTTTCAAATAGATGGACATAACACGCTTTCAGAATTAATGTATGCCTTCGGCGCATTACAACCGGGCTCAATTGTAATTAGTGTTTTATCCATTGCTCTACTGGTTTTATTTGATCGTCCATTTATAAAAAAATACAGTATTTTTAAGATGATTCCAGGTGCATTGATTGTTGTTCTTCTTGGTGTTGGAATGAATGCCCTTTTCAGTGTCTTATATCCCGATTTTCATATTTCGGAAAAACACATGGT
>JACCEA011768237.1_pt1 | contig 16223 bp, 20 predicted proteins | sample 7449851 | NCBI WGS metagenome assembly JACCEA01 (sample SAMN15323453, study PRJNA562643) | freshwater metagenome | isolation source: river surface water | place: USA:Blue River Watershed | collected 2017-08-18 | reverse complement strand
CTGTAGTACCAACCCATGATCCATCTGTCATTTCTAATCTTGATTTTATACTATATTCATTTCTTTAAATTGAAATAAATATAATAAAATGTAAATACTTATATATTTGTTAACAGTTAGAAGCCGTTGATACACATAAGAAATGTATCAGCTCTATCATCAGCTTTTCCGCAAGATATAAAATCCGCTAACCATTTTTCTTTTTGTTCCTTAGAGAATTTTGATTCTAAAAACCACTTTGTATATTCAACGCTTAGCCATTTTCTTTTAGCATAACTTCCTTTTAATTTACATTCTATTTTAGGTCCAGAATAAGCTTTAAGTTTTTGTGAAGCTCTGACAAATCTTATAGTAGTAGGAGTATCTTTGTATATTTCTACCATTTTTCCATAAATAACATGGGAAATCATTTTCATTTTCTGATTTATTTTTGGTTGAAGTTCTATTAAAATATGGTTAACATTTGATAAAATAGAATAATTTTCATCAAATATACATTGCAATTTCTCAAGTACTATTTTTACAATATCTTGTAATAGATAGGAATCTATATTTCTCTTTTTAAAAATATTCTGAGAGGTTTTTGATATACTTTTAGGAAAATGTGTTTTACAACAATGAATAATATTTAATTCTTCTTTATATTTCATATTACATTTTTTCCCGCATATTTTCCCATTTTTTTGTAAACTATTACAGTGATAATCATCAGAATCTAATGTGTTATAAACATTCCATAATTCTATATTGTATGTTTTTAAATCAAATTTATCTGAAGCAGACATGCAACAAAATGCTAGATTTCTTAACCCGACATCTATTGATAAAATCATTTATTAATACACACAAACATTTTAATAAATTATTTTTTTCTTATTGAAATAATAAATAACAAATAATGCAAACTCCATTTTTTATTGATTATGGTGGTAGGATGACTGATAATAGAAGTTCTTGTGTTATTATGCAAGAAATGAAGAAAAAGGCTAATTTGAATAATTCTTCTCTAGAATTGAGAAAGTATATTCTAAATAATGGTCAAAAAATAGCAGAAGAAAAATTTCAAGACGTTGTTAATCAACAAAAAAGAAAAATGACTTAAATTAGACGCTACCACCTGGTAGTAAAATATAACAGTTATCTACAAGAGAATAAATTAATATTATACCTTGACCGGAATATTTAAATTTTATTAATTTATTCGATACAACTTGAGAATATGGATCTATCAAATTGGATATTGTAAGATGATATTCTTTCCCAGAAGGTATTCCTATAATAGTTATTATCTTATAGAAACCATCTATACTAGATACGTTCAGGTTACCAGTACTAATTGTATTCACAGTATCAGTAAATATCAAAAATGATATATTATACAGGTTTGAAATATTAATATTATTACCTATAGGGGTGACTAGTCTTTCAATTGACATACCTAAAGGAGGAGTGACAGGGACATTATTAATAGTTCCTATGACCGTTAGGTCTCCTTGTATTATAGTGTCATCTGTTATTTCCAAAGGATTGTTTATTATTACCGAATTTGAAGGAGAACTAGCGGTTAGATTCAAATCCCCTGCTATTTCATTTATTTGACTACCAGATGGGAATATTATATTATTTAGATTAGAATTATTATCTACAGTTATGTTGGTAAAATGAGCATCTACAGGATTATTTCCTCCTATTATAACACCATCTATTGTCCCTCCTGTTATAGATACATTACTTAAATCTATACCAGAATTTATTAAATCTAGGATATTACTAGAATTTGTTTCGTCTAAAATTAAAGGAAATGACGTTTGACCTCCTTTCAGAGGTTTTGGAAAAATATTATATTTTGACATATATTCCTACTTACATTAAATAAATAAAAAAATGTATAATTATTTTTTCATTGTATATATAAATTAATAAATGAGAAATATATTAGTAGTTCTAACAGAAGCAATTGTTATTGGATTTATAACTATTATTATAGCTATATCAATAAAAATGTCTTATTATAAGATAACAGAAACTCTTATAAACAAATATTTTCTTATATTTTTATCTGGTATGATAATACATTTATTCTTCGAATATGCAGGTTTAAATGAATCCTGGTGCAAACAAACATATAATATTTAATAATACAAATATATTTTTTTTATTTACTTATTTTAAGATATGGATCAAACTGTTGAAATATTTCAAAAAATTTTAATAGTAATTATTATATTACTTATTATTTCAGCTATAAGTATAGTAGTATATATATGGCTTTCAAGTGACTCTGAATATTTTCAGAGAGTAATAAATACATACTATATTCTTTTTGGAGGAAATGTTATAATAAATATTGCAATACTCGCGACTTTATATTATATATTACCAGCCGCTCTTCAAACAATTGATAATATAAATAAAGTTATTGTCCCGGCACTTACTAGTGGTATAACCGATAGTGTTAAAAGTATAGTAAGCCCTCTTGCTAAAAAAGTTTTGAATTTAAGAATATAAAAACAGTTATTATTAATTAAGAAAATGGATTCCAAGCAATTAGAAAATAAACCTGTTCAAGAATATACCAAAGCTGAACTAGTTCAGGTATTATATAATTATATTCAAAAAGTGCATTCTGAATGTAAAACTAAGGAAAATCCTAAGTCGTATTTTACTATGAAAGATTTTGTATTAATTTATAATGCATACAAATATTTTAAGAATCCTGAAGATTCTACTCTTTTAGTGGAATTCAAGACAGACAAGAAGAATTATGATGTTTTAGAACAAGCATTGAATTTATGTCAGATGAAAGCCGCGTTCACGATTGAAGATGGAGTTGTAGTAAATACTTTATTAAACTTATTGTCTAGTAAGTGTGATAAGGAAACTATACAACAATTACCAACTATTCAAGAAGAACCTGAAGATGAAGACTATACTGTTAATTGTTAGGCAAAATCTCAAAAATATATTACTTGCTCTATTATAATAAAAAATGGATAATTATTCTATTATAATAGAAGATGTTTTACAAATTATCATTAAATCTTTAAAGAAAGAAAAGAATAATAAAAAAATTAAAATGTACATACTTAACCCCCTTACAGATTATATATTAAGTACGCTTAAACCATATCTGATATTATCAGGTATACTTGTTTTAACTATACTTTCTCTTTTAATAACAATAACAGCAACGATTTTAAAATAAAAATTTAAAAAAATAATGAAAATACTTTAATATATAATAAAATGAATCCAGATACTATTTTATACGAAGCACGATATGCAAAATATGATAAAAAGAATAAATTAAAAAAAATAATTCGCATACAATCTGATATTTTTAAGTCTATGAGGAATATTTTAGATAAATCTGCAATTAAAGTGTTTTCATGTTATGAATTAAAATATACAGAATACTCTGATGAAGGGAATTCTCATGAAGTTATGCAATACTCTCTATGCCCTTTTGAAGAAAAATGGTTATCAATAAAGCAATTGCAACAATATAAAAAATACAATAAAAATTTAGTTAAAAAATACATGTATACTAAGAAAAGATTTGAAAAACACGACGACACTATTTCGAATATCAGAATCTCAAAAAATTCAGTAAATTATATTACTTTTAAAATGCAAAATGTGCATCATGTAGTACAGAGATATCATTACCAATATACTTTTCGTAATATGTTTTTTAATTTATACGAATGCAGAGATTCTAATAATAATTTATATCATGACTTTAAAATTCAAAGTTTTTCAAAATTTAATTCTGATGATGTATGTAAATATTTTCAGACGATTTACTCAAACGACATCGATAAAATACAAAGAATTTTCGAAGAACAAGAATCAGACAATACAATGAAAATTTTATATTTCATATTTATAATTTATTATATTCTAGTTTTTATATTGTTTTTTCTTCGGATTTTTTCAAATAAAAAAATTTAAAAAAAATAATATAAATAATATAATAAAAATAAAAATTCAATGACAATATCTAAAAGTAAAATTATCAATTTGGTTGAAAAATACAATGATAATAAAAATGTACAGTATAATATATATAAAATTATTTTAGAAAAATGTCCAAATAGTATAAAAAAAAATAATGATAAAATTGATATTGAGATGTCAAAAATAGATGATAAAACAGTAGGTCTTATAGAAAAGTATATTATAAATTTTGAAAAAACAAAAGAATACGAAAAGAAAAGAGAAATTGAATTAAAAGCTTATACGACAGAAATTGCTAATACTAAAAAAAATGTTAAAGTTATAGATATGAAATCTGTACCAGAAATTGATAATGAAATTGAAAATAAATTAAAGATGCAGTGGCGAAAAAGATGGGGTGATGATTACAAAGGAGATACCAACAATATGTATGATGATCATGTAAAACGACTTAGAACTTCAAGAAAACAATCAAAAAAATGGGAACAATATTTAAAAATAACAAAAAATATTAGAGAAAAAGGTACAACTTTGAGGGCAACAGATGGGAATTTCGAAGGGGAAGATACTCATGCGTATAAAAATAAAGATATAGATGAAGTAAATGATATTTTAGATTCTATGGAATTGAATGATTATGAAGAAGAACGAATTGATATTGAAGATGAACAAGAAGATGATCCAGAAAATGAATTAGATAATAAAGATATTAATGAACTATCTTCCAAAGAAAGAAATAAATTATTGTTCGGAGATTCGGAATCTGAAGATTCTGACATAGAATCATAAAAAATTTAATAAATAAATAAAGATGCTTAAAATAAACAAATAAACGATGTATACTTTAAAAGAATTGGAAAATGATATTGAAAAAATTTTAAACTGTCTTGTACAAATAGGATTTGAAACAGAAAATGAACTACAAGATTATTTTTGGAATAGTTATGAAGATAATATTTATTATATTTCAAAAGAAAATATACAAGATTTTAAAGTTTATTATTTTAAAAAAGAACCTGTAGAAATTCGACAAATTTTGAATAAAAAAATCCCAGAAATTGTCAGTAAAATTGAGTACTTTTCAGAATCTGAATATTCAGATTCTGAATAAAAATTTAAAAAAATAATTATAATATATAAATAAAAATTACCCTTAATATAAATACATAACTACTATCAAAATGGACTTGAAAAACTATCAAACTGACGCTATTAATAATATTCTTAAAAAATATAAAAAAGATAAAAATGACAACTCTGAATTGGAAATTCGTTTTGGAAAATATAACGAAAAATCTCAATTTAAACCAAGAATTGACTTCGATACTTATAAAAAAATTGATGAATTTTTGAAAAAAGAAGGAGAGCATATTTATTCCAAATATAACATCAAATATTCAGATATTAATAACATAACAAAACTCGTCGAAATGAAAACATTCCCAGCAGAAATGTATGAAAATATCACAAAAATAACTATTCCAAAAGAAAATATTTTTTCTACAATGTATTACTCAAAAGAAAATGTAGTCAAATATGATATACTTGAATACGGAATCAGACTTGCATTGTCTTCTGAAGTTTCAAAAACATCATACGATTTCTCTGAATCAAATGTTAAATATACTATTCAGAGATACCGTAAAAGATATTACTATGACAATATGTATTATGATTTGTCATTGTATAAAGACATCTATAATAAAATGTACTATGATTGTGAAATTGAAGCATGTAATTTAAATAAAGATAAAATAAATATCGATACAATTTGTAATAATGCAGAAAATATAATCAAAATAATTCAAAATACAGAACAAATAATTCAGTTCAAAGAAATTGATGAAGTATTTGAGCAATATCGTAAAGTCTTGAACTACAAATATAATAAATTCATTGGAACTCAGCCTCACACTATTAAAATAAATAAAATTCAAAAAGATGAAGAATATGCTCTAACTTACAAATTGGATGGAGAAAGGTATCTTTTGTTTGTAAAAGACAACGGAGATGTGTATCTGATTTCAAAGAAATTTAATTTGATCAAATTGAATGTTCAGATGTATTCATTATTTGCAGGCACTATTTTGGACGGAGAATACTATAATGGTAAGTATCACATTTTTGATATTTTGTACTATAAAGGGAATAAAGTGGACAATTCTGTCGATTTGAATAAAAAAATATTTGCAATTAATGAAATTTTGGATATGAACAAGGTTGATAAAAATGTTATGGATTTGAAAGAATATCGTTTTTCTGAAAATCTTCATGACTCATTGTCGGAAATGATTAAGAACATGAATCCAGAAATGTATGATGGTATAATCTTGATGCCTGTTCATGACTCTTCAAATTTTGTGTTGAAATGGAAACCAGAACACTTAAACACAATCGATTTCAAGATAAATAAGATAGGAAATAATACAATTGAATTGTTGTGCTATGGGCAAAATGGAGATGAAATCTTTCATTATAATAATAAAAATTTCAATGTAATTGGAAGATACTCTCTTAAACCAGAAGAATACAATGTTCTCTCGCACAATACAGTCTACGAAATGATATATGATATGAGCACAGAAAAATTTGAAGTTGTAAAAATCAGAAATGATAAACTGAATGGAAATTTCATAAAAATTGCTCAGGACAACTTTGATAGTATCATTTATCCTTTCAATCTGGAATTGTTGAAACGTTCTCAAGAAAAATTCATAAATATGAAAAGATATCACAATTGGTTAAAAAGAAAAATTCTGAGCAAGTATTGTAGTAATAAAAGTGTAATTGACATAGGGGCAGGAAGAGGAGGAGACATCCAAAAATGGATAGATTTTAATATAAATTATGTAGAGGCATACGATATTGACGAAAAAAGCGTAGAGATTGCAAAGGAAAGATTTGAACAATGTAAAAAACAACCAATAAATAAAAAAACATTGGAATATTCATTTGAAGTCAAAGACCTAAATAATGAAGAGTTAGATGAAAAAAACGGGAAAATTGATAATATGACTTGTTTTTTCGCATTACACTATTTCTTAGATAACTTTGATAAATTTTTAAATAACACTGTTAACAAAAGGCTCAGAAAAAATGGATATTTTATATGCTGCCTTACAGAAAAAAATAGTATAGATTCATACGTAAAAGAAGACTATTCTTATGATGAATTTTACATCGAAAAAGAAAATGAAGATACCATTCAAATCGTAATAAAAGACACTGTAGTTAAAGAGAAGATGAAAGAAAAAATTATTTCAAAAGAAGACCTCATTGAAAAAATGAAAAAGAATAGGCTCGAATTGATTGAAACATTTAATTTTGTAGAAAAATGCAAAGAATGGTCAAAGAATAGGAATTATATGGAAGATTATGAAATGGACATGTCTTTTTTAAATCAGATGTATGTCTTTAAGTATGTTTAAAACATCATACATGCATTCATATGAATGTGTGTATTTAAAAATTTAAAATAATTTATATATTAAATAAAATAAAATTATCAAATATGATAAGAAATAAACATAATCAAAAAAATACACTTATATTCCAACCAATAGATTGGTCTGAACATGACATAATTAAAGACTTCGATATGGAAGAACTTGACCAAGTCTCAGATAAATTCGAATATGATAAATTGTCTTATTCTGTATTTATAACAGGGAGTACTTTAGAAGGCAAGTCTGTATGTGTGAAAGTAGAAAACTATAAACCATATTTTTATATAAAAGTTCCAGAATCTAGGCAACTTACTTTTATTAATACGCTTAAAGAAAAATGTAAAATAAATAAAAAATTAAGCAATTTTCAAGAATATAAGAAAGAATTTTTCGGATTTACAAATAATGAACAATATAAATTTGCAAAGCTTGTATTTGATAGTTTAAATAATTACAACAATGCTATAAGAACAATTAAAAAGATATTTCCAAAAAATACACTTTATGAAACAAACTTTAATAATTTTCTGAAAATGTTGCATGAAAAAGATTTAAAGACGACAGATTGGATAAAAATAAATGATTATGAAAATATATCTGAAGATACTAGTTCTTGTGAAATTAATGTAAGTTGTGATTACAATACCCTCGAACATTACTTAGAGTATGGTAATAAATCTGCTCCATTTTTACAGGCAACATTTGATATTGAAACATATTCTTCTACTGGATCTTTTCCTAGCCCTGATATTCCAGACGATTCTATTATTCAGGTATCGACTGCCTTTAAAAGGTTTACTTATAGTAATTTCGAATGTAATTATATAATAACTGTTAAAAAATGTTCAGAAGAAAGAATTCATTTGAAGTATCCAGATGATAATATTATTGTGAAATCAGTGAATAGTGAGAAAGAACTACTTCTAGAATGGGCTAAATTAATAAATAATACAGACCCAGATATTATATACCATTATAACGGAGATTGGTTTGACTGGCATTATTTGTATTCTAGAGCTAGTAGATACAAGAAAACATTTTTGATGGCTTTTTTAAAATTAATTTCTAGATTGAAACCACATTCGTCTGATTCTGAATGTCATGTATGTTGTTCTAAGGTATATAATAATAAAATTTATGGTTGCAATTTAGTGTCAGAATATTCAGAAAATTCCTTTTCATCGAGTGCTTATGGAACATCTAAGTATAGACGAGTGAGATTACCTGGCAGAGTAAATTTTGACATTCTTATATATATTCAAAGAGAATTTAAAGAAAAAAAGTATACACTTGATTATATTTCAGAAAAATATCTGAATGAAAATAAAGTAGACTTGGATTATAAAAAAATGTTCGAATTATACAATAGGGGAAATCCTGAAGATATTGAAGAAATTGCAATTTATTGTGTAAAAGATACAAAATTACCACAAAGATTAGTAGATAAATTGAATATATTTCAAACCCTTATTAGTATGGCTAATGTCACTTTTGTCCCTATAAAATTTTTAATAGAAAGAGGACAACAAATTAAAGTATATTCTCAAATAATAAAATTAACAAAACAAAAAGGATACTTGGTACCTGTATTAAATATCGATAAAAATTCCGAAGAAACAGACGAAGAAGAATCTTTTGAAGGAGCTACTGTTTTTGAACCAGAAACAGGTATTTATTTCCAACCGGTAACGGTCTGTGATTTTTCAAGTCTTTACCCATCAATCATACGAGCAAATAATTTATGTTATAGTACTTATATAAATGACCATAGATATTTGAAATTAAAAGACATAAAATACATTAAAGTAGAATGTAATGATAAAACCCATTATTTTGCTCAAAATACGAAAGGTATTCTTCCAGAATTGTTATCAGAATTAGCAAAATCTAGAAAATTATATAAGAAAAAAATGGAACAAGAAACAGATTCTTTTATAAAAGACATTTATAATAAAACACAGCTTGCTTATAAGGTCAGTATGAATTCTGTATATGGATTTTTAGCCGCACAAATGCTTACTTGTAAACCTATAGCAGAAACCGTGACTACAATTGGTAGAAATATGATTGATAGCACAAAAAAGTATATAGAAACAAATTATCCAAAATCTAAGGTAATTTATGGGGATACCGATTCTGTTTTTGTTTTATTCAATACAAAATCATTGGAAAAAATGATGTATCATAAAAAAAATAACATAGAAATAGATAAAAAATTAAAATTGGAATGTAGAAAAGAAGCAATGATTATGGGTATAGATGCATGTAAAAATGTGACTAAAGAATTATTCAAAGACCCTGTATCATTGGAATTCGAAAAGATTTATGACCCATTTGTTTTAGTAACAAAAAAAAGATATTTTGGAGCATATTATAGTTCTAGCATGGAGACATTTGATTATAAACAATGCAAAGGTCTTTTGCCTAATAGGAGAGATAACTTTATACTAGCAACAGAAGCTTTTAATAAAGGAATAGATTATATCATAGATTATGACGAAAAAGGTATAGTATTATTTACGGAGTATCTTAAAAATTTAGTAAATGACATTAAGAGTAATAACATAACAGATTATGATAAATATACAATTATTAAGAAATTAAATGACTCTTATGCTAAAAGAACTCTTGATAATCACAAAGGTCCTTTTAAAATTATCAATATAAATAAAACAAGAAATGTAATCGAAGTAAAAATACCATCTACAGTAAATATATCGGAAATAAATGATGATTTCAAAATAAAAATAAAAGATTTAGAATATCAAGTAAAGAAATGCATTCTTACAGAAGATGACAACATACTTTTAGAAACAAATTACTCTATTCCGCAAGACATAGAAATAACCAATATTATTGGGAGAAAAAGAAATACAAATCCTGAAATAAAATTTATAAATACAGTTTTAGAACCAAATTTACCTCATGTTGTTCTAGCAAAAATAATGAGTAAAAGAAATCCGAATAATCCTCCAAAAACAAATGACCGTATCAGTTATCTATTCATTAAAAAAGAATCAAAGAAAAAGAATATCCCTATGTATAAAAAAGTTGAAGAACCAGAATATGTTAAAAGACATAATTTAGAAATAGATCCCGTGTATTATATAGAAGCTATACGTAAACCTATAGGGCAGATACTTGATTTATTTGATCCAAACTTACAAAAAGATATTTTTTAAAATATTTTATTAATTAATATTAATAGTCAATGGAAAATATTTTAAAAAAGATAATATTAAAATACTATAATTCCGATACGTCGGATTTTGATTGTAATAACAAAAATGACAAAACTGTTAAATATTTACCGCATCAGCTTAGAGTTAAAGATTTTTTTATTGACATAGATAAATTAAATCAGAATGGTATTTTGCTTTATCACGGTCTTGGTTCTGGTAAAACTATGACATCAATTATTTCAAGTATTTCTTATATATCAAAAAAAATAAATAAGTCTTCAAAGAATCAACAGTCTATTGTAGTGTTAACTCCTGCATCATTAAAAGAAAATTACAAGTCAGAAATTTTAAAAAGTAAGAATGACCTCAAAAATTTTAAAATATTATCATACAATACAAGCGCTATAATAGAAAATTTGGAAGATACGAACTTAGATAATAAAATTATAATAGTGGATGAATGTCATAATTTGGCATCTATGATGGCTACCAATTCGAAAATTGGTAAATTTTTATACAAAAAATTACTTGATGCTAAGAATGCAAAATTTTTATTTTTATCTGGAACTCCGATATTAAATACGCCTTATGAAATATCTCTTTTATTTACAATACTTAGACATAATGTGTTTTTTAATAGGAATTATTACACAAAAGAAGAATTTGAAGATATTTATGTTCTAAATGAGCGCTATCATTCAGATTTTAGATACCTAATAAACGGGCTTACTAGTTATTTTCCGGGTATTAGAAGTGAAAAAATATTTCCAAAATCATATGAAGTAGATTTTCATATACCTATGAGTAAATTGCAATATATAGAATATAAAAAATATCAAAGAATAGAAAATCAACACTTATATAATAAAAAGACTCTTAATAGTAAAGACTTAAAAGAATTATATAAAAATAACCAGAATAAATATAAAATATACACAAGACAACTATGTAATATAGCTCATATTACAAATTTGGATAAGATATCAGATTCTAACCTTAGGTTTAAATTAAATGAGATATCTCCCAAATACTACAAATTAGTGAACACTATCAAGAAAAGTAAAGGTCCTGTATTGGTATATTCTAATTTTAAAGAAACTGGTATAGATGTTATAGCTAGAATACTAGAACAATTTAATATAAATAGTGTTATGTGGAGTGGTACAGAAACCGAAAAAGAAAGAAAAAAGTCTCTTGACCTTTTCAATTCAGAAGAAAATCAAAGTGGTAATAAAATAAAATGTTTATTGATAACAGCAGCTGGTGCGGAAGGCATTTCTCTCAAAAATGTAAGACAGGTACATATAATGGAACCTCATTGGAATAATAATAGGGCAGAACAAGTTATAGGGAGAGCTATGAGGCTCTGCAGCCACATCAATTTAGACAAATCGCAAAGAAATGTAGCTATATATAAATATTATATAACACTTCCAAATAAAAATAGCAAATCTACAGATGTCGTCATTAAAGGAATAGCTGATAAGAAAAGTATAATAATTAATAAATTTCTGAATTTAATTATTCAGTCATCATTTGATTGTATATTTAATAAAGACTATGATATTTCAAAGTGTCTGTTCAAAATTAATTAAAAAATTTAAAAAAAATATGTAAATAGTTAAAATAACAAAAATATACCATTCAAATATACCAATACCCAAAAATGCTTGAATATCTAATTGATTTATTAAGTGAAACGAAAATTATTATCGATTCTAATGAAAACAAAATTACAATTTGTTATAAAAATAATAACATAATTATAACATATTAAATTAATTTCAAAAATAAATATATAATTATTTTTAAAATTAATATTCTAATATTTCTTGAAGAGGCTTTGGAGGAGGCTGAACAATTGCTGGAAATTCTTGTTTTTCTAACTCTGGCTGAGGAGTTATGGCTATTTTACTATTTTTATAGATATCAGGATAAGACTGTTCTGTATCATCCGTTAAAGGTTTTAATATATTAGTGTTCATTACAACAGAATTTTCATTAATACTTTTTTCTACAAGATCTTCCATTTCAGCAGGAATTTGATAATCATTTTTGTGTTGAATAGACACGACATTTTCCATACCTTCTCTTAAGAAGTAATATAATCCAGAAATTACTAATAAAATAACACATAAGATTATTAGATTTTGCTTTGTTAATAGATTTTCTAACATATTTTTTATTTATTATAATATTAAGAAAAAAATTATCCAAGTAAAATCATTTTTTCATGTTTAACTTTTACTCTAGAAGCTATATAAATTGGAATGTCTTTCTTCTTTAGTTTTAAACAAAAACCAACATCTTCGCTGCAAAAATCTTGAATATCAGATTCTTTAATAGTTATATTCACAGGAGAAAACCAAGGATACATTAATTGTTCAAAAATTCCATTTTTTATAAGCATAAAACCAAAACCTGTATAATCTACCTCATAGAAGTCCGAAGAGTCTACAGACGAATCTGATTTGTTTAAAAATTCAAATGTCCCATGCTTTTTAAAATAATCAAAATTCATATTTTTAACAGTTGCATAATGCATGTTATTTTGCATTAAATAGAGGCCTGATAAAACTTTCATATGCTCTTTCGATTCCATTTGATATAACATATAAAAAAACTGTTCGCAAGTAAAAACTATATCAGAATCAATCCACATTATATAATCATACTTTAAAGTTCCTTGGTATGGTTTTTGAGTCTTACCTTTTAATACATCTCCTCCTAAACACATATTTCTTACATAATATACGTTTGATGTGTACTTATTAATATAGTACAATTTTATACCATATTGTTTACATTTATTATATAATTCAGTCCAAGCAATTAAAAAATTATTACTAAACTGTCTACCGGGCAGACAAAAAATTACTGTTTTATTTTTAAAACATTCTGGATCAAATGACAACTCTGACATTCTTTTATTAAAAAAATATTACATTCGAATCCTTAAATAAAAAATTTATAAAAAATTTAGAGATACTATATAAATAAACAAAAACTAAAAGAAACAATAAACAATGGACTCTTATACAATTTGTGAAAACAATTACAATGAATTTACTTTTGAAAATATTCTTAATATTCAAAATACAGAAAATGATAAACACGAATGTCAGAATATTTCATTCGAAGAATTACAAAATAAAATCAGACAAATTTCTCTTGAAAATGAAAAAGATGATATAGTCTATTTAAATTTTTCAATAATTCAAAAAGATACTTATTTTGTATTTATTTTGCAAAATAAAGAATACATCCTAACGAATGAAATGAAAGAAAGATTGATGAATTTCTTGGATGCTCTATATTTATTAAAATATAGATGCTATAAAAGCATCTAAAATAATTTAAAATAATAAAATATATATTAACAATAAATGGAAAATAAAGAAATTGTTAAAAAAGAAAATCAAGATTTACATAAAAAATATCCATATATTGATAAATTCGTTAAAAATTTAAATGAATTAGAATTAAATAAATATGCATTAAATAAAGATGATTTAAAAACGTGGCTTGCATTTTTTGGAATGTATATAAATGTATGCAATAATTTAGAATTGCAAAATCAAGAATTGTCTGAAGAAAATATCGTTAGAGTCATGAAACAACAATTTGAACAAGACAATCTGTATTCATATATTAAATATATAAATAAACTGGATTCGAAAGACGTCTTGTTCTTAAAAAATTAATTTTATATTTTTTTATCAATTATATAGTAATGAATTCATTGCCAAATGAAATAATTGATAAAATTGTATTATATATAGATTATCCAGAAATTATAAAATTTAGAAAATATATATCGAAATATGCATACTATAAGACTATGTCAAATGATATAATAGATATCGTCAAAGGCGGGGATATAACCAATTTGAATTATATAAAAAAAGATATAGATAAGATACACTATACAATTTTTGATATAATAATTATACATTCGAGTATAGATAATATAGAAAATTTATTGTTATGGTCTTATTTTAACAATTATAAATATAGTATAGTATCACTCAACATATTATCATTTTTAGATTGTGATATTAAAAAAGAAATGGTATTAAAATTTCTATATAGAAAGAAGTATAAATTCAATAAAATACATTACACAGTCGGTGTTAAAACAAACAATACTGTTTTGATGAATTTTCTTATAAAAATAGGTATACAAAAAGATCATTCTGTTATAGACTACTCGATATCTCAGAAAAATTGCAAAATGATAAAATTTCTCATAGAAAATAATATTGGAAATGATCATACAATTTTTCCAAAATTAATGTTAATGATACAATGCAATTTTGAAAATAAAATGGAATTTATATCTTGGATAACACAATGTAGTAATGTATCAATCAATATGAAAACTATAAAAGAAATGATAAAAGATTCTGATTATCTTCAATTTGTGTTAATAAATTTATTGGCTATAAAAAATCTAAGTGAATTTATAAAAGCTGATATTAAAGAATATTTAAAAAATTTACAAAATATTTAAAGATACAATGTTAACATCAATTAACAATGATTAACTTAGTATTTTATTCTCACTACTTGTATACAACTTCTTCTAAAAATAATAATTTGAAAAAGAAAAATAATATTCATGTACAAGCAAAACCAAAAAAAGATTTTATTCCAGAAAATTACAATTTCTGGTTAAACAATTCAATTTAAAATAATAAAATGAGTATATATTAAAATAAATAATGTGTGGAATATACTTCCAACTTAAAAAATTACAGAATTGTAATGATGATATGCATATAAAAACTATTTATAAATATTTATATTCTAGAGGTCCGAACGCCTTTGGTATCAAAAAAATTGAAAATGATAAAAAATATGATATAACTATGATACATTCTAGATTAACAATTAATGGAGAATCTGGTTCTCAACCAATTGTAAGCAAAGATGGAAATTTAATCCTTATAATTAATGGCGAAATTTTTAATTGGAAACATTTACAAGAAGAATTAAATTATACATGCACACAATCAGATTGTGAAATTATATTACCACTCTACGAAGAATATAAAAGAGATATTAAAAAAATGTTATTAAAATTAAATGGTCAATTCTCTTTTGTTTTATATGACAAACAAAATGACAAGATTTTAATAGCAAGGGATCAAGTTGGTATAACCCCTATGTATATAGGATATGGTGATAATAAAAATAATATTATGGAAATTTCGTCCAATTTAAAATGTTTATATAAAAGTAAATATATCGATATGTTTTTACCAAGAACGTATATTTATGATTCTTTAAAAAATATTGCAGTAGATAAATATGATATCAATTCTTATACAAATTTTGAATATTATAAGTACGAAATTTTAGCATCTACAAGATCATTTGTTTATGATTCAGAAATTGGTATTCATGAAAATATAAGGAGTCTTCTTGTTAAAAGCGTGGAAAGCAGGCTTGTAGATTTGCTTAATTCTAAAAATTGCGATTTCGGAGTACTACTTTCAGGAGGTCTTGATAGTAGCTTAATAGCAAGTATTGTTGTTAAATTATGTAAAAAGTATAATATTGATAAAAAAGTAAAAACTTTTAGCATAGGAGTTCATTCTGATGTTCCAGATTTAGTAGCAGCTAGAAAAGT